>SKEC01002605.1_pt1 | contig 11842 bp, 10 predicted proteins | sample 4826641 | NCBI WGS metagenome assembly SKEC01 (sample SAMN11008819, study PRJNA524170) | human gut metagenome | biome: Human fecal sample; material: Feces; isolation source: fecal sample from pouch patient p18, p21 | host: Homo sapiens | place: Israel: Tel-Aviv | collected 2015-12-22
CTTGCAGTTTCCTGCAGATTCGGAATTCTCCCATAGAGCAGACCTCGATTCGGTCTGACCACTGAGCCATATATCCTGTCAGAAATGGATTCGCCTTCATTGCATAACAAAGGTTGATCTCCGGACCAAATCCCGCACGAATACGTTCTGTCTGTTCTTTTAAGATATCCAGATCAAACACATAAAGGGGCGTTCCATACTTTCTAAACGCCTCTTGAAACAGTTCTTCTCTCATAACATTTATCCTTTCCCCTTATTCTTTTTCCTGTGATTAATTTTAAGACATCACATTCTATTTTTTTCCATAATTCTTAAAATAATTACGGTCTGTCTTGCCATTCTTGTTCAACGGCATCTCATCTACCTGAATCAATTTTGTCGGAACCATATAGACCGGAAGTTTTTCCTTCATCTGTTTTCTGACATCTGAGGCTGCTTTCTCTCCAAGATAAAATCCCATAATACGATTTTTCTCCGTATCAAAGACACAGCAACTCTTCTCCACTCCATCAAGTGCTGTCATAGAACGCTCAATTTCCTCCAGCTCAATCCGGTGTCCCATATGTTTGATCTGGAAATCTTTTCTTCCTGCAAATACGATATTTCCTTCTTCGTCATAACTTCCAAGATCTCCGGTTCGATACATTCTCTGTTCTGTTCCATCTACAGGATACAGCACAAACTTCTCCGCTGTCTGCTCAGGTTCTTTATAATAGCCATTCGCCAGAGATTCTCCTGCCGAGCAGATTTCCCCCTGTACACCAGGTTCTGTCACCTGTTTGCCTTCCTCGTCTACAAGGATTACTCTTCTTCCCGGGAATGCCTTACCGGCCGGTATTTTCTCACTGTCCTCATACTGTCGCTCAATCGGAAAATACGTACAGTTGCAAGTAATCTCTGTTGGTCCATATAAGTTTACAAACTTTGCTTCAGGCAGTTTTTCCTGCCAGATACGCAGCTGTTTTGGCGGCATTGCTTCTCCGCTGAACATAACCCTTTTTACTGATTCCGGCACTCTGTAATTCAATCCTTTCAACGCAGACACAAGTGTTAATGCCGAAACAGCCCAGGTCAGATTAGTCACTTTCTTATCGCAAAGATAATCCAGAAGTCTCGGCGGTGTTGAAAAATATTCCTTCGGTATCAAAACAAGCTGTGCCCCTGTCATGATACTGGAATAAATATCCTTCACAGACACATCAAAATCAAACGGTGCCTGATTTCCAATTACATCCGCTGATGTAATCTCAAAGATTTCTGTAAAATGACGGATAAACCGGCTGGCTGCTCCATGACTTACCACGATTGCCTTCGGTGTTCCTGTTGATCCGGATGTAAAGATTCCGTATAAAACATCCGTCTCTTTCCACTGCCCCTGGATCTGTTCCAGTCTACTGTACTGCTCTTCTGACAATTCCGTTCCTGTCGCTGTCGTAAGTGCCTCCGGCCCCATCACTTTATTTTCCAGTCCATTTCCAACAGCTGCCAGCTGTTCCTTCCCTTTTTCATCGGAAATAATCACTTCAGGATCCAGTTTCTCCATAATCTTTCTCAGACGTTCTGTTGGATTCATCGGGTTCACCGGCACATAAAAGCATCCTGCATAAACGATGCCGAGCATCACTGCCAGTGTTTCTGAACTTTTCTCTAAAAGAACCGGAACCGGGTTCCCCGGTTGAACTTTTTCACTTAATTCTGCGCCTATTACCTGAGCTTTCTTCACAAGTTCCTTCCAGGTCAGCTCCTGATTCACATCCGAAACCGCAACCCGGTCTGCATACTTTTCCGCTGTCTGCTCCAGACTCCATAAAATATTCAACTTCTCTTTTGCTATCATTTTTCTACACCTGTTTCTTTTGTCACTTCTATTTCTCCTCGTATCTTTGCAAGATTTTGCTCGTACTGTTCCGCCAGCTGATTCCATGCTTCATAAGCCGGATCATTTCTATGATCTTCCAACTCATAATTATCTTCTAAATAATTCCCAAGATATGAAGTCACCTTCTCTGCCCCATAAACATTCAGGTGATCCCCTTTATCCTGTGTATCTTCCGCCCAATTCAAACCCAGTTCTTCTACCTTCTCATTCAAATCAAGATATGCAATTCCTTTTTCATCTGCGTATTGCTGCATCTCCGCATGACGTTTATGATTCCAATTCTTCGGTGACGGCATACTGACAAGCAATAACTGCGCATTATTCTTCTCACACAGTTCTTCAATTTTCTCCAAATAGATTTTAACATACTTTGGCATTGTTTCACATTTTTTCTTTTTCTTCATATAATCCGGTTTGCCTTCATATGGGGCAACCTCATCTCGAATCACAAACCCCTTGTAATTCGTATGTATTTTCGGCTCATCCACCGCTGTCTTCCATAAATTATGATAACGAAACACCGGAAGATAATATTGACCCATCTGTTCTAAAATTGCCTGTGTACTTTTCACTGCACCGATATCACGGAACAAGGTATTTGTCTCGAGCATAACTATTTTAGGAGACTGCCCTTTAAATCCCTGTTTTAACATATAATAAGTTTCTGGAATTCTCTGTGCTCCCTGTCCACAATCATAAGCTGCAATTCCCTTATCTTCCCACAACCGCATTGTAGACACGGAATTATAGCTTTCACTATCACCGGCCACCAGCAGATCCAATGTATCTTCCGGCTCAACTGTAAGAGCCGCAAATGGGCGGTTTCTTCCGGTCACTTCTCCATTCAGCTGATGCACCACATAATATTCCATCCCGACAGAACTTGTCACCAAAAATACTGCCAGTATTACAATAAAGAGAATTCCTCTTTTTATCTTACTCATTCTTCTCACCTCAGAAACCAGCATAGATCAGATCCTGAATCTGATATCCATCCCCATACGCTGCGAAGATCAAAATCCCTATAACTAAGGCATAATACAATCCCCAGCGCACCGGTACAGCCAGTTCTCCCATTTTCTTCTGTACAGAGATTCCGCGCTCTTTCATAGAACCTATCACTCCCACGATCAGACAACCTACAATTACTGCCAGATAATCTGCCCGCTCAAGTCCAAGTGTATACAGTGTCCCATCCGTTAATTGTCCCACATCAAAATTCTTTATCATACTACAGAACATATACCATCCGGCCTTCAATCCATTTGCACGGAAAAATAACTCTCCAACTACAATAATCACCCATGTCTTTGCAATCTGGATTGTTCTCCAGATTTTCGTCTCCGGATCAATATGACACGCTTCTAAAATATGGTCTCGAACCGGCTCCACAGCAATCCCAAGCATGATCAATACAAAATAATACATTCCATAGAAAATATAGTTCCACTGTGCGCCATGCCAGACTCCGTTCGCAACCCACACTGGGAACAGGGCGATTGCAGAAGTCACCAGTCTTGTAATATGCTTTCCGCAATGCTTTCTTCCATACTGGTTCCATTTCTTAACCAATCCGGATACCGATACCGGATAGAAAATATATGCCTTGAACCACGCGCCGAGTGTAATATGCCATCTGCGCCAGAATTCCGAAGGATTCTTCGCACAGAACGGCTGTCGGAAGTTTTCCGGAAGGCAGATACCAAACAGCTTTCCACTTCCTATAATGATATCCATACAACCGGAGAATTCCATATAAAGCTGAATCACATAACCAATCGCTGCCGCAAGAATCACTGCTCCATGATAGTCTGCATAATGGTCAAACACCTGATTTACCATCAGTGCCATACGGTCTGCTATCACCATCTTTTTAAAGAGTCCCCAGAAGATTCTTACATAACCATCGACCACATTTCTATATTCCAATGGCTTTCCTGTATACAAAGTATCTGCCACATCTGAATATCTTGCGATTGGTCCCTCCATGATCTGTGGGAAGAATCCAAGAAACAATGCGGTTCTCCAGATTTCTGTCTCTGCCTGGATGGTTCCCCAGTATACATCTGTCATATAACCAATTGCCTGCAATGTATAAAATGAAATTCCAATTGGCATTAATAGCTTTTCCGGTCTCCATCCTTCCAAAACCGGATGTCCGAATAAATAACTCAAGTTTGTCGTAAAGAAATCAAAATATTTTAAATAACCAAGAACTCCGAGTAAAATCAGGATTCCCAGTATTAATACTCTTCTTCCCTTTTTCTGATACTCTGCTTTAATTACTTTCTTTTGTTTCCGATCCATGCCTTCCACGGCTTTTGCTTCTTCTGTTTTGAGCAAAGTCAGCCAGATGCCAATACAATGGGTCAGAAGCGTTGTCCCCAAAAGATAAACCAGCAATTTTCCACTTAACAGATAAAAGAAAATCCAGCTGAATGCAAGCAAGACTCTTCCTCTCCATTTCTCCGGTGCAAGCTGATAGGCCAACAGACAAACCGGAAGAAATAAGAATATATATATAATTGAATGATATCCCATCTTTGAAGTTCTCCTTTTTCATATGTTGTAAACTATACTTTCTTTCAAAGTATCTATAAAGTTACCATACAGATACAAACGTTTCTATTTTAAACCTTTTTTATTATTTCATCAACATCTTAAAGCATACTCTCTACATTTCTTAAGATTTTATAAATTTGTCTCCCGTTCAAACTGGTATGGTTTGTTTTTGTAAAAGTGGCTCTTTTTTATAGTCCACTTCTGTTGTATAGTATGATAAATCTTAAAGGAAAGAGGTTTTTGTTATGAATTCTAAGTCAACAGTAACATTAAAGAAACTTGTCATGGCTGCACTGTTCGCAGCGCTTGCCTGTGTTGCTACGATGTCAATCAAGATTCCTACTCCCGGAACAAGCGGATATATTCACCCGGGTGATGCGATTGTTATCCTTGCTGGTGTTGTTCTCGGACCTGCATGGGGATTCCTCGCAGGCGGTATCGGATCTGCTATGGCAGACCTGCTCGGAGGATATTTTGTCTATGTTCCGATCACATTCGTGATCAAAGGACTGGTATCCCTTTGCTCCGCCCTTCTTTACCGTAAAGTAGGTAAGAATTCCAAAAGCCGTTACACAGCAGTCATCCTCGGCGGTGTTGCTGATATCATTCTCGTTGCCGGCGGTTACTGCCTGTGCGAGTACTTTATCTACGGAGCCGGCGCATTCGCAAGCGTTCCGGCGAACCTGGTCCAGGGAATCGGTGGACTGATCCTTTCTGCTGTACTTTATCCGATTTTGATTGCAATTCCGGATGTAAAACAGACAGCACTTGCGAATTCATAAGTTTTGTTTATTAACTGATAAGCCCTATAATATTGCACGCAAAATTCCCCATGGGAGGACAGAATCTTTACTTCTTCTCATGGGGGATTTTGTTGTATCTAAATACTTATTTTCACATAAAGAAAAAAGTCCGGAAACAATCATTTCCAAACTTTCTAAGAGGCGCAGACCGGATTTGAACCGGTGAATCAGGGTGTTGCAGACCCACGCCTTACCGCTTGGCTACTGCGCCATATCTTAAATTTTATTACATCCAGCAATGCTTTCTGTAAAATGACCCCGACGGGAATCGAACCCGTGTTACCGCCGTGAAAGGGCGATGTCTTAACCGCTTGACCACGGGGCCTCAACGATCACTTTCTTGCGTGACCGTTTTATATAATACCATATGTTTTTGTGGAATGCAAGTGTTTTTACAAATTTTCTTTTATTTTTTCATCACCTTTTTTCATCACAGTTCAAGAATGTAACAGTTACTCACCATTTTTCACTTCGAACCTGCTGATTCCCATCATGCTCACTGTTCCATCCGTGCTGTTCGTATCGATCTCGCAACTATTATAAAAACTTCCGTCTTCATACCAGTTATATACATTTACAAGCTCAGATTCTGTATGTTGGGATGCTTCTCCATATGCTGCCTGAACGACATCAATTGCCGTTCCTAATTGGATTCCTCCCGGGAATATTACTGTCAGGTCTTCGTTTCTCAGTGAATACTGTTCCACATAGATTCCTCCGACCAGACAATCCTTCGCTTCTTTCACATCATTCCCTGTATTGATCAAATCCACCATAATCGTATTCTTCGAAGCATCCTTGAACCATGCATTCTGATAATCTCCTGCTTCAATCTCATACTCCTGCGGAAGGCTTTTTTCATCCAGCGTAAGTCCAGTGCTTTCCAGGTCTGCAATCGTACACGGAAGTGTCAGTACCTTACCGTTAATCTGAACGGTATAAGAATTCCAGCTTGCACCAAGTTCTTCACTTTGTGGTGCGGCACCTTCTATATCCGACTGGATTCCCTTAGCGGCTTCTGCTTCTGCCGTTGCTTCCTGATTCTCTTCTTCCAGCATTTCATCTGTACTATTCTCCGCTTCGTCCTCACCGTTATCCTTCGCAGATTCCTTTACAGCCTTTGGCACTTTAATCTTCTTTGTATCATTATAGGACACAAATGTCACTTCCAGTGTATAGGATGTCACCTGTGCATTCTCTTCTCCTGCTGCCTTCAAATAATCTGTCAGATCAAAGGTAATCTTTGCCGGAAGTATATTATTTCTATAAATATCAATCACACAGTCCACTTTTACGTTGTTCAATTTCTGCTGAAGCTCCTCGTTGTTTTCCTCATCCTCGGAAGCCTGTAGATTCCAGCCTGACAGATCAGAGGAATCTTCTCCGAGTAAAGCTTTCAGCGTATCTGCAAATATCTCCTGGAACTGTGTTCCACTGATCGTTCCTGTCAGTTCAAAGCACTCTTCCTTATTCACGGTCGCAAGATCCTGTGAAACGCTGAATGCTCCGGACAGATTCTGAAGTCCATCAAACAATACAGTCTGCTGTGAAGATGTCTCTTTCTCCTCAACAGCGTTCTTCTCCCAGGCTTCATCCGTTCCACTGTAGATCACAGTCTTCCCGTCTTCTTCCACCTGATAAGATTCCATCTCCTGTGTCTCTTTCGTTCCGGCCATATTCGTCTTCTGCTGACCTTTTCTGTGTACTGCTTCCGGATCCCGTATCATCTCGATATCCAAATTGCTCTCCTGGCTGATCGCACTGTCGCCATCACCCATCTGCAGTTTTACGATCTGATTCTCTTCTGCCGATTCTACTGATGTCATATTAACCTCAATATCGCGGAACAGATTCTCCGATGTCGCTGCTTTCTGACAGCCACTCAGGCTTCCAACTGCCGCAAGAAATATAATTCCTGCTGTTAACTTCTTTATCCATTTACATTTCATAGTTTGTCTTTCACTTCCCAAGTCGTATATTCAAGAATGCCTCGACATTCTTGCTGCTATCTCTTATCGTAACCAGCTTTGCACTTCATTATACAAAATTATTTTCTCAAAAACAATGCTTACTTCCTGCCTGTGACATCTCACTACTGAACAATAGTTACTGTTCACACACCACTATCCCGCGAGGTGTTTTGGCATGAATATGCCAATAACCCGAGCATTCCCCTATCGTCTTCTATTTTCCTACTACTTTTATATGTTTATTGGGTTTTTCTATTGACTTTCTCGTTGAAATGCTTTATCATACTTTTCATACTTGTTTAATATGTTATTTTGTTTGAGTGAGGAATTTGCTTATGAATATCTTATGCTTTGGAGATTCGAATACTTACGGATACCGCCCGGATGGAACCGGACGCTTTTCGCGAAGGCCGCCGCGGATTAGACCAGATTGGAATCACAATAGAGACTCACAATCCTATAGATCTTCTGGTTCTCATGTTAGGAACAAATGACTGTAAAACGCGCTTTAACGCTTCTTCCAAAACGATTGCCAAAGGATTGATTCAGGTTATTGAAAAGGCAAAGAACTATAGTTCTCAGCCCTTTGAACTCTTGATCATCTCTCCGATCCATCTTGGCAATGGAGTCGGAGATGACGGCTTTGATCCTGAATTCGATCTTGCGTCTGAACAGGTTTCCAGACAGCTTGCACAGGAATATCGGAAAGTTGCCACTCATTATCACGCCGGTTTTCTGGACGCTTCAAAAATTGCTCTTCCAAGTGAAATTGACCGTGAGCATCTGGATGAATCCGGTCATGCAGCACTTGCAGATGCTATTTATAAAACAATTACTGAAAGTGGATTGCTTGAGAAAGGGATGGACTCTTCTTTCTGTCATATTGCATGATTCGTAATGTGCACCGCTAGGCGCACACACCAAAAGAAGCATCATCTCGGTGCTTCTTTTCTTTATGTAAATATGCTATAATACATCAATACGTTCGTGTACAAAAGTATACGCACTTTTACAGGAGGACTACACATGGGAAAACATGAGAAAGAACGTGACGGATTCAAAAGCCGGACAGGATTTATCCTTGCCTGCATCGGCTCTGCCGTCGGTATGGGGAATATCTGGCGATTTCCTTACATGGTATCAGACTGGGGTGGTATGACTTTTCTGATTCCTTATATTTTATTTGTAATATTGATTGCTTCTACCGGAGTGATCGAAGAGATGGCACTCGGACGCGCCGCCAAAGGTGGACCAATCAAAGCCTTCGGTGTCTGTACAGAAATGCGAACCGGCAATAAGAAAACAGGTGAATTGATCGGACTGCTTCCGGTTCTCGGCTCCCTCGCACTTGCAATCGGATACACAGTTGTTGTCGGATGGATTTTCAAGTATACATTCCTTGCACTGACCGGACAGATTGCCGGCATGAAACAAGATATGAATCAAATTGGAGGCATGTTCGACAGTACTGCTTCTGCTTTTGGTAATAACCTTTGGCTTGTAATTGCAGTCCTTGTAACTGCTGTGATCATGGCAATGGGGATTGCCGGTGGAATTGAGCGTGCCAACGGCGTAATGATGCCGTTATTGTTCGTACTGTTTCTTGGACTCGGGGTATATATTTTCTCCCTTCCTGGTTCATCGACCGGATATCGTTACATCTTCACGATCAATCCAAAGGGACTTTTAGACCCAAGACTTTGGATCTATGCTTTTGGGCAGGCATTCTTCTCTCTGTCCATTGCCGGAAATGGAACTGTTATTTATGGTTCCTACTTAAAGGATTCTGAAGACCTGGTAAGTTCTGCAAAAAATGTTGCCATCTTCGATACAATCGCTGCCTTACTCGCTGCTTTCGTGATCATTCCGGGAATGGCAGTCGGCGGTGCTGAATTATCTTCTGGCGGCCCGGGACTGATGTTTATCTATCTGGTCAATGTATTCAACGGAATGCCCGGCGGCAAGATTGTAGGCATCATTTTCTACATCTGCGTACTTTTTGCCGGAATGAGCTCACTTGTAAATCTGTACGAAGCTCCGGTTGCTACATTACAGGAACGTTTCGGATTAAAGCGTGTCTCAGCTGTTGGAATCATTGCAGCATTCGGCTGCTGTATCGCACTTCTCATCCAGGGCATCGTCTCCGGATGGATGGACGCAGTTTCTATCTATATCTGCCCACTTGGAGCAATGCTTGCAGCGATCATGTTCTTCTGGATCGCAGATAAAGAATTCGCACTGAAAGCTGTAAATACTGGACGTGAGAAAAAAATCGGAACTTGGTTCTTGCCACTTGGAAAATATGTCCTTGTTCCACTCGCACTTGTTGCACTGATTGCCGGCGCAATGCTGGGCGGAATCGGTTGATGAAACAATAATATTGAACTATAGGTGCGCAGCCTTTTTTATGCGTAACTGTTCAGAGCCCAATGTCATTTGATTAGCATTGCGTATCTTAAATGGTTAGATTTTCAATAAGTGGTCTAACCATTTTTTAAGGGTTGACAAACACAATAGAATGTACGTGTAGGCTGCAGAGAAAAAAGAAGTGTTTCATTTGAAAATAATAGACAATATTACTGAATCTCAAATTTCAGTTGAAGAATTAGAGAAAACAGAAATTACCGACAAATCGGCAATGGATAATGACTCAGATATCGTAGCTTTGCTACGAGAAGAAAATTGAATTTGTAAAAAAATCAACAAATGCTGAAAAAAGAATCCTGCGAGCAGGATTCTTTTTTCATAAAACAGTTCAAACTCATTTGCATCTAGCTTTCTTTGAGTATTTTGTACTCCTTTTCAATACCTGAAATAAGTGTTTTCATTGTATACTCAAGGATTTCATTTCCGTATGCTACGGATGATTCTCTGACTGGATGACGTCCTGCGATTCCGATCAGATTACTTTCATTTTCTTTCACCTGTCCAAAGTCTACCAACTCCGGACGTACAGCCATTACGATAGATGTTTCATTCGCTCCGGCATGGTCATTCTGATATTTCAACCGATCATCATCTGCAAATGTCCAAGCAGTCAAAATGCGCAGGCCATATTTTTCTGCTGCTTCTTCCTTTAGTTCCTGAAATGCATTTGTTGATGGACCATGTCCATGTCCGACTACGATACGTATACCTGCTCTGGACAGTTGGGCAAAGATACTGCGCAGATTGTCCTGAAACTGACCTTTTTCCATCCAATAGGCACTGCCTTTCATCTGCTGGACGCAATATGTATTCAGTGCGCCTTCGGTATTAATATCCATTCCATAAAACGCAGTCCCCCTGTCATAAAACACACGATCAGGTCCCATAAACAACATCGGAAGTACTACGCCGCCTACTTTTTCTGCCACTCGGACAAACAACTCTTTTGACTGGATTCCGTCAGCCCCAAGAGGCATATGTGGACCATGCCATTCCAATGTGCCAAGCGGGAGATAAGCAACCGGCATCTCCTGTATTCTCTGCACGCATTCTTCCGGAAGTAATTCCTCATATAATACTTTTTTCATTCTAGTCTCCTTATCCTTTCACTGCTCCGGCGATTACTCCCTGTATGATCCATTTCTGGCAGATCATATAGAAAATTACAATTGGTATGATTGCCAGTACTAGCATGGACATCATAAGTCCAAGGTCAATTGATCCATATCCACCTCTGAGATATTGGATTGCCACAGAAATTGTTTTATATTCAGAACCAATTACAAGATATGGAAGCAGATAATCGTTCCAGATCCACATGGCATTCAGAATTGCGACTGTCATAATGATCGGGCGTATCACAGGAAACACAATTTTAAAGTAAATTTGCATAATAGAACATCCATCAATCATCGCTGCCTCTTCCAGAGAAACTGGAATTGATTTAATGAAACCGGTAAACATAAATACAGACAATCCAGCACCAAATCCGACATAAATAAATATGATACCAATCAGATTGTCCAAATGAAACATATTTGATACTTTAACAAGCGTAAACATTACCATCTGGAATGGTACGATCATAGCAAAAGCAAACAGATAGTACATTACTTTAGTAAAACGACTTTTTACACGTACCAAATACCATGCTGTCATTGAAGTCAGGACAACAATAAGAAACACAGAGGCTACAGTTATAAATAAAGTAATAAAAAATGCCTGCAAAAATCCGGTCTTGATCATTCCTTCTCCATAATTCGCCAAACCTACAAAAGAGTCGGCATTAGGAAACGCAAACGGCGTACTGTTAATAAACAGTTTGCTCTTAAACGAATTCATAAATACAATCACAATCGGAGCGATAAATAAAACCGAGATTACAGTAAGAATTAAGATCAGTATGATTTTACTCTTCTTATTTTTCATTAGTTTTCAACCTCCTTACGCCGAGTAATAATAAGCTGCGTCACTGAAATTGTAGCAACAATCAGTAAAAACATCACTGCTTTGGCCTGTCCGACTCCCTCATAACCCATTCTGTTGTAGAATGAATTATAGATATCCAGTGCAACCAGAGAAGTCGATTTTCCCGGAAGTCCCGCGGTCAGAGCAAGGTTTAAGTCAAACATTTTAAATGCATTTGTTGTTGTCATAAATAAGCAGATTGTAATTGCAGGCAAGATCAGAGGCAGAATAAT
>SKEC01002606.1_pt1 | contig 11841 bp, 11 predicted proteins | sample 4826641 | NCBI WGS metagenome assembly SKEC01 (sample SAMN11008819, study PRJNA524170) | human gut metagenome | biome: Human fecal sample; material: Feces; isolation source: fecal sample from pouch patient p18, p21 | host: Homo sapiens | place: Israel: Tel-Aviv | collected 2015-12-22
ATTACAACCAGCGCCGCTCACGCTCTTATCACGGTTTTTTACGCAAAAATCCCCCGCTGGGTGCGGTTTTGTGCTATACTATAAGATGAGTAATAATGCAATGGAGGAACACGACTATGCGTTTACTGGTCATTGACGGCAACAGCATTGCCAACCGCGCCTTTTTCGGCATCAAGCTGCTGACCACCAAGGACGGACGATACACCAACGCCATCTATGGCTTTCTGAATATCCTGCTCTCCCTGCTCAAGGAGTGTGAACCCGACGAGGTGGCCGTGGCCTTTGACCTGAAGGCCCCCACCTTCCGCCACAAAATGTATGATGGCTACAAAGCCACCCGTCACGGCATGCCTGAAGAGCTGGCCCAGCAGATGCCGGTGCTCAAGGAACTGCTGGCAGACCTTGGCTACCGCACCGTCACTGCCGAGGGCTGGGAGGCGGACGACATCCTTGGCACGCTGGCCGCTGCCTGTGCCGCCCGGAAGGACGACTGCTTCCTTGCCACGGGAGACCGGGACAGCCTGCAGCTGGTCAGTGACACCACCACCGTGCTGCTTGCCGCCACTGTCATGGGCCGCAGCAAAACGGTGACGATGGATGTGGACGCCATTCAGGAAAAATACGGCATCCAGCCCAGACAGCTCATTGAGGTGAAGAGCCTGATGGGCGATGCCTCCGATAATATCCCGGGCGTGCGGGGCATCGGTGAAAAGACCGCTCTGTCTCTGGTGCAGAACTTCGGTTCGCTGGAGGGTGTATACGAGCACATCGACGACAAGCGCATCAAGCCCAAACAGCGGGAGCACCTTCTTGAATGCCGCGAAATGGCCGAGCTGAGCCACACGCTGGGCACCATCCGCACCGATGCGCCCATTGACACTGCCGAGGGCTCTTACAAGGTGGGCGAAGGCCGCAAGGCTGAGGCTGTGCGCCTTTTGCAGGAGCTGGAGATCCACTCCCTCATTCCCCGCTTTGGGCTGGCCGGCGTTGTCCCTGCTGCACCGGAAGGCGAGGACGGCATCGAGCTTGCACAGGCAGAGCTGGAAGCCCTGCCGCTGGCTCCTTCCGGCACCTATCTGGTCGCCTCCCGCCCCGCCGTCATGGGCAAGCAGGGCACCCGCAACGTGGTGCTGCAGCCGGAAAGCTGGTACGCCGTGCAGGACTGCACCGTTTACCCGCTGGAGGACGCCGACCTTGTGCGCCTGCTGGACAACGCAGACGTAACCCTGGAGGTGTTCAACTCCGCGCCGCTGTACGCCAAAGCCATGGCCGCAGGCGGCTGGGGCAGCAGCATCGTGTGGGACGGCAAGCTTGCCGCCTACCTGCTGGATGCATCCGCTTCCAAGTATCAGATCAGCGAGCTGACCGCCAGCTACCGCGCCGCTGCTGCCTTTACCTGTGCCGATTACCCGGATGCAGGCCGCCTTGCAGACCTGTTCTGCAAGATGAAGGCCGAGATCACCGCCTGCGGTGAGGACGCCCTTTACAACGAGATCGAGTTCCCGCTGGCACAGGTGCTGGCCGATATGACCCGCACCGGTGTGCTGGTGGATAAGGACGGCATCGAGCAGTTCGGCGTAAAGCTGCGCACCGAGCTGGAGCAGGTGCTCACCCGCATCCACATGGAGACCGGCAGCGCCAGCTTCAACCCCAACAGCCCCAAGCAGTTGGGCGAAATGCTGTTTGACACCATGGGCCTGCCCCACGGCAAAAAGACCCAGCGCGGCTGGTCCACGGATGCCGAAACACTGGAAAGCCTGCGGGATTACCCGCTGGTGGAGGACATTCTGCAATACCGCGCCTACCAGAAGCTGAACTCCACCTACGTGGAGGGCCTGCTCAAGGTGATTGGCGAGGATGGCCGCATCCACTCCACCTTCAACCAGACCGAGGCCCGCACCGGACGGCTTTCGTCCGATAACCCCAACCTGCAGAACATCCCCATCCGCACCGAGCTGGGCAGCCAGCTGCGCGCCTACTTTATTGCAAAGCCGGGCTGTGTGCTGGTGGATGCTGACTACAGCCAGATCGAGCTGCGCATTCTGGCCCACATTACCGGCGATGAGCACATGCAGCAGGCATTTTTGAACGGCGAGGACATCCACCGCAGCACCGCCGCAAAAATTTACGGCATCCCGCAGGAAGAAGTCACCTCCCGGCTGCGCTCTTCTGCCAAGGCCATCAACTTTGGCATCATGTACGGCAAGGGCGCTTACAGCCTTGCCAAGGACATCGGCGTGAGTGTGAAGGAGGCAGACGCCTTCCTCAAGAACTATCTGGCCGCGTTCCCCAAGGTGAGCGGCTACATGGATAAGACCATCGCGGATGCCAAGGCCTGCGGCTATGTTTCCACCCTGTTCGGCCGCCGCCGTGCTCTGCCGGAGCTGGCAAGCAGCAACTTCAATGTGCGTTCCAGCGGCGAACGCATGGCCCGCAACACCCCCATTCAGGGCACTGCGGCCGACGTGATCAAGCTGGCCATGGTGCGGGTATGGAAGCGGCTGCGGAACGAAAAGATGGAAAGCCGCCTGATCCTGACCGTCCACGATGAACTGATCGTGGAGGCACCGCAGGCTGAAGCCGAAAAGGCTGCGCAGATCCTGCGGGAGGAAATGGAAGGCTGCGTGCAGTATGCCGTGCCCCTGAGCACCGATGTGCACGCAGGCAAAAACTGGCTGGAGGCCCACTAAAACATGATTATTTTGGGAATTGAATCCACCTGCGACGAGACCGCCGCAGCTCTGGTGGAGGATGGCCGGCACCTGCTGAGCAACGTCATTTCCACCAGCGTAAAAGAACAGGCTCTTTACGGCGGCGTTGTGCCGGAGATCGCCAGCCGCCGCCACTGCGAATTTATCAGCGCTACGGTCAAAAAAGCCCTGCTGGATGCAGGCAAGACCATCGACGATGTGGATGCCGTGGCCGTCACCTTTGCGCCGGGCCTGATCGGTGCAGTGCTGGTGGGCGTGAATTTTGCCAAGGGTCTGGCCTACTCGGCCAATAAGCCTTTGGTGCCGGTGCACCACCTGCGCGGACACATTGCCGCACTGTACCTCACCCACCCGGAGCTGAAGCCGCCCTTCCTCTGCCTTGTGGCATCCGGCGGCCACAGCCACATTGTGGAGGTGCAGGACTACACCCATTACCACATCCTCGGCCACACGGTGGACGATGCCGCCGGTGAAGCCTTTGACAAGGTGGCCCGCACGCTGGGTCTGCCCTATCCCGGCGGCCCCAGCGTGGCCAATGCCGCCAAGACCGGCAACCCCAAGGCCTATCGCCTGCCGGTGCCCCATGTGGACGGCAAGTACAACGTGAGCTTTTCCGGCCTGAAAACCGCCGTGCTCAATGAGGTGAACAAGGCCCAGATGAAGGGCGAAGAAGTGAATGTGCCCGACCTTGCCGCCAGCTTTCAGGACCGCATTGCGGGCATTCTGGCCGAAAAGCTGCTGCTGGCCGCAGCGGACACCGGCGCAAAGCAGGTGTGTCTGGCAGGCGGCGTTGCCGCCAACGGACGGCTGCGCCAGCTGGTGAACGACGGTGCCCAGAAGCTGGGTGCAAAAGTTTATCTGCCGGAGCTGAAATTCTGCGGTGACAACGGCGCTATGATCGCGGCGCAGGGGTATTACCAGTACATTGCAGGCCACACAGCGGGCCTTGAACTGAACGGTCTGCCCACTTTACCCATCGACTACGAATAAGCAGTAAAAAAAGACCTGCCTTTCCGGGATCTCCGGAAGGACAGGTCTTTTTCTTATGCAAAATATTCCTGTGCACGCTTTGCAGCGTTGTTGATGCAGGCCCGCAGCTCGTCCAGCGTATCAAACTTTTTGCTGGGGCTGAGGTAGGCGTGGAACTCCACCACCGGGTCGGTGCCGTAGAGGTCGCCGGAAAAGCCCGGGATAAAGGTCTCGCAGGTCACCTTGGTGGCATCATCGTTGACGGTAGGGCGGCTGCCAAGGCCGGTGGCCGAAGGATACCATTTGCCGCCGATGAAGGTGCGGGTGATATAGATGCCGCTGCGGGGCAGCTGAAAGCCCTCGGGATACAGCTGGTTGATGGTGGGCACCCCCAGCGTGTGGCCCAGACCTGCACCGTGCTGCACCTCGAACCGGATGGCGTAGGGCATCCCCAGCATGGCGTTTGCTGCCGGGATGTCGCCGCCTTCCAGCGCGGTGCGGATGCGGGTGGAAGACACCGGCTTTTCCTCAAACTGCGCCATGGGCACCACGATCACCTCCACGCCCAACGGGGCGCAGAGGGTGCGCAGCAGCTCCGGGTTGCCGGCCGCTTTGGCACCAAAGGTAAAGTTTTCGCCGCAGACCAGCGCACGGGCATTGCAGTCCCGCACGATGCCCAGCACGAACTGCTCCGGGGTCAGGCCCTTGATTTCCTCAAAGTCCGGCGTGAGGTAATACTCCACGCCAAGGCTTGCGATCAGAGCATGCTTATCCGCTGTGGAAAGCAGGCGCTTGCCCTTCATCTTATTCACCATCGGCAGCTTGAAGGTAAACACCGCCGGGGCGGCATCGTGTTCTTTGGCCCACTGCACGGCGCTTTCAATCACCGCACGGTGGCCGATGTGGATGCCGTCAAAAAAGCCCATTGCCACTGCGGTGCCTTTTTCCGGCTGCGCCAGCGGCAGCGGTGCAAATTGTGAAATGATCTGCATGGGTTTTGTTTCCTTTTTCAATTACGTTCTACGAACAGTTTTTCCACCCGCAGCACACCCTGTACGATATTGGCAAGGCCCAAAAACTGTCCGGCGGCATTGCGCACCCGGTAGCGGCCATCTGCTGCCGGATACCGGCTGGTGGGGCAGCCGTTGTACAAATGCTGTTCCACCCAAGGCTCCACCACCAGCAGCGGCAGGCTTTCAAACACGCTTTCCACCGGCAGCATCAGCGCTTCCAGCGCGTCCATGCCCTGCTCTTTTGCGGCAAGAATTTCCTCCAGCGTGTGGGCATCGGCTTCGGTGTACACGCCCGCCGAGGTGCGGCGCAGTGCGCTCATGGTGCCCTTCTGGCCCATGGCGGCGGCAATGTCTTCCAGCAATGTGCGGATATAGGTGCCCTTGGAGCACGTTACATCCAGCACATACTCATTTTCGGCCGGGCTGCCGCCGTAGGTGATGCTGTAAATTTCAATGGGGCGCGCCTTGCGCTCCACGGTCACGCCCTCACGGGCCAGCTTATACAGCGGCTGACCGTTCAGCTTGATGGCCGAGTACATGGGCGGCACCTGCATCTGCGGGCCGATGAATTGTGGCAGCACGGCCAGCAGTTCCCCTTCGCCCGCCGTGACCGGAGCCGTTTCCAGCACAGTGCCGGTCACATCGCCGGTGTCGGTGCGCGCGCCCAGTTTTAAAACCGCACGGTAGCTTTTATCGTGGTTCAGCTGCAGGTCCACTGCCTTGCTGGCACCGCCGCAGAACACCGGCAGCACGCCGGTGGCCATGGGGTCCAGCGTGCCGCTGTGGCCCAGCTTGCGGGTGCCCAGCCCGCCGCGCAGCTTTGCCACCACATCAAAGCTGGTCCAGTCCATGGGCTTGTCAACAATCAGGATGCCCTGCATTTATGCTTCCTCCTGCGGTGCGTCCAGCTCGGCTTCCACCTCTGCCAGAATTGCATTTTTTGCGTTTTCCAGATTGCCCAGCAGCTCACAGCCTGCAGCGCGGCTGTGACCGCCTCCGCCCAGACGCCGGGCGATGGCGCAGGCGTCCACGCCCTTTGCGGTGCGCACGCTGATGCGGTAGCTGCCGCCGGGTTGCTGCCGCAGAGTCAGGCCCACCTTTACGCCCTCAATGCTCACAGGCAGGCTGGTCAGTTCTTCCAGATCGGCCGGGTCCACCCCGCTCTGCTCGATCTCGTCCCGGGTGAGGTAGATGAGCGCGCACCGGCCATCCAGATAGTATTCCAGATGGTTGCGGGCAATGCGCTCGGCCTCCATGCGCTCACGGGGCTTGGTATCGAACAGCAGGGTGTTCAGCTCTTCCACATGACAGCCCGCCTCAATGAGTTTTGCCGCCACGATGTGGGTGTTTGCCGTGGTGGAAGAGAACCGGAAGCAGCCGGTGTCGGTTGCAAGGCCGGTGTAAAGGCAGTCTGCAATGTGCGGCGTAATGGCAACGCCCATGGCGTTGATTACCTCGTACAGCAGCTCTGCCGCCGCTGCGGCGCTGCCATTGAGCAGGGTGAAGTCGGCATAGCCGCTGTTGCCTGCGTGGTGGTCGATGCACAGGTCCACATGGCGCGAGAACTGCGTCATACCGTTGTTTTCTCCAAACAGCTGCACGCTGGCAACATCCACCGCTACCACCGTCTGCGGCTCAAACTCACCTTTGAACATATGTGCGTTGGTAAACGCATACCGGTTGGGAATGGCATCGGAGCAAAGCACTGCCACGTTTTTATCCAGTGCTTTCAGTGCACAATACAGCGCGCTGCCGCAGCCAATGGTATCGCCATCCGGGTTTTTGTGACACAGAATCAAAATGTTGTCCGCCGTCATCAGGCGCTGGGCCATCTGCTGCACATTCAACTGTTCTGTCATTCCATGATCCATCCTTTCCGCAGGCGGAATTATTCTTCGGTCTCCTCCGGTGCGCTGGCTTCGGTGTCAGCGTCGCCGTTCACGTTCAGCGTGCGGAGCAGCTCGTTGATGTGGGCTGCATAGGCGGCACCGTCATCCTCTACGAAGATGAAGCGGGGAGCCTTGCGGATGTGCATTTTCTTGCTCACTTCAGTGCGCACATGGCCTGCCGCGCGGTTCAGTGCCTCGATGGCGGGCTTTGGGCCGTCCTCGCGGCCCATCACGCTCACATACACCTTGGCCACATCCAGATCAGGGGTCACATCCAGACGGGTGACGGTGAGCAGGCCGCCCTCCAGACGCGGGTCCTTCAGCCTGCCGATGATGGCAATGATCTCGCGCTTCATATCCTGCGCCAGACGGCCCATATTCTTCTGAGACATAGTATTTCTCCCTATAAAAGAAAACCCTCTCAGCCTCGCTTCGCTCGGCAGCTCTCCCGAGGGACGAGCTTTTTGCGTGGATACGGCAAACGTTCCGTTTCTCTGCAAACCTCCCACCTCGGGGGAGGTGGCATTGCGCCAGCAATGACGGAGAGGGATATTTCAGATCTTAATCGCGGTACTCTTCCATCTTGAAGGCTTCGTACACGTCGCCTTCCTTAACGTCGGCAAACTTTGCCAGAGTAACGCCGCACTCGTAGCCCTCGGCCACTTCCTTGGCATCATCCTTGAAGCGCTTCAGGGATGCGATCTCGTCCTCGGCAATGACGATGCCGTCACGCACCACGCGCACCTTGCTGTCGCGGGTGATCTTGCCGCTGGTCACGCGGCAGCCTGCAACGGTGCCCACGTTGGAGATCTTGTACACCTGACGCACCTGCAGCTCGCCCAGAGACACCTCGCGGAACTTGGGAGCCAGCATGCCCTTCATAGCATCGGTGACATCGTTGATGGCGTCGTAGATGACGCGGTACATACGCATTTCCACCTTGGTGGCAGCGGCTTCTTCCTTGGCCACATTGTCCGGGCGGACGTTGAAGCCGATGATGATGGCGTTGGAGGCATCGGCCAGATCCACGTCGGACTTGCTGATGGCACCGACACCGGCATGGATGACACGCACGCGCACCTCTTCGTTGGAGATCTTCTCCAGACTCTGCTTCACAGCCTCGGCAGAGCCCTGCACATCGGCCTTGACCACGATGGCCAGTTCCTTCATGTCGTTCTGAGCCATCTGGCTGAACAGGTTATCCAGCGTGACCTTCTGGAAGGAGGAGAACTGCTTTTCCTTGGCGGCAGCAACGCGCTGCTCAGCCAGTTCACGGGCCAGACGCTCGTCCTCAACAGCCTCGAACAGGTCGCCTGCTTCCGGTACTGCGGTCAAGCCGGTGATCTCCACAGGGGTAGAGGGGCCGGCATCGGTGAGTAGTTGACCCTTGTCGCTGCGCATGGTGCGCACGCGGCCCACAGCGGTACCGGCAATGATGACGTCGCCGGCGTGCAGGGTGCCGTTCTGCACCAGAATGGTGGCAATGGGGCCCTGGCCCTTGTCCAGACGGGCCTCGACGACCGCACCCTTGGCGCGGCGGTTGGGGTTTGCCTTCAGCTCCATGACCTCAGCTTCCAGAGCAATGCGCTCCAGCAGGTCGTTGATGCCCATGCCGGTCAGGGCAGACACCGGGATGCAGGCCACATCGCCGCCCCAGTCCTCGGTGATGATGCCGTACTTGGTCAGGCCTTCCATCACACGCTCGGGGTTTGCGGTGGGCTTATCCATCTTGTTCATTGCCACGATGAGCTTGACATTTGCAGCCTTGGCGTGGTTGATGGACTCGATGGTCTGGGGCATGATGCCGTCATCGGCGGCAACCACCAGAACTGCAATATCGGTCATGTTGGCTCCGCGGGCACGCATGGAGGTGAAAGCCTCGTGACCCGGGGTATCCAGGAAGGTGATGAGGCTATCGTTGACCTTGACCTGATATGCACCGATGGCCTGCGTGATGCCGCCGGCCTCGCCTGCGGTGACGTTGGTCTTGCGGATGGCATCCAGAATACTGGTCTTGCCGTGGTCAACGTGACCCATGACACAGACCACCGGAGGACGCTCCACCAGATCCTCCTGTGCATCCTCTTCCTGCGTGAACAGGCGCTCCTCGATGGTGACGTGCACCTCGTGCTCGACCTTTGCGTGGAACTCCTCTGCCAGCAGAGCTGCGGTGTCGAAATCGATCACGTCGTTGATGGCGTGCATCTCACCCATCTGCATGAACTTGGCAATGACCTTACCGGCCTGCTGTTTCAGGCGGGTAGCCAGTTCGCCCACGGTGATCTCGTCGGGGATCAGCACCTTCAGCTGGGCGTTGCGGGCCTTTTCCAGCTGGATGCGCTGCAGGCGCTCGAACTCGGTCTCGCGCTTGCCCTTCTGGAACTGCTGGCGCTGGCGCTGACCGCGCTGGGTGAACTTCTGCTTGTTGCCCTGCGGGGTGGGCTTGCGGCGGTTCTCGGTGTTCTTGGTAGAGGCCAGATCATCGTAACGGGCATCGAAGCGATCCACGTTCATATCCACAGTGCGGGTATCCACAGTGACCTGATTGTCCTCGCGGCGGACAGAGACTGCCTGTGCGGGGGCAGCGGTGGCTTTTGCGCCGGTCTCGCGTGCCAGCTCGCTGAAGGAAACGGTCTTTTCCTCGCGCTTCTTGTGCTGCTCGGGCTTCTTGTCGCCGTGCTTGCCGTTATTGTTATTATTATTGTTTACAACAGGCTTTTCTTCATTTTTAACTTCTGGCTTTTTATCAGCTTTAGCTTCAGATTTATTGTAAAGTGCTTTTACCTTTTCAACTGATTCCTCATCTAATGAGCTAACAGCCTTTTTATCCTTAATACCAATACTATCAAGTTTCTCTATAAGTTCTTTCGTACTTACTTCTAACGTCTTTGCTAATTCATGAACTCTCAATTTAGACAATAGAACACACCTCCATTTAGACTAGGGGCAACCCCTCACTACAACTTACTGTTCAAGCATAGAATGAATTTTGTTTGCAAAATTTTCATCAATTATGGCAAAGGTACTACGATTATCTTTACCAATAATACTGCTCAATATATCTTTAGTGCTTGTTATTAAAATCGGCACATCATAATGTTTACATTTATTTGTAAATTTCTTTTTTGTATTGTCAGAAGCATCTTCTGGAATAATAACCAACTTAGCTTCTTTTTTCTGAATTGCTTTCTCTACGGTATCTTCACCTGTTTTCATTTTGCCAGCTCTCTGACAAAGTGACAATAGAGAAAGTATCTGTCTATTCATTTATATTCTCCAACTGCATTTTTAACTCTTCATAAACGCTCTGGGGAACAGAGGTTTTGAATGACCTATCAAGTCCCTTAGATTTACACGCCTTGTTAAGACATTCTGCATTTGGGCATACATATGCACCTCTGCCCGGCTTTTTACCTGTAGAGTCAAGGGAAATTTCGCCAGCATCATTTCTGACAACACGAATAAGTTCTTTCTTATTTTTCATTTCCTGACAACCTATACATTTTCTCAAAGGAATCTTTTTAGTAGCCATTTTTACACCTCCCCAAATTATTCTTCAGTTGTTTCTTCTTCGATTGTTTCTTCAACTTCACTATTATTGCCAATTTTGTCAAAATCTATAAAGTCTGTAGAACGAGCCTGAGATTCACTCTTAATATCAATCTTCCAACAAGTAAGTCTTGCAGCAAGTCTTACATTCTGACCTTCCTTACCAATGGCAAGTGAAAGCTGGTTATCAGGTACAACAACCTTAGCTGACTTTTCATCTTCATTTTCATCAATTTCAACGGCAACAACATTAGCTGGTCTTAAAGCAGCAGCAATAAATTCTGCTGGGTCTTCACTCCAAGGGATAATGTCAATCTTTTCGCCCTTGAGTTCGTTAACAATTACATCAACTCTTGAACCGTTCTGACCTACACAAGCACCTACTGCATCAACATTTTCGCTGTTTGAGTAAACTGCCATTTTAGTTCTTGAACCAGCTTCTCTTGATACTGATTTTATTTGAACTATACCTTCAAATATTTCAACTACTTGCATTTCAAATAGTCTCTTAACAAGACCTGGATGGCTTCTTGATACTACTATTTGAGGCCCTTTATTAGTCTTTTTAACTTCTAATATATATACTTTTATTTTTTGTCCAGCTTTGTATACTTCACCAGGTATTTGTTCATTTTCTGGCATAGAAGCTTCTATTTTTCCTACGTTAACGTAAACAGTTTTTGAAGTAGCTCTAGCTATTTCTCCTGTAACTATTTCGCTTTCTTTTTCGATAAATTCGTTGTATACTATTTCTCTTTCAGCTTCTCTAATTCTTTGAACAACTACTTGTTTAGCTGTTTGAGCTGCTATTCTTCCGAATTCTTTAGGAGTTACTTCATTTTCTATTATATCTCCTAATTCATAACTTGGGTCGATTTTTATAGCATCTGCTAATTCTATTTCTAAGAAAGTATCATATAAGTCTGACTCATCAACTACTCTTCTTTGAGAGTAAACTCTAACTTCTCCACCTTCTCTATCTACTGATACTCTAACATTTTGAGCAGATCCAAAGTTCTTTTTATAAGCAGTTAAAAGTGCTTGCTCGATTGTATCTATTATAACTTCTTTGTCGATCCCTCTGTCTTTTTCTAATTCGTCTAATGCTTCCATAAATTCGTGATTCATTGTTTATTCCTCCCTAATTAATGTTATCACTAAAATTTGATAGCTAGTTTGATTACTGCAACGTCTTTTTTATCAAACTCAACTTCATTGTCATCTATTATTACTTTGATTTTTTTATCTTCAGTTAAACCTACAAGTTCTCCTTCAAGTTGTTTTGTTCCATTTAAAGGTTTGTATAATTTGATTTCTACGTCATATCCCGCATATCTTATGAAATCTTTTTCCTTTTTAAGTGGTCTATCAAGTCCTGGTGAACATACTTCTAAGAAGTAATTATCTTTTATTGGATCTTTTTCGTCTAATATTGGATTTAATTCTCTTGATACATCTGCACAGTCATCTAAGCTTATTCCACCTTCTTTTTCAAGGTAAATTCTTAGATAAAATTGTCCAGCTTCTTTTACGTACTCAATATCTACTATTTCTATGTTTTTAGCATCGACAATTGGTTGTACTAATGCTTCTATTGTAGATTCTATGTTCTTTTTCATTTGTGCCTTGCCTCCTATTCAGTTGTATTATAACATATTTAAAATAAAAGAGTGAGAACAATTGCCTCACTCTTATCTTTTGCATATACTA
>SKEC01002607.1_pt1 | contig 11839 bp, 8 predicted proteins | sample 4826641 | NCBI WGS metagenome assembly SKEC01 (sample SAMN11008819, study PRJNA524170) | human gut metagenome | biome: Human fecal sample; material: Feces; isolation source: fecal sample from pouch patient p18, p21 | host: Homo sapiens | place: Israel: Tel-Aviv | collected 2015-12-22
ATTAAAATATCTTGGAAAAAAATAAGACGAACAACAGGATATAAGATTTACATAAAAGAAGGTAAAAAATCAAAATACAGACTTGTAAAGCAGGTAAATAAATCCAATAAAACAAAAATAGTTATTTCTGGTCTAAAAAAAGGAAAAACTTATTTTGTTAAGATATATTCTTATAAAAAAGTAGCTAATTTAAATGTTTTGAGTAAAAAATCAAATGTTAAAAAAGTAAGAATAAAATAATAATACAGGACAGGAAGAGAGATTCTCTTCCTGTTTTGTGAAGAGGGAGGAGTGTCATGAAAAAGAAAAATACAGTGTTTTTTAAAATGATTTTATTAATGATGATAACAATATGTTGGTGGAAATCAGTAGTTATATCGAATGCCTCTGAAAAAATAGGAACGGTTACATTATCTATAGAAAAATTCACAATAGGTCAAGGATATTTGATTGAACCAACGCAGGTTGTTCTGCATGAAGGAGATACTTGTGCAAACTTGGTAAAAGATATTTTGAAGAAAAATAATTATGAAATTGAGGCATCAACTACTTCAAATGGTTGGTATTTGTCAGGAATTAAAAATGCAGATAATGGAACAACAAAAATACCAGATGTGATTAAAAATATGGATACGCAAGTAAATGGAGAGGATATTATTTATCCACCAGATGATACAGCCAAGAATGTAGCATATCCAGATTTGAGTGAGTTTTCTTATCATAGGAATGCAGGATGGATGTATTCTGTAAATGGAGAGTTTCCTAATGTAGGAATGGCAGCGTGGATACCAAAAGATGGGGATGTAATCCGAGTACAATTTACAGTATATGGATTAGGAGCAGACTTAGGCAGTCAATATAAAGATGGTGGTGTAAGAGCTTTAAATATTGCAAACAAAGAAAAACTGACAAAAAAAGTAGCACAATTTAATGAACAAAAAGGAAAATGGCTTAATATATATAGTGCCTCTGATAGATATAACTATGCAATGGAAGTACTTGAAAAGTTGGATTCAAAGCAATGGAAAGTAGATGATGCTTTGGAGCAATTGGAACAGATTATGAATAAGAATAATCTTACCATAGCTCAAATTGAAGAAATAAATAAGGTAAAACAGAAAATTAACGCTATCGGTACAGTAGATTTATCTAAAGAATCTCAGATAGCAGAAGCAAGAAAGTCTTATAATGCATTAACCAGTGAACAAAAGGAACTTATTTCTGCAGATACATTAAAAGTATTAACTGATGCTGAGAAGAAAATTGTCAGTCTGAAAGCTGAAAAGAAAACCCAGGATGAGGCAAAGAAAAAGGCAGAAGCCGCGAAAAAGAAAGCTCAGCAGGAAGCCCTGAAAAAGAAATACACCCCATCTAAAACATCTATAAAATCCATTAAGAAGCTGAAAAAGAATCAGGCGAAGCTTACGTGGAAGAAAGTAAAAAATGCAACTGGCTACGAAGTATACCAGTCCATGAAGAAAAACAGCGACTATAAGAAAGTGAAGACAATTACCAAAAATAAGACAGTGACTTATAAAGCCGGAAAGCTAAAGAAAAAGAAAACTTATTACTTCAAGATCCGTACTTATCGTAAAGCAGGAGGAACAACTTATTACGGTAATTACTCAAATGTAAAGAAAATGAAGGTGAAATAATTGTAGGACAATTTCACCCGCTTAATTTCCTAAAATGAAGCAAATACACCCGTCTGGTTGGCATATTTTTTTTAAAGTCTATGTTATAATATGTACATGGCTTGCTTCTCAGGCTCACTTAGGGGACTCTCCTTATTTTCATTCTGAATTGCCAGCCATTTGATTTTAGAATGAAAACAAATATCTGGGCTAGAGAATGTAACAGTTTTATAAAAGTATTTGGCCTGTGCACATAATGCATGGGCCTTTCTTTTCTACGGAAAACTCTCAATTTCTCTTGGATATTTTGTAAAATGAGTGAAGGAGAGGGTAGAATGAACAAGATGTATCAAAGGTTAAAAAGAAAATGTATATCGCTTGTACTTTTTGCTCTGCTTGTGGCATTTATAGTTCCATACTATGCATATGCGGCAGATAATGGGGCAGAACCGGCCGCGGCAGCTTCTGCTGCAGAGAGTACAGGCGATTTTTCTATGTCAGAAAGTGAGACATCAAAAAGGGAGGAGATGGAGTCTTCGGAAGAGGAGGAGCAGCAGACCAGGGAAGATGCAGATGCATCAGCAAGTACAGAGGCAGATGTACAGGAAAGTACACAAGAACAGACATTAACAAAAAAAGAGAGAAAGATTGTCCGTAAGAATTTGCAGCTTGGAAGAAGTTATGGTTTTTATGCCTGGGGTGCAGAGGAAGATGCGGCACAGGGACAGTCTGATGAATCAGGAGTGGCAGTGCAGACGGAAGCAGAGGCGGAAGTCTTAAGCCCGGATATTGATACGGTTTTATCTAAGGTAAGAAGCTATATCTTAAGTAAAGATACGAAGCCGGATTACAGTAGCATATGGAATGTTATTGGTTTAAAAAGGAGTGGGCTGTATGTGCCGGAATCTTATATAAATCTTTTTTACAGTAATGTGATCGCATACTGTGAGAGTAAGGACTGGAAGATTACAAGAGCAAAGTATTCGGATTATTCAAAGCTTATTCTTGCATTAACAGCGATTGGTGTCGATGCAAGAAATGTGATGGGACATAATTTGTTAGCGTATCTGTCAGATTATGAGAATGTAAGCAGACAGGGGAATAACGGCACGATTTGGGCGTTGATCGCATTAAAGAGTAATCCGGCATATGAGATTCCAGAAGACCCTTCTGCAGTGCAGCAGAATTCTGAGAAACTGATGGTACAGAAGATTGTAGAAATGCAGTGTGCCGATGGCGGATGGACATTGATGGGAACAACCGGAGATTCCGATATGACAGGAATGGCGATGCAGGCACTGGCTTCTTATTATAATAAAGATGGATATGAGGATGTTACAGCGGCAATTGACAAGGGTCTTGCGTGGATAGAAAAGAATCAGCTTTCCAGTGGTGGTTTTGGCACGATGAATACAGAAACTTCGGAAAGTGTGGCACAGATTATCACAGCTCTTTGCGGCGTGGGAATAGATTGTGGGGAAGATGCCCGTTTTATTAAGAATGGGAAATGGCCGATGACAGGATTATTCCAGTATTATATGCCAGAAGGGGGATTTATGCATGTAGCTGCTGATGCCGGGAATAATGGTGGCGGTGCCGGTGGCATTATCGATGGAATGGCAACGGAACAGGGATTGTATGCAACAGTTGCTTACCGTAGATTTTTGGATGGAGAGACATTTCTTTATGATATGAGTGATGTGGCTATTTCGGCAGGAACGAAGCCGGTAGTCAGTCCGACGATTGATACGGGGAGTAATAGTGGAGGAAATTCTTCTTCAACGACAGCAAAAAAGACAGAAACAAAACCGGCAGCTTCTAAAGTAAAGGTAATAAAAGTGGGATTAAATTATAGTACGATTTATCTTACAAAAGGAAAGAGCAAGACGTTAAAAGCGACGGTTTCTCCGTCAAATGCCACGAAGAAGTTAGTGAAATGGTCTTCTTCTAATAAAAAGATTGCAACGGTAAATGCAAAGGGAAAGGTGACAGGAAAGAAAGCAGGGACTGTGACGATTACAGTAAAGGCGACGGATGGAAGCGGAAAGAAAGCAACCTGTAAGGTCGTGGTGACTGCACCGGCAACAGCGACAACCGCCAAAAAGACAACAACAACTACAGCAGCAAGAAGTCAGACAAAAAGAATTACAACACCGACATCGGGAACAACGAATCGTTCAGTAAGTACAGGAAGTGGAACACCAACTGCTTCGGGAACGACAAAGACACTTTCTTCCGGAAGCACTTCCGGTACAGGTACGGGAAGTACTGCGTCAAAGAGTGCAACAGGAACGACAGCGAAGAAGAAAGATACGGCAGCAGAGGCACCGACAGGAAGCTGGAACTTTAGCGGAGAGGATTACGTACCGGATACTTATGCGGCGGATGAGACAGATGCAGCGGAAGCGGACACCACAGCCGAAAAGGATAATGATACCTCAAAGATTGTGGCTGGTTTAGGGATATTTTATATAGTCAAAAGGATTTGCGCTATTGCAGTGGTAGTGATTATTGCTTTCATTTTATATAAAAAGCGTCATAGGATTGCAAGTGCATTACGCAATTTTCAAAAAGGCGGAGATAAAGAATAGATTAAAAAGATAATCTGTTTTTTAAAGAAAAATAAGGGGTATAGTGAGCAGAGTTAAAGCTAAGGATATACAAAGAAAGGGAAAAAGTATTTATGAAGAAAAAGGGATTTATGCGTGTCGTTCTGGCACTGCTTATGAGTATGTTATTGATTGTTTCAACCGGTTGTGGAAAGTCCGGTAATGGAGGAAGTTCTTCCGGTAAAAAGTCCGGCAAGACAGCAACACTTGCGGATATGAATGAGATTCCGGAGGATGGAATTATTACGAAGGAACAGTTTAAGACCGTTGCAGGAGACAATAAAAAGGTACAGTTTAAAGGAACAACAGAAGATGGAATTACATATATCTGGACATACGACTGTTCTAAGATTCAGAACCCTGCAGAACAGAATTTAAAGATTGATTTTTCAGAGAAAGGTCTTGATGATTTAAAGAAGCAGGCAAACAATGCAAATGATGCATTGAAGATGACAATGTACGGGAAAGGGCTGATCTGTGTACCGGATCTTGAGGTACAGCTTCCGGAAGCGTGGCAGTCCAATTCTGCATATCTTGTAAAAGAGCAGTCTGGAAAGCTTGCAAGGATGAGCGATGTTGTGGTAACAGCACAGGCAGAAGAGGATTCTTCCAAGAAAAAGGATACATCTGCATCACAGAAGGATTCGTCTGATAAGGTGAAGGAAGCAACGACTGCTGCCAAAAAGGATACAAAGCCACAGAAAGGAACCACTTCTTTAAAAATGAGCGTAACTTCTCTGGACGGAGATTGTTATATTATCGGAGGTATTACAGAACAGCAGAATAAAGGTGCGGCATCGGCGAATAAGGCAGAAAACGGAACAACGAACAGTGAATCGGAAGGAAGTGATGAATCGGGGAATTCAGGAGAGAATTCTTATAACGAAGAAGGAAGTTCAGGAAGTGGAGATGTTTCTGATGGAGGAGCTTCTTCTTCTGGTTCTTCCGGCAAGCAGGATGTTGCAAACGATGAAGAGGTTTCAGGTTCTTCCCATATGTGTACGATTTCAATCAGCTGCGCGACGATTCTTAATAACATGAGTGATTTAAAAAGTGGCAAGGAAGAATTTGTTCCTTCTGATGGATGGATTCTGGCGGCTTCCGAGGTAGAATTTACGGAAGGCGAGTCTGTACATGACGTATTACAGCGTGTATGTAAGGATGCAGGAATCCAGATGGAGTCTTCTTTTACGCCGGCTTATAATTCAGCTTATGTGGAAGGAATTAATAATCTGTATGAATTCGACTGCGGACAGCTTTCCGGATGGATGTATAACGTAAATGGCTGGTTTCCTAACTACGGATGCAGTAAGTATACGGTACAGGACGGTGATGTGATCAACTGGGTTTATACATGTAATCTTGGTAAGGATGTTGGAGATAATTCGATGTATTAAGGATGTATGAAATAGAGATTTGATATAATAAAGACTTGATATAATAAAGATTTAATGTAATAGAAATTTGATGTAATGGAGATTTAATTTAGATGAAAGATACATTTTCGACATATCATCCTGTTTTAAATATGCTGTATTTTTGCGGGACGATCGGGGTGACGATGTTTGTCGTTCACCCTGTGATTCTGGCAATTTCATTTATATGCGCTGTTGCGTATTCCGTTGTTTTAAAAGGATGGAAAAAGACAGTAAAGTTTAATCTGCTCTTCTCATTACCGATGATGATTATTGTTGCCCTGATCAATCCGATGTTTAATCATTATGGAGTAACGATTATAGGATATCTTCATAATGGAAATCCGTTTACATTAGAAAGTTGTGTGTACGGTCTTGTGATGGCAGTGATGCTGGTATGTACTCTTGTATGGTTTTCCTGCTACACAGTTGTTATGACATCAGATAAGTTTATTTATCTTTTTGGAAGGATCATCCCGGCACTTTCTTTAGTACTTTCCATGTGCCTTCGCTTTGTACCGAAGTTTATCAAAGAAGCATCTGTTATTTCTGATGGGCAAAAGTGTGTCGGGCGAAGTGTAGAGAATGGGAGCCTTATTAAGAGAGCAAAGCATGGAATTACAATTTTTTCTATTCTGGTTACCTGGTCTTTGGAGAATGCGATTGAAACATCGGATTCAATGAAGTGCCGGGGATATGGAGAGAAGGGCAGAACCGCCTTTTCCTTATATCATTTCGATAAAAGGGATTTTTTGTGCCTTATTTTTATGCTCCTTACATTCGGAGCAGCGATGTGGGGCTTTTCAAAGGGGTATGCATTTTGTTCTTATAATCCTCGGATCGTTGTAAAGGGAGTACCCTTTACAGCAGGCAGCCTGCTTGTCTTTGCCGCTTTTTTATTGTTTAGTATCATGCCAGCAGCGATGGAGATTTTAGACCGAAGGATGTGGAAGGCGAGAAGAGGACAGGTAGAAAGTGCAGCACCGGCTGGGTACCGTTTGTGGGAAGTTGAATAGCCGTATATACAGGAGATAAAAAGCAAGTTTGGAGGTGCAGGGTGACAGCGAATGGTTTGTCAGAAAAGAAAAATAGTATATTAGAAATCAATGATTTGTGTTTTGCTTATCCAGAAGAAAAAAAGAGGGCGCTAAATCATGTTTCTTTGTATGTGGAGGATGGGGAATTCCTTGTTCTTTGTGGGAAGAGTGGCTGTGGAAAGAGTACACTTCTGACACATTTAAAGACTCCCCTAATGCCACATGGAAAGCGAAAAGGAGAGATTCTTTTTCAGGGAGTACCAATCGGGGAGATGAGTAACCGGGAGCAGAGTCAGAGGATTGGCTATGTATTACAGAATCCGGATAATCAGATCGTGACAGATAAAGTGTGGCATGAGCTGGCATTTGGTTTGGAAAGCCTTGGATACAGTAACGCAGATATCCGTATCCGGGTAGCGGAAATGGCAAGTTATTTTGGGATTCAGGATTGGTTTTATAAAAATGTATCGGAACTTTCCGGAGGACAGAAACAGCTTTTGAATCTGGCATCTATCATGGCCATGCATCCGGATATGCTGATTCTTGATGAGCCGACCTCTCAGCTTGATCCGATTGCAGCTTCTGATTTTTTGGAAACAATAAAGAAGATTAATCGTGATCTTGGAACGACAATTATTCTTACGGAACATCGTTTAGAGGAAGTATTTCCTTCTGCTGACAGGGTAGTGGTCATGGATGAAGGGCAGATTTTATGTGTTGGCACACCGCCGGAAATCGGAGAAGAATTAAAGAAGCGCAATCATGAGATGTTTTTAGCTATGCCGGTACCGATGCAGGTTTATGCCAAAGTAGAGTCAGAGCAGCCCTGCCCGATTACTGTTCGTGACGGGCGGAAGTGGCTGGACATAGTTTGTAAGAAAAAAGGCATTTCACCAGCAAATGCATCTTCTTCATATAGAAAAGAGAGTGATTCCCAAAAAGGAAAATCTTCTTTTTCTAAGATTACAGAAAAGTTTACAGAGAAAAAAGAAGATATCATCTTAGCGTGTGATGATCTGTGGTTCCGCTATGATAAAGAACTGCCGGATGTCGTAAAGGGACTAAGCTTTTCCTTAAAAAGAGGAGAATTCTTTGCATTGCTTGGAGGAAATGGAACCGGGAAGTCAACAACACTTTCACTTTTGAGCCGTTTGAGAAAGCCATATCGTGGAAAAGTACTTTTAGAAGGTAAGGATATCCGTCGTTACAGCGATAAAGAACTGTTCCGCAATTTTCTTGGAGTACTGCCGCAAAACCCGCAGTCCCTTTTTGTAAAGAAAAGTGTGGAATTAGAACTGTTTGAAATGGTAGGCGGTGTAAAAGAGAAAAAGGATGAAGAATATCAGCTTGCCATGGATAAAAAGGATGCGGTGGAAGGAATCATTAAAGTAACACATTTGGAAGAATTATTGCATCGTCATCCGTATGACTTAAGCGGGGGAGAGCAGCAGAGGCTCGCCCTGGCTAAGATTTTGTTATTACGGCCCAAGCTTTTGTTGATGGATGAACCGACCAAAGGACTTGACAGCTATTTTAAAAAAGAATTTGCCGGAATACTGGCATTACTCAAAGAGCAGGGCGTAACTGTTTTTATGATTTCTCATGATATTGAGTTCTGCGCTTCGTATGCAGACCGATGTGGTTTATTTTTTGATGGAAATATTGTGGCATGTGGAACTCCGGGAGAATTCTTTGCCGGAAATAATTTTTATACAACAGCGGCAAACCGAATGGCTAGAAGGTATTTTCCCATGGCGGTTACCGGGGAGGACGTTGAGGAATGTCTTAAAAAAGGAGTGTGAACAATGGCAGACTGGAAATCAAGTCAGGAGTTCCTGAAAGAATTTTACGCTTCTCCGATTGTGAATGAAGATACGATCCCTGCAAAGATAAAGCGTATCTTTTTACCAAAAAGCAGGAAAGCTTCTGCTTTAAAAGAATTAGCAGGAGATTTGTCAGGAGAAGGCAGGGCAGGAGATGTCATTTTAGATAATGATATGTTTGAGATGGATACCGAAATCTGGAAAAAACAGGAAAAACGCAGGCTTTCTGTTCGTACCAGAGTAAGTCTGTTTCTCTTGCTTGTAGCGATTCCCCTCACAATTGCTGTCGGATTTTATGTTATGGATGTTGCCGCCGTCGGCACAGTATTTGAAAAGATTTTTGGTCCAAGAAAGTATTATTTTATTAGCCTGGTAATCATTATATACTCGTTATTACCGTTTTTTATGGTATTTGAGGGACGAAAGCCTCAGGTGAGGGAGATGGTTGTTCTTGCAACTATGGTCGCACTGGCAACTGCCGGCCGGGCAGCATTTTTTATGATACCAAGCTTTAAGCCGATTATAGCAATCGTGATTATCAGTGCAATCGCATTTGGCGGCGAGGCAGGATTCTTAGTTGGTGCCATGACGATGGTAGTCAGCAATTTCTTATTTGGGCAGGGACCATGGACCCCATGGCAGATGTTTGCGATGGGTTTTATCGGATTCTTGTCAGGAATTTTATATCGAATAGGTCTGCTTCCTACCAAACGTCTCAGCCTTTGTATATATGGATTCCTTGTGACGGTGTTCATTTATGGAGGAATCATGAATCCGGCGGCTCTTTTTATGAGTGTGTATGATTTTACATGGGAAGGACTGCTTGCAATCTATATTTCAGGTATTCCGGTGGATCTTGTTCATGCCAGTTCTACATTTATCTTTTTGTGGATCGGTGCAAAGCCATTGTTGGAAAAGCTGCAGCGGATAAAAATAAAATATGATCTGATGAGATGAATAGCCGGGGCGTTTTTGAACTTCAGAAAGATTGCCAGAATGATGGGGCATTTTTGAAATAAGTATAGATGATAAGTATAGATAAAATGTATTCTTAGAAAGATTCTGAGAGTATACGAGATTGAAGGGGAAAACTATGCAAAAAATACCAGAATATCGTTCCATGAATTTTTCAATTTATGAAGGGATGCTAAATCGTTATAAAGATAGTGAAGATATTAGAAAGTCTTATGAGTCACGAGGATTAAATGGACTGGAAGTGATTCGGGCAGGCGAGCCAGATGAAGGAAAGATTCTGCCGGATATGGTGAATGGGGTACATCTGTATTTTCATATTTTCTGGATGGACTGGTGGAAGGGGAATTATGAACGCCTAGATCAGGAATTTGATTCAAGAGAGCAGTGGCTGGAATACTTTGGAGGAATGAGCAGGGAATCTTATCTGAACAGTTTGCGGGACGATCTTGCCTATGCAGAACAAGTTGGAGCAAAGTATGTAGTTTTCCATGTTTCAGAAGTGACACTCCGGGAGAGCTATATTTATAAATACCGCTATACAGATAAAGAAGTGATTGATGCAAGCTTAGAGGTCATCAATACCCTCCTTGATGAAAAAGAATATCCATTCGACTTTCTTGTAGAGAATCTCTGGTGGAGCGGGCTTACCTTGAAAAATGTCCGCCTTACCCGCCGGCTTATAGAAGGAATGCATGCACAAAAAAAGGGAATCATGCTCGATACCGGGCATTATATGAATACAACAACACAGCTAAGGACTCCGGAAGATGCCGTAGCATATCTGAATAAAATGATAGACAAATACGAAAAAGCACAGATGCTCCACTGGTTTAAAGGAATGCACCTGCAGCTGTCACTTGGAGGGGATTATGTAAGAAAACAGCGAAAAGAATGGAGAGAACATCCGATAGACTTTGATAAGATTCCATTTTATGAACTATTTCGCCTTGCATATGACCATGCCTGTCATATTGATCTGCATCAGCCTTTTATCGGAGAAGGTGTCCGGGAATTTGTAGAGCGCGTAGCACCAAAGTATATCACGCTGGAATATCAGCAAAACAGCCGGGAAGAATATGAACAATTCGTAGAAACCCAAAGTAAAATTTTGAAATGGATTACGATTCATTAAGAGAAAACAGACGAAAAAAAACCATACCATATCCCATCTGCTCTGTAGTCGCTGTGTTTAAGATGCTCATCCGCATCTTAAACTCGCTCCGAAGCCACATCTGGGATATGGTATGGTTTCTTTTTTTGTCTATACGAAATCTACAAATTAGTAGTTATAGTAATTCGGAATATCCATGTCCGTTTACCAAAGCATCGATTTTCTGACCACTCTTACAATATGGGCAGTCATGCTTACTATATGTATGGTAAGTAGGAATATCATTTGGAGTAAACAGCGAATTAACAGGAAGATTACCATATTCAGAAAGCGTACTAAATATTGCTGAAATTCCCTGCAGTTTGCCACCATAGTACTCGATACATTCCCAGCTTCGGTTGATTGTGATTCCAGTTGTGACAGATGCCATTAAAATAATGATATTTCTATCTTTAATCATTGGCTGGATGTTTTTGCGGAAGAACATCTGACCATCTGAATCTATTTCTGGAGTAACAATATAGATAGATTTATGCTGGTTGTAAGAGAAGAATCCGCTCTCTGTAAGCTTTTCTGCTAAAAATGCACCGATTACTTCTGTTCCGTCAAGACATACGATGGTATCGACGACGGTATTATGTTTATAAAGTGGAACTAACGCTCTTGCAGCTTCTTCTGCATTAGACTGACGTACTTTTAATGTTGTCATATCTAAAAAGTAGTTGACATGAGAATGCTTTGTTGCGAAATGTCCCGGATAGGCAGAAAGATGTAGATTACAGGCTTTTGAACGAAATTGAATTTTGCGGTTTTCCATAAGATGTCCTCCTCCTTTATTGTGAAAGAATTGTTTATTTTGTTTATTATACCTTTTTTGTGTGAAAAAATAAAGGAGTATTTGTGCAAAATCACAGGCTTTTCTTGACAGTTTATAATTTCTTTCTGATTTTTTGAAAATACTTCATGGTATGCATATACAGTTGTATAAAATGAAAGGGAGCGCTATTAGTTTGTGAAAAAAGTTTGACAAAAATAGTTCAAAATTGATTTTGGATACTATATCTTTGATTTAAAAAAGACAGGAGGAGAATATAAGCGAGAGAAGAAGAATGATGGAAATAAGAGTGAAATTATGAAGAAAAACGGAAGATATTTGATGGAATGAAAATGTTTTGTATAAAATGACGAAAAAATAGAAAAACCAACTAGTAATTGAATGTCAAAATACGTTAAAA
>SKEC01002614.1_pt1 | contig 11828 bp, 10 predicted proteins | sample 4826641 | NCBI WGS metagenome assembly SKEC01 (sample SAMN11008819, study PRJNA524170) | human gut metagenome | biome: Human fecal sample; material: Feces; isolation source: fecal sample from pouch patient p18, p21 | host: Homo sapiens | place: Israel: Tel-Aviv | collected 2015-12-22
CTAAATGAATATGTTGAAACAACTGCGCCTACAACAACTGGCCCAAAACCACCTACGGCACGACCTAAGTTAAATAACACATTTTGTGCTGTTGCACGTGCTTCTGTCGGATAGGCTTCGGCCATTAATGCGCCATAACCGCCCATCATGCCGTTGACAAACATCCCTAAGAATGCGCCCGCTACCAACATCGCGGTTGGATCGGTTAATTGAGAGTAAGTGATAATGCTGATTACCGCGCCAAGTTGGAATAATAAGAAGCTTGGTTTACGTCCGATTCTATCGGCGAGACGACCAAAAATCCAAATCCCCGCCATCATGCCGCATACGGTGACCGCCGTCCATAAACCTGATTTCGTTAAACTAAAGCCAAGTTGTTTAGATAAGAAGTTTGGCATCCAAATCATAATGCCGTAGTAACCGAAGTTTTGTACCGAAGTTAACACCACTATACCAAGGCTCACTTTTGTGGTTGCTTTATCTTTCACTAAGAGTTTGAAAGATTCCAATTTGGATATTTTTTGGGTAGAAAGTGCGGTCTGTTTTCGTGAGAAAATTTCAGGTTCGTGTAAACGGGTACGTAAATACCAGGCCACAAACGCTGGGAAGATACCAACAACGAACATGCCGCGCCAGCCAATATGTGGAAGCAATACTGGGGTGAGTAAAGCAGCCGCTAACACACCAACTTGCCAACCTAATGCCACATAAGACGCTGCTTTTGCACGGTGTTTTGCAGGCCAAGCTTCAATGGCTAATGCCATACCGATACCAAATTCACCGCCCAAACCGATACCCGCGATAGTACGATAAATTAATAAATCCCAATAGCCTTGTGCGATTGCACATAAACCAGTAAATACGGCGAAAAGGACGATTGTCCAAGTCAGCACGCGTACACGCCCATAACGATCGCTTAATGCGCCAAATACAATGCCACCCACTACAGCACCAATAAGTGTCCAGGTAACTAATGAGCCAGATTGTGCGGGAGTTAAATTAAGATCGGCCGAAATGGCACTAAGCATAAATCCAAGAATAAGAAGATCGAATCCATCCATCGCGTAGCCGACAGCTGATCCAACCAAGGCTTTCCAGCCATATTGATTGACGTTTGTCATGATTGAGGTCCCTTTTGCTACTCACGGGTAGCGTTTAAAGTGAAATGATGAGGAAAGAAATTTTCCGACGCGTAGTTTAGAGAAATTGACGGAATTTTGCAAGAATGAGAAAAGCAAAGTGCGGTTGATTTTATTCAAGTTTTTATTTTTTCAATAAAATTCGAATCAATAATGCAATAGCTGCCGCATCATCCACTAAACCTAATGGACCAAGCACCGCCTCAGGCAAAATATCAATCGGACTGAACAGATAAATCAGAATGATGGCGATTTTAATTAACTTTGTTTTATTCATAGTTATTGGACGAAAAGAAAAAGATCAGGTAAATTCTACAACTTATCCGAATGGTGAATCATCACAAAACGTTCCCAAAGCTGCTCTTCGCTTTCTTGATGCTCAGGATCTGGCTTTATGCAGTTGGTAATCGGGCAAACTTTTTGGCAGGTTGGCGTGTCATAATGACCAACACATTCCGTACAAAGCACAGGATCGATCACATAGATCTCCTCGCCGATTGAAATTGCTTCATTCGGGCATTCGGGGAGACACATATCGCAGTTTGTGCATTTGTTTGTGATCAGTAACGCCATACTATTCCTTTATATGAGAAAGCGGCGAATTATAGCCGACAAAAGCAAAATTGACAAAATTTAAACAGGATTTTTATGAAAAAACAGGTTTCCACTCTTTCCCTTATTGCCCTTGCCGCATTTAGTATTTGGCAATATTTCACTGAACACAAAAAAGACACCAAACCCGCCCCAACAACCACACAACAGCAAAGTCAAAGTGCGGTCAAAAATACTAAAGATTTTGGGAATTATGATGTCATCATGCGTGATGATGCTATTGGGCAAAACAAAAATGCCCCTGTTGATTATTATATGTTGGCCTTATCTTGGTCGCCGGCATTCTGTGAAAAACAACGTGCGCAATATGGCAATAATTTACCTGATTCAGCGCAATATCAATGTAGTACAAAAAATCAATTCGGCTGGGTAGTGCACGGCTTATGGCCTCAAAATGCGAATGCGCGTTCTGTTACGGATCACCCTCGTTTCTGTAAAGGTGATTTAGCGCCACTTCCAATTGAAACCCTCGAGCCTTATCTTTCAATCTCGCCAGGTGCAAAATTATTGCAAGGCGAATGGGAAAAACACGGTAGCTGTGCGTTTGATTCAGCGGAAGCTTATTTCAAACAAGAGAAAGTATTATTTGAATCGCTTTCTTTGCCAAACGAACAATTAAGCCGTAAAGAATTATTTCAATGGATGAAGCAGAATAATCCACAACTAAAAGACGCTTATTTAGGCGCGAGCCATAATGAATTATTCATTTGTTACGATCGCCAATGGCAAGTAATCGATTGCCCTAAATAAGCATAATTCGCTTTTTTATTTGATCTACATCGTTACAACCTAGTAAGATCTAGGTATAATGTCCCAGTTTAATTTTAACTAACCCAAGAGGAAAGCTTATGTCAGTAATCAAAATGACCGACTTAGATTTAAAAGGTAAACGTGTATTTATTCGCGCGGACTTAAACGTACCGGTAAAAGATGGCAAAGTGACATCTGATGCGCGTATTCGTGCGACTATCCCGACGTTAAAACTGGCTTTAGAGAAAGGCGCAAAAGTGATGGTTACCTCTCACTTAGGTCGTCCAACTGAAGGGGAATTCAAACCTGAAGACTCTTTACAACCGGTTGTTGATTACTTAAAAGACGCAGGTTTCAATGTGCGTTTAGTACAAGACTACTTAAACGGTGTGGATGTTAAAGAAGGCGAAATCGTTGTTTTAGAAAACGTACGTGTAAACAAAGGTGAGAAGAAAAACGATCCTGAATTAGGTAAAAAATATGCCGCACTTTGCGATGTCTTCGTGATGGATGCATTCGGTACAGCTCACCGTGCACAAGCGTCAACTTACGGCGTAGCGGAATTTGCACCAGTTGCTTGTGCAGGTCCATTACTTGCAGCAGAATTAGATGCATTAGGTAAAGCATTAAAAGAACCTGCTCGTCCGATGGTTGCGATCGTAGGCGGTTCTAAAGTTTCCACTAAATTAGAAGTATTAAACTCTCTTTCAAAAATTGCTGACCAAATCATCGTGGGCGGTGGTATTGCGAATACTTTCATCGCAGCAGCAGGCCACAATGTAGGTAAATCGTTATATGAAGCAGATTTAATCCCTGTAGCAAAAGAATTAGCAGCAAGCACTGATATTCCAGTTCCAGTTGATGTACGTGTTGGTACTGAATTCTCTGAAACTGCACCAGCAACAGAAAAATCAGTAACCGAAGTGAAAGATGATGAATCTATCTTCGATATCGGTGATAAATCTGCAGAACAATTAGCTGAAATCATCAAAAATGCAAAAACCGTTTTATGGAATGGTCCGGTTGGCGTATTTGAGTTCCCTAACTTCCGTAAAGGTACTGAAATCATTTCTCACGCGATTGCAAACAGCGATGCATTCTCTATCGCAGGGGGGGGTGATACTTTAGCAGCTATCGATTTATTCGGTATTGCAGATAAAATCTCTTACATCTCAACTGGTGGTGGTGCATTTTTAGAGTTCGTTGAAGGTAAAGTATTACCAGCAGTAGAAATTCTTGAAAAACGTGCGAACGGTTAATTGAATGGCTTCTATCCCCTCTACTCTCATAGAGGGGATAAATATTGATTCTTCAAACGGAGGAATAAATCCTCCAAAACAAAAGGAAACACAACTATGGCTAAATTATTAGATATCGTAAAACCTGGCGTAGTAACAGGTGAGGATGTACAAAAAATCTTTGCTTATGCCAAAGCAAACAACTTCGCGATCCCAGCAGTAAACTGCGTGGGTTCAGACTCCGTAAACGCGGTATTAGAAACCGCTGCACGTGTGAAAGCACCGGTAATTATCCAATTCTCAAACGGTGGTGCAGCTTTCTACGCAGGTAAAGGTATCAAACCAACAAGCGGTGCACGTCCAGACGTTTTAGGTGCGATCGCAGGTGCAAAACACGTTCATACTTTAGCCAAAGAATATGGTGTGCCAGTTATTCTTCATACTGACCACGCCGCGAAAAAATTACTTCCATGGATTGATGGCTTACTTGAAGCGGGTGAAAAACACTTTGCAGAAACTGGCCGTCCATTATTCTCTTCTCACATGCTTGACTTATCTGAAGAGCCAATGGAAGAAAACATGGCAATCTGCCGTGAATACCTTGCTCGTATGGATAAATTAGGCATGACCCTCGAAATCGAAATCGGTATTACTGGTGGTGAAGAAGATGGCGTGGATAACTCAGATGTAGATGAATCTCGTTTATACACTCAACCGTCTGATGTGCTTTATGTTTACGACCAATTAAACCCTGTAAGCCCTAACTTTACCGTTGCTGCAGCATTCGGTAACGTACACGGTGTTTACAAACCAGGTAATGTAAAATTAAAACCATCTATTTTAGGTGCATCACAAGAGTTCGTTGCAAAAGAACGCAATCTTCCTGCTAAACCAATCAACTTCGTCTTCCATGGTGGTTCAGGTTCTAGCCGCGAAGAAATCCGCGAAGCAATTAGCTATGGTGCGATCAAAATGAATATCGATACGGATACTCAATGGGCTGCATGGAATGGTATTTTAAACTTCTATAAAGCAAATGAAGCTTATCTTCAAAGTCAATTAGGTAACCCTGAAGGTCCTGATGCACCAAACAAAAAATACTACGATCCTCGTGTTTGGTTACGTAAAATGGAAGAATCAATGTCTAAACGCTTAGAGCAATCTTTCGAAGACTTAAACTGCGTTGATGTTTTATAATCCATAAAAATAGACTAAAATAAGACCGCACTTTGCTAGTGCGGTTTTTTATTTTACATAACCAGAATGTTGATTCTAATCTATGCAAATAACGAAACAAAATTGGTTAGTCACCATAATAAACTTCGCGGTAACACTTTTCTTCCTTTCAATATTTATTGTCAAGGGGGGATATAATGTTGCACCTGCTCTACTGATGTTAATCGGTTTAGGTTATGGCGTTTATGCTTTAATCAAGAAACCACTTTTAAACTTATCGAAAGTTGATAAATGGTTAATTTATAGCTACCTTTTTTATTTTCTTACATTTGTACTTTCCCTCTGCATTAACGGGGGGAAAATGCGCGATCTTGATACTGCAAGCCGCGTCGTTTTCTTTGTTCCTGTTTTACTTTTATTATTAAAATACCCTATCAAAACTTGCGTTTTAAGTTACTCTATTCCGCTTGGTAGTATTATTTCCCTTTGCGTAGCACTTTATGATAAATTTATCTTGAATCTACGCCCGGAGCAAAATCCTCGAATTATGCATATTCAAGGTGGTGATATTTCGATGTCATTAGGCATTTTTAGCCTAATTATTGCTCTCTATGCCCATCAGAAAAAAGACGTAAAACTGACCGCCCTTAGTGTGATTGGTGGTTTATGTGGCATCGTAGGAAGTTTGCTTTCTACTGCTCGAGGCGGGTGGGTGGCACTTCCCATCTTACTTATTGTTATCCTTTATATTTATCGCCATTCTCTTTCAAAACGTTTTTTCCTGACTTTCTTTGGAATTATTGTGGTCGCGAGCATTGGCATTAGTCAAATGCCAAATAACCGTATCATGGAACGAATTAATGTTGCTCAAAAAGATATCCAACTTTATCTAGACAAAAATAATGGAAACACATCTCTAGGCGCTCGTTTTGAAATGTGGAAAAGTGCGATTGCAATGGCAAAAGAAAAGCCTTTGTTTGGTTGGGGAATTCAAGGTGCAACAGAAAAACGTAAGCAAGAGACAAAAGAAAAAATTGTCACTGGCAATATTGGAAAATTTACTCATGCCCATAACCAATATTTAGATGACCTCTCAAAGCGCGGAATTATTGGGTTGCTTGCCTTGCTTGCTGTTTTATTTATTCCTCTCTGTGCCTTTATGAAAAAGCTGAGCACCACGAATGATGAGGTTAAGCTGATTTCCACTTTAGGCGTTGCCCATATTTTATCAGTGATGATTTATGGCTTAAGCCAAGGTTTCTTGGTACATAATTCAGGTACTATTTTTTACTTTTTCTTAACGATTGTGTTTTATGCTGCAATACAAACACATCAGAAGGCGGAATAATGAAAATTTTAGTCATTCGTAACGATAAACTGGGCGACTTTGTTCAAGCATTACCTGCTTTTGCGATGTTGAAAGCCTCCAATCCCAAGCTAAAACTAACCGCACTTGTGCCGGCTTATACCGCCCCGCTCGCCCAAATTTGCCCCTATTTAGATAGTGTCATTATTGATAGTGTTAAGAACGATAAAGCGGATTTCAATCGTCTTGTTAAAGAAATCAAAGAGCAGCAATTTGATGGCATGATTAGCTTCTTTTCCAATACTCATAACGGTAAATTAGCGTGGAAAAGTGGGATTCCTTATCGTCTTGCGCCCGCAACGAAATGGGTGCAAATCCTTTATAACCATCGTTTAACACAACGCCGTTCACGTTCAGAAAAATCTGAAGCAGAATATAATCAAGATCTGGCTCGGGCGTTCTTAAAGAAACACAACATGCCGATTGTAGAACCTAAACCACCTTACCTTTCATTTCCTGAAAGTGCGGTTAAAAAACAACGTGTTTTTCTTCAAGAACAATTCGGTTTATCGGCGGATAAAAAATGGGTCTTTGTGCATAGTGGAACAGGTGGCTCAGCAACAAGCCTTTCATTGTCGCAATATGCTCAATTGATACAAGGTTTATTAAACGAATTTGACTGTCAGATTATCTTAACGGCAGGACCTGGTGAAAGTGAAAAAGCCCATGAGTTAGCGGCAAAAGTCGATAGTCAAAATGTGATTGTTTACGATAAGAATAAAGGATTGATTGATTTTGCACATTCTCTGGCTTGTGCGGATTTATTCATTGCAGGCTCTACTGGACCATTGCATTTAAGCAGTGCATTCAATGTGCCAACGATCGGATTCTATCCAAATAGTCGCTCATCTCAGCCTCGTCGTTGGAAACCGATTAATGATGCAGATAAACACCTTGCTTTCTGCCCGCCAAAAGGGAAAGACGAAATGAATTTAGGCTTAATTTCGATTGATGATGCCTTAATGGAGATTATCCCCTTCGTGCGGAAGATGTGGCAAGCGAGCAATTGAGTTTAAGCATAGCTGTACAATCCAACCTATTGCGGCGGCAAAAACAACAGTACCTATTCCGACTGTGCCGCCGAGAATATAACCCAACACACAAACCGACACTTCAAGGCTTGTTCTTACAATCCCTACTTTTAAATGAAAGCGTTGACAAAGTCCTACCATTAAACCATCTCGAGGCCCCGCCCCCTGATGACAGGTTAAATACAATGCCGTTCCTAACCCATAAAGCAAAAGCCCAATGCCGCCGAATAAAATTTGGCTAAAAAGTGCGGTTGGTTCAGGCATCATTTTCACAGTTAAACCAAGAAAAAAAGCAATCACGATAATATTCAAAATCGTACCAAGCCCAAATCTTAACTTAAGGGGAATCCAAGCTAACATCACCAAACAGCTAATCCCAAATGATGCCCAACCAATACTAACATCAGCTTGTAATGCCACACCTTGAGAAAGTACGGTCCAAGGTGAGGAACCCAAATTAGCGAGCACAATTAAGCCATCTCCAATGCCCAGTATTGCCAATGCAAATAATAGCATCGACATCGTTTTACCTTCGACTGACCATAGCGATTTTGCGGCCCAACTGGTGTGAGGAATCACCCGTGCTTTTTTCATATTATTCCCATGTATATTTAACACTTACATCATAATGGGAAACCCCATAAAACCAAAACATTTTAACGTCATATGATATAACCGAATTGACTGATAAATATCATAAATGTGATGTAGATCACATTGTCAAAATTGTCATCACTCAGCCACTGACTTAAAATAGGCTACCCTTCTAAATTAGGACATGATTATGCTTGCATCTCTTCAAGATATTTTGGATACCGTAAAATCCAACACACTCACCTATCAACAAAAACTCATGTGTTTAGGCAATATTGCCGAGCGATTATTTGATCCTCGGGAATTATTAGGCTACACAGATGAAGAATGGCAATTCCTTCAAAATCAAATGATCTGTGATTTAAATGAAGGCTACGCGATTTATCGTCCTCGCTATATTTTGCCGGATTACAATGTGTATATTAAAAAAGGCTGTGAATTCCTTGAATTACCGCCGCCAAAAGATCTTGATGAAGCATTAGATGGCTTATTGATTTTATATTCCCACGTACCCTCCATCACCACATTCCCAGTTTACATTGGGTGCTTAGACGTGCTACTTGATCCGTTTATTACCGATGAGGAACAAGACTACATCAAAATTAAACGTTTCTTAAATCATGTGGATAAAACTGTGCCGGATTCATTCTGTCATGCCAATATTGGACCTTATGACACCAAAGCAGGGCGTTTGATTTTAAAAGCGGTGATTGAATTGGAAGCGCCAACACCCAATATGACCATTCGTTACGATAAGAGCAAAACAAGTCGTGAATTTGCAGAATTAGCGGCAAAAGCGTGCTTATTGGTTTCTAAACCCTCTTTTGCCAATGATGCTTACTACATTTCTGACTTAGGCGAACAATATGGCATTGCAAGCTGCTATAACGCATTACCTGAATGTGGCGGGGCTTATACTCTCACTCGTTTGCGTTTAGGGACTATCGCGCGCGCCTGTAAAACCGTGGATGAAATGATCAATGAGCTCTTACCTCGTGTAGCAAAATGTGCACTTTCCACAATGGATAAACGCCATAAATTTGTAGTGGAAGAAAGCAACTTCTTCAATACCTCATTCCTCGAAAAAGAAGGTTTTATCAAACGTACTAATTTTACGGGAATGTTTGCCATTGTTGGTCTTGCAGATGCAGCAAATCATTTATTGCAACAAGAAGGCTTAAACGAAACCTTTGGTAAAAGCCAACGCGGTGATGAAATTGCGACCTTGATTATGGATAAATTAAAAGAAGTCACGGATAACCATGAAGGCGTGTATGCTGAACGCACGGGCAATCGTTATTTATTACATGCGCAAGTAGGCGCAAGCAATCATGAAGAAGATAAACGTAATGCGCCTGCACATCGCATTCGTGTAGGTGAAGAACCTACATTACTGGCCCATTTAAAACAATCGGCGCCATTCCATAAGTACTTCCCATCAGGTACGGGAGATTTGTTTGCCTTTGACCAAACCTATGTGGATCATTTAGATGCCGTCGTCGATATTATTGATGGTTCATTTTCACAAGGTTACCGCTATATCACCACTTACCTTAAAAATACCGATTTGATTCGTGTAACGGGTTATTTGGTGAAGAAAAGCGAAGTGGAAAAATACCGTAAAGGTGAAGTGGCATTACGTGATACTACTTGGTATGGGTCTGGTACCGATGATTGTGCACAAGTCTTTGACCGTCAATTACGAGATGAACAAGATGTAAGTGCAAGCTAGAAAAAAGTGCGGTCGAAAAATCTTCTGTTTTTTGACCGCACTTATTCTTTTTCTGCCTTTTCTAAAATTGCTTTATGTTCTCGAATCAATGCCATAAACGGCTGCCCAAAGCGTTCTAATTTGATCGCCCCGACTCCATTAATTTGTAGCATTTCAATATTACTTGTTGGCATATATTGCGCCATTTCTTGTAACGTCGCATCATTAAAGACAATATAAGGTGGAATATTTTCCTTATCCGCTAGCTGCTTCCGTAGGAAACGCAAACGCGCAAACAGATCTTTATCGTAATTTACCACTGTATTTTTATGGGATGTATGCACAATTTTATTAATGGATGAAATGCGCGGCATTGCCAATTCAAGCGGCACTTCGCCTTTTAAAACAGGGCGAGCGCTTTCTGTGAGCTGAAGCGTTGCACTATTAAACTCACCGATCACTTGTTGAATAAAACCAAGGTGGATAAGCTGGCGAATCACGGATTGCCAATGTTCTTTGCTTTTATCTTTACCAATGCCATAAACACTTAACTTATCATGTTGGCGTTCTACAATTTTTTGGTTATGCATCCCTCGCAATACCGCAATCACATATTGCACGCCGAAACATTGCCCCACACGATAAATCGTCGACATCACTTTTTGTGCATCAATTAAGCCATCATATTTCTTTGGCGGATCAAGACAAATATCGCAGTTTTGACAAGGTGTTTGACGATGTTCGCCAAAATAATTGAGTAATACCAAACGGCGACAAGTTTGACTTTCGGCAAATTCACCAATAGCTTCCAATTTATGTTGCTCAATTTGACGTTGTGGCGTCTCTGGTTTCTCCAGCAAAATTTTCTGTAACCAAGCATAATCAGCCGGCTCGTAGAAAAGCACCGCTTCCGCAGGTAAATCATCTCGCCCCGCACGACCGGTTTCTTGATAATATGATTCAATGCTTCTCGGCAAATCAAAATGGGCAACAAAACGCACATTGGATTTATTAATGCCCATGCCAAACGCAATCGTCGCAACCACAACTTGAACATTATCTCGTTGAAAATCTTGCTGGACGCGTTCACGCAGTGCAGTTTCCATTCCCGCATGATATGCCGCAGCCGAAACGCCTTTATTTCGCAAAGTTTCAGCTATACGTTCTACTTTCGAACGACTATTACAATACACAATGCCACTTTTGCCTTTCTGAGCTAAGACAAAACGCGTAAGCTGCTCCATTGGCTTAAATTTTTCTTCTAACGTATAACGAATATTTGGACGGTCAAAACTGCCTAAATAAGTATGAGGATCGTTAAGGCGAAGATGGTGCAAAATATCCACACGTGTAGTTGGATCGGCCGTTGCTGTTAGTGCCATTAACGGAATATTTGGGAAAGTTTTGCGTAAATTACCTAATAAAGTATATTCAGGGCGGAAATCATGCCCCCATTGTGAAACACAGTGCGCTTCATCAACAGCAATAAAGCTGACTTTACAATAGGAAACTAAACGAAAAAATCCCTGCGTCATGACCTTTTCTGGGGATAAATAGAGTAGTTTTAGCTGACCAGAAAGCGCTTTTTGTTCAACTGCTTGTTGTTCTTCTTGTGTTTGCGTAGAGTTTAAATAGGCAGCTTCAATGCCATTGGTAAGCAGCTGATCAACTTGGTCTTTCATCAAGGAAATGAGAGGAGAAATGACCAAGGTTATTCCCTCTAGGCATAGGGCAGGGACTTGATAGCAAAGTGATTTTCCTCCACCAGTTGTCATAATGACGAGACAATCCCGACCAGCAAGAACGGCATCAATCACCTCTTGTTGACCTTGGCGGAATTGCTGATAACCGAACACATTTTGTAGTACGGTTTGTGGCGTGGAGAATGTTTGCATTTAATTAAAATAGGTAGGTTATTCTGTTTGAAATTCAGCTAGTATTGAGCCATGATGAGTTTATTAAAACTGTGCAGAACTCTTGCTTATTTCAACAAGCTATTAAGAAAAGCTGATATGTGAATAAGTAACACAACCGCTTTTCTTAATATTGACTGATTATGAGAATTTAACTTCTTCTCCGTGTCTTGCGAAGGCCTCTTCTAAATGCGTCCAGAATGAACGTCCTTCAGCGGTTTTCCATTCATTATCGATATATTTAAAATGGAAGCCACCAAGTTTGCTTGCTAGCCACAGCTCTAGCATTGCTTCTTGT
>SKEC01002617.1_pt1 | contig 11819 bp, 9 predicted proteins | sample 4826641 | NCBI WGS metagenome assembly SKEC01 (sample SAMN11008819, study PRJNA524170) | human gut metagenome | biome: Human fecal sample; material: Feces; isolation source: fecal sample from pouch patient p18, p21 | host: Homo sapiens | place: Israel: Tel-Aviv | collected 2015-12-22
AGTCAGGTCTTGGCACCTCATCTATTCTTTCGGCAGCCTGTGTGAAGGCAGTGTTTGAATTTATGGGAATCGCATATACAGAAGAAGATTTATATGCCCATGTACTGGCAATGGAACAGATCATGTCTACAGGAGGCGGTTGGCAGGATCAGGTTGGCGGTATTACATCTGGTCTTAAATATATAACCTCCATGCCTGGGCTTCAACAGCAGCTTCAGGTAGCACATATAGAGCTTTCACCGCAGACAAAGAAGGAGCTGGATGAAAGATTTGTTCTGATCTATACAGGGCAGAGGCGTCTGGCGAGAAATCTTCTCCGTGATGTGGTGGGACGCTATGTGGGCAATGAACCGGACAGTCTGTTTGCGTTGGAGGAGATTCAGAAAACAGCAGCACTGATGCGCTTTGAACTGGAGCGTGGAAACGTAGACGGTTTTGCAAAGCTTCTGGATTATCACTGGGAACTGAGTAAGAAAATAGATGCCGGAAGCAGTAACACTTTGATTGAGCAGATTTTCAGCAGTATTGAGGAGCTGGTGGACGGAAAGCTGGTATGTGGTGCCGGTGGCGGCGGTTTCCTTCAGGTGATACTGAAAAAGGGTGTGACAAGGCAGATGGTAGAAGAACGTCTGAAAGAAGTATTTATGGACAGCCTCGTTGGCGTAGCTGACTGTAATCTTGTATGGGAATAGAAATTCTGAAGGAAAAGATCAGATGAAAGATTTATTTGTTAATACACAATTACCGGTTGTCACCTCTGACAGGATTTTATATACACCGTCAAATTTTGCCAGGACTTCTTTACTGTATCTGCAGGAGATTGGCTCTCTGCAGGTACATAAGCCTCACAGCACAGGGCGCAGTAACCTGTCCTCTTATTTGTTTTTTACAGTGACAGATGGCGAGGGTGAGCTCATCTGTGAAGGCAGAACTTATTCTCTTCGTACAGGAGACTGTGTGTTTATTGACTGCAGGAAACAGTATGCACACAGTAGTTCGGAGAAGCTGTGGAGTTTATCCTGGATACATTTCTATGGTCCGAATATGACAGCAATTTATGACAAGTATTTAGAGCGGGGTGGAAGAGCAGTCTTCCACCCCGTTTCTGTTTCCGGGTTTCTGGAAATCTGTCACAGGATTTATGAGCTGGCAGATTCCGATGATTACATTCGGGATATGAAGATCAACAGTGAGCTGAATTATCTGCTGACACTTCTGATGAATGAGTCCTGGCACCCGGGAGAAAAACACAGAGATGCAGATCTGAAAAAACAGAATGTACTTCCTGTAAAGCAGTACCTGGATGAGCATTATCAGGAGAAAATAAGCCTGGATTTTCTGGCAGAGCATTTTTTTATCAGTAAATACTATCTGACCCGCGTGTTCAGGGAGCAGTTTGGTGTCAGTATCAGCAGCTATCTGATGAACAGGAGAGTCACGAAGGCAAAATATATGCTCCGCTTTTCCAACGAAAAGATAAAGACCATCGGCTATAAATGCGGTCTGGGGGAGCCTCATTATTTCAGCCGGGTTTTCAGACAGATGGAAGGCATGAGTCCTTTAGAGTACAGAGAGAAGTGGGAGAAGTGAGAAAAGAGAGCAAGATAATGTAAGAAAACAGGGAGAAAGGGCAATATCGTGAATTCAGGCTTTCCGGATTTTTTACTAAAATAAATGCAGTAACTGTGGAGGTATTGAACAGTTGCTATTGATCAAAACAGAAAGTAAATCAAAAGGAAAGTTGAGGTTAATATATGTCTAAGGTTGCATTGATTACCGGTATTACCGGTCAGGATGGTTCCTATCTGGCTGAATTTTTACTGGAGAAGGGTTACGAGGTTCACGGTATTGTACGTCGTGCTTCCATTTCAAATACTGCCCGTATCGATCATCTGATCGAAAAAAATGTGATTAAACTTCATGACGGAGATCTGTCTGATTCTTCAGGACTGATCCGTCTGGTGGGAGAGATCAGACCGGATGAAATTTACAATCTGGCTGCCCAGAGCCATGTGCAGGTATCCTTTGATGCGCCGGAATATTCCGGTGATGTGGATGCACTGGGTGTCCTGCGTGTGCTGGAAGCTGTCCGTGTCTGCGGTCTGACAAAGACCTGTAAGGTATATCAGGCATCTACCTCTGAACTGTATGGCAAGGTAGAAGAGGTTCCGCAGAAAGAAACCACACCGTTTCATCCATATTCCCCTTACGCTGTGGCAAAGCAGTATGGCTTCTGGATGGTGAAGGAATATCGTGATGCTTATGGAATGTTCGCTGTTAACGGCATTCTGTTCAATCATGAGTCTGAGCGTCGTGGTGAAAATTTCGTTACCCGTAAGATCACACTGGCTGCAGGACGCATTGCAGAAGGTCTGCAGGATCATCTGGAACTGGGCAATATGGATTCCCTGCGTGACTGGGGCTATGCCAAAGATTATGTTGAGTGTATGTGGCTGATCATGCAGCAGGAGAAGCCGGAGGATTTTGTCATTGCGACAGGTGTACAGCACACTGTCCGCGACTTCACTGAGAAGGCGTTTGCAGCTAACGGTATGACCATCCGCTGGGAAGGTACCGGCATTGATGAGAAGGGTTACGATGCAGCTACCGGCAAGATGTTGGTATGCGTAAATTCCCAGTGGTTCCGGCCGACTGATGTGGACAATCTGTGGGGCGATCCGACTAAGGCGAAGACGGTTTTGGGATGGAATCCACAGAAGACGAGCTACGAAGAACTGGTGGAGATTATGGCAAAGAATGACCGTGAGCTTGCAAAGCGCGAGAAGGCCATGAAGGCTGTTATGTAAGAAAGAAGGCATACGATTATGATGGAAAAAAATGCAAAAATTTATGTTGCAGGTCATCGCGGAATGGTAGGCTCTGCCATTGTACGTGAGCTGCAGCGTCAGGGATATACGAATATTGTGACACGTACCCATAAGGAGCTGGATCTGACCCGTCAGGATGCAGTGGAGAAGTTTTTCGCTACAGAAAAGCCGGAGTATGTATTTCTCGCAGCTGCCAAAGTAGGCGGTATTGTGGCAAACCAGAATGCACTGGCTGATTTCATGTATGATAATATGATTTTGGAAATGAATGTGATTCACTCTGCATGGAAGAACGGCTGCAGGAAGCTGGAATTCTTAGGTTCTTCCTGTATTTATCCGCGTATGGCACCCCAGCCGATGAAGGAAAGCTGCCTGCTGACTTCTGAACTGGAGAAAACCAATGAGGCATATGCACTGGCAAAGATTTCCGGGTTAAAGTACTGTGAGTTTCTGAACCGCCAGTATGGCACAGACTATATTTCCGTAATGCCGACAAATCTGTACGGTCCAAATGACAACTATCATCCTACACACAGTCATGTGCTTCCGGCGCTGATCCGCCGTTTCCATGAGGCGAAGGAGAGCGGTGCTGCAAGTGTAACCTGCTGGGGGGATGGTTCTCCGCTGCGTGAGTTTCTGTATGTGGATGACCTGGCAAATCTGTGTGTGTTCCTGATGAACAACTACTCAGGTAACGAGACTGTCAATGCCGGTACCGGTAAGGAACTGACTATTAAGGAGCTGACTGAGCTGGTTGCGAAGGTTGTAGGCTATAACGGTGAGATCAAATGGGATCCTGATAAGCCAAATGGTACACCGCGTAAGCTTCTGGATGTTTCCAAGGCAACGAACCTTGGCTGGACGTATAAAACCGAGCTTGAGGATGGCATACGCCTTGCGTATGAGGACTTTCTGAATAATCCCATGCGCGCTGAACGCTGATCTTATTTTTACGAGGAGAAGATTATGAATATCATTTTGTTGTCCGGCGGTTCCGGAAAGCGTCTGTGGCCCCTTTCCAATGACATCCGTTCCAAACAGTTTATTAAGATTTTCAAAAAGGAGGACGGCACCTATGAGTCCATGGTGCAGCGTGTCTACCGCCAGATCAAGAAGGTGGACACAGATGCGACCGTGACCATTGCTACCGGTAAGACACAGGTTTCTGCGATCCACAACCAGTTGGGTGAGGACGTGGGCATCAGCGTAGAGCCGTGCCGTCGTGATACATTCCCGGCCATTGCGCTGGCAACAGCTTATCTGGTGGATGTGATGCACGTTGCCCCGTCTGAGTCTGTGGTAGTCTGCCCGGTTGACCCCTATGTGGAAGATGGTTACTTTGAAGCACTGAAGGAACTGTCAGAGCAGGCAGACAAGTGCGAGGCAAATCTGGTGCTGATGGGCATTGAACCGACTTATCCCAGTGAGAAATACGGTTATATCATCCCAGAGAGTACAGACCATGTAGCTGAGGTAAGGACCTTCAGGGAGAAACCGACAGCGGACATGGCAGAACAGTATATTGCACAGGGAGCACTCTGGAATGGTGGTGTGTTTGCTTATAAACTGGGTTATGTGATGGATAAAGCCCATGAGCTGATGGATTTTACAGACTATCAGGATTTGTTCGACAAGTACGATACCATGAAGAAGATCTCTTTCGACTATGCTGTGGCAGAGCATGAGTCGAAGATTCAGGTTGTCCGTTTTGCTGGTATGTGGAAAGACCTTGGCACATGGAATACGCTGACTGAGGCAATGGACGAAAGTATTATTGGTAAGGGAGAGTTGAACGACAAGTGCTCCGGAGTCCATATCATCAATGAAATGGATGTGCCGGTACTGGCAATGGGTTTGCATGATGTGGTGATCTCCGCATCACCGGAAGGCATTCTGGTCTCGGATAAAGAGCAGAGTTCTTACATTAAGCCGTTTGTAGATAAGTTTGAACAGCAGATTATGTTTGCTGAGAAGTCCTGGGGAAGCTTTAAGGTGGTCGATGTGGAAACCACATCCCTGACGATTAAGGTAACCTTAAATCCCGGCCACAGTATGAATTACCACAGCCACAGGAACCGGGATGAGGTGTGGGTAGTCATATCCGGTGAAGGAAAGACCATCGTGGATGGTATGGAGCAGATGGTAAAGCCAGGTGACGTTATAACTATGTCTGCAGGCTGCCGTCATACTGTGATAGCTGATACGGAACTGAAGCTGATTGAGGTACAGCTGGGTACGGATATCAACGTCCACGATAAGCAGAAGTTTGAGCTGGAGCAGTAAATAAGATAGAAAATACGACTGGTAAGAAAGACAGAAATGGTGATCAATGGACGTATGCATGGAAAGAAGAAATGAACCCCTTTTGCTCCGCCCGGCAGGTAGGGATTACCTGTGGGGTGGAAAAAGGCTGAATGATGAATATGGGAAGAATATTGAGTTGTCTCCGTTGGCAGAAACATGGGAATGTTCCACGCATCCGGATGGGGTAAGTACTGTGTGCTGTGGAACGTTTGACAAAATGGAGCTGACTGCGGTCATAAAAGCCCACCCGGAGTATCTGGGAGAACGGCATAAGGGCGAAATAACGCTGCCAATCCTGGTGAAGCTGATTGATGCAAGAAAAGATCTGTCTGTGCAGGTGCATCCGGATGATGACTATGCAAAGATGAAGGAACATGGTCAGCTTGGAAAAACGGAGATGTGGTATGTGCTGGATGCAGCCAGGGATGCAAAACTGATCTACGGTTTGCGGCAGGACTGCACAAAGAAAGAAATGCAAAAGGCACTGGCAGAAGGTACGGTGATGAAGTATCTGCAGAAGGTACCTATTCACAAGGATGACCTGTTTTTTATCCCTGCAGGCACGATCCATGCCATTGGGGCAGGTGCGCTCGTGGCAGAAATCCAGGAAAGCTCGAACCTGACCTATCGGCTGTATGATTACGACCGCATAGGAAAGGACGGGAAGAAAAGGGAACTGCATATCGACAAGGCGTTGGATGTGGCAGATCTTCACGGCAGTGCAGAGCCGAGACAGCCGCTGCGGGTTCTGAAGTACCGTCCGGGGATGGCATCGGAGCTGTTGATACGCTGTAAATATTTTGAAGTATACCGGATGCTTATCAATACAGAACGCCGACAGACGGTGCATTACCGTGCGGACAGGATGGCATTTCGGGTATTACTGTGCATGGATGGCTGTGGCACGATATCCTATGATGAGGGAACTGTTAATTTTTATAAGGGAGACTGTGTGTTTGTGCCGGCGGATTCAGAAGTCCTTACGATTCACGGACAGGCGCAGTTCCTTGATATCAGAGGATAAAATACAGAACTCCAGGGTATGGGGAAAGACAGGTAGGTAAGATGAAGATTAAGAAGGAATATGAAAGATGGCTGGCAAATGCAGTGGCAGATACGGATGTTGCTGCGGAACTGAAGGCAATGGACTATGTGGAAGTCGAGGATGCGTTTTATCGTGATCTGGCATTTGGAACAGGCGGTCTGCGCGGTGTGATCGGTGCAGGAACAAACCGCATGAACATTTACACAGTTGCAAAGGCTTCTCAGGGATTAGCAGACTATTTGAAGAAACACTTTGAAGAACCTTCTGTTGCAATCGGCTACGACAGCCGTATCAAGAGCGATGTGTTTGCAAAAGTCGCAGCAGGGGTGTTTGCAGCAAATGGTGTCAGTGTCAATATCTGGCCTGTCCTGATGCCGGTACCGACCGTATCTTTTGCGACTCGCTATCTGCATACTTCTGCAGGTGTCATGGTGACAGCTTCCCACAATCCCGGCAAATACAATGGTTACAAGGTCTATGGTGCTGACGGCTGTCAGATCACGACCGAAGCAGCGGCGGAGATTCTTGCTGAGATTGAAAAACTTGACATCTTTGCGGACGTTAAGACCAGCAACTTTGAAGCAGGCGTGGCAAACGGCAGCATCCGGTATATTCCGGACGAGGTTTACACTGCATTTGTAGAGCAGGTCAAGAGTCAGTCAGTCTTGTTTGGCGAGAACGTCAACAAGAATGTAGCCATCGTGTACAGCCCGCTGAATGGTACGGGGTTGAAGCCAGTGACCCGCACCCTCCAGGAGATGGGTTACACGAACATTACGGTGGTCAAGGAGCAGGAGCAGCCAGACGGACACTTTCCGACCTGTCCTTACCCGAATCCTGAGATCAAGGAAGCAATGGCACTGGGCATGGAGTATGCCAGGAAGTGCAACGCTGACCTGCTGTTGGCAACTGACCCGGATTGTGATCGTGTGGGTATTGCTGTCAAGAATAAGGCTGGGGAGTATGAGCTGCTGACCGGCAACCAGACAGGTATGCTGTTGCTGGATTACATTTGCAGTCAACGCATCAAGCACGGTAAGATGCCTGCCGACCCGGTCATGATCAAGACCATCGTGACGATGGATATGGGCGAGCAAATTGCCGCCCATTACGGACTGCGTACCGTCAACGTGTTGACTGGTTTTAAGTTCATCGGCGAGCAGATCGGCAAGCTGGAACAGCTGGGGAAAGCAGACAGTTATGTGTTCGGCTTCGAAGAAAGCTATGGTTATCTGACCGGCTCTTACGTCCGCGACAAGGACGGCGTGGATGGTGCGTATATGATCTGTGAGATGTTCAGTTACTATGCCACCCAGGGCATCAGCCTGTTGGACAAGCTGGATGAACTGTATAAGACATATGGTTACTGCCTGAACACCCTGCACAGCTACGAGTTCGATGGCAGCGCCGGTTTTGCCAGGATGCAGAGCATCATGCAGGCATTCCGCGGTGGCATTAAGGAGTTTGGCGGAAAGAAGGTTGTCAGGCTGTTGGATTATGTACAGGGACTGGATGGATTGCCTAAGTCTGATGTGTTGAAATTTCTGCTGGAAGACAACTGCTCTCTGGTGGTACGTCCTTCCGGTACCGAACCCAAGCTGAAAATTTATATTTCTGTCAGTGCTGAGAATAAAGAAATGGCAGAGAAAGTAGAAGATGAGATTGCTAAAACTGCAGAAAAGTGGATTTGTTGATTTTGAAAGGCTCCGTAAGGAGCCTTTCGGTGATAATTGGAGAAAAGTATACTGTTAATGTTTAAGAAGTAACGACAGTACACGAGGTCGTGCTCCTCTTTCGTGTCGAAATCCAAGGGCTACTCGGGGTCAGACCCCATGAAGAAGAAATGATTTTTTTCTAAAGAAACTATAAACGAAAACGAGAGCATAGGCTACTGGCGTTGCTCTAATAATCACATAAAATTTTGTGGAAGGCGCATTGGGGCGCTACAAGGTATGGGTGTGACATGGGGGTCAGACCCCATAAAGAAACAGCTCAGCTGAAAAAGTTGCTGGCGGCGAAGCGTATGATGTTGCTGAGATAGAAGAAACAGCAGATGGAAAGACAACTGTTATTACGAGAAAAAAGTGAGGGAAATAGCTATATAGCTTTTCAGTACATAAGGGAGTAAGAGTGTTTTTCTATATACAGTGTTATATGTAATACGCATTCATATAACAATTCGCAAATTCTTTTGCATAGCATGAAATATATTTCTTTGTTTCCCTATAATGCCGGGACTCTGATTCTACGATGAAATCCAATGGGCCAATACGTGTGTATTGTGTCTTAGATAAAGCTGTCTGATATGGCAATGATTTATTTGCTTGGTAATCGACAAAGACAATTTTGTTTTCTGGAACCTGGCAGGTATCTCTGATGTAATCCAACAATTCCAGTGGATTGGATGCCCAGTATGTATGTTCTGGATTGTATCCGTATTCGCTTTCCAGATACGAGACGATAGGTGCTTTGGTATCCTTGTATGTCCAAAGATACAGTGAGTCCTGATTTTTCTTTTCTAAGAATTTGCATAACTCAAGTGCAAGGTAATACTGTGAATCATTAAGTTTTGCAATGCTGCTCTGGTCAAACAATGATAATAAGGCATCAATATTGAAAAGTAAGTGCAATACAATGCGTTTTACAGAAAAATAATAGTCTGTTTACAAGTGGGAGAGTAGCATTAGCTTTTTGGATATACTGAAAACAGGCATCCAAAATGGATGCCTGTTGCGTAAGCGCTTAAATCTTGGGTAGCTTTACTGTCTACGTTTTTGAACTCATAATGATAGTAAATAGATTTTTACTACACTCCGCTTGATAGGAGATAGAAATTTACTACATTTGGAGGTTTCATTATGAGTAAGAAACGTGCTCCAGGGCGTTCCCTGGACGAATGGATGGAACTGGTAACCGAATGCAGACAAAGCGGCCTGACAGATGCTGCATGGTGTAATGAGCATGGGATATCTCCCAGCTGTTTTTACAATGCAGTTACCCGTCTCCGCAAAAAAGCCTGCCAGATACCGGATCCAGTTGGAAAAGCCAGCACTCTTGACCTTACATCCCATAAACAGGATGTAGTCCAGATTGCTATAGAACCGGAGTCTTCTCCGGCAGAACTGATCCCAGATAATGGAAACAGACCTATGCACCTTGACAATTCACATACGATTGAAATCGAAGCAGACGGATTGCTTATACGAATGAGTAATGAGATCAAACCGTTACTTCTGAAGATGCTTATGGATACACTGAAGGAGTCGTTATGTTAGCGGATATCTCGAGTGTTGATGCAATCTATATCGTCTGTGGCAGAACAGATATGCGCAAGTCCATTGATGGATTGTGTGCGATCATCCAGGAACAGTTTTCGATGGAGATCGATCATGCACTTTTTCTTTTCTGCGGTCGTAGATGCGACCGTATCAAAGCCATTTTAAAAGAACCTGACGGGATCGTTATGATCTACAAAAGACTGACCGCCCAGGGATCTTACCGGTGGCCCAGGAATAAATCTGAAGTCCGGAATCTTACATGGCGGGAGTTCGACTGGCTGATGTCTGGCATTGATATTGAGCAGCCCAAAGCGATCAAGGCAACGTAAAAAAGATGCACATAAAACTCTTGTTTTTTGCTGTATTTTCGGCACTTTCAAGTCCTGGTAAATCCGCTGTTTTGCTGGGAAAAACCACTGTTTTCTGGTATAATAGAAACATCAGAAACAGGAGGAAAAAGCAGTGGCAGACAGTTCCAAAGATATCCAGCTCCGTGAGCTGAAGGACATGATAAACGATCTCAAAAAGATGATAAAAACACTTCAGGCAACTGTCGATGCTGCCAATAAACGGGAAGAGGCTCTCACCCAGGAGCGGGATAATCTGAAAGCAGAGATAGACCTTCTCCGTAAAAAACTGTTTGGCACCTCCAGTGAAAAAAGGTCCCTCGATATTCCAGGCCAGTTAAACTTTTTCAATGAGGCGGAACTGGAACAGGATCCGAAAGCAGCAGAAGCAGAGGATCTTGAAGCAATTCTTCCGGAAAAAACAGCAAAAAAGCGAAAAGCAAGAGCTACAGATGCGGAGCGTTTTAAGGGAGTTCCTGTTGAAAAAAAGTATCTGGAACTTTCTGAGGAAGAGAAACTCTGCCCTGTCTGTGGTACCCCGCTGAAAGAAATCGGGGAAGAGTTTGTCCGCCGGGAACTGTTTTTTGTACCGGCAAAACTGAAAGTATATGAATACTACAGTAAGAGCTATGAGTGCCCGCAGTGCAGGCTTCAGGATATTCCGGTTATCAAAAAAGGAAAAGATGGCAGATCTCATATGCTTTATGGAATGGCTTCTGCCGGAACGGTTGCCTGGGTAATGTACCAGAAGTTTTGTAATGGTCTCCCATACTACCGTCAGGAAAAGGATTGGAAACAGTATGGCGTGGAGATCACCAGAGCTACTATGGCAAACTGGGTGATCCGGAATTCTGAAGCATTTTTTCTTCCTATGTACGAATACTTCCACAGGAAACTTCTGGAACGTGGATTCGCGATGGCAGATGAAACGCCACTTCAGGTTCTGCATGAACCGGAACGCCGTGCACAGACCAAGTCATATATGTGGCTGTTCCGCAGCGGTGAAGACGGAGGACCACCTATTATCCTCTATAAATACTCGGAGACCCGAGCCGGGGACAATGCCGTAGATTTTCTTCACGGCTTCAAGGGTTATCTGATGTGTGATGGCTATAGCGGATACAATAAAGTACCGGATGCCAAACGTACAGCCTGCTGGGCACACATCAGAAGATATCTGACAGATGCCATCCCTAAGGGAAAGGCGCTGGATTATACCCAGCCATCCGTACAGGGAATGCTGTACATTAACCAGCTCTTCCATCTGGAAGATGTGATCAGATCAAAGTATTCTTCCTTCGATGCAATTAAAAAGGCTCGCCTTGAAAAAGAAAAGCCGGTAGTAGAAGGCTTTTTGTCGTGGCTTGATCAGCAGAACCCTATCCGTGGAAGCAGAATGGATAAAGCTGTCACCTACATTCAGAACCGCCGCTCCTATCTGACTATCTATCTCGAAGATGGGCGCTGCAGTTTTTCTAACAATCTCAGTGAAAATGCGATCCGTCCGTTTACAGTAGGCCGTAAAAACTGGCTGTTCTGTGACACACCAAACGGAGCCCAGGCCAGCGCTATCGTGTACACAATGGTAGAGATGGCAAAAGCCAATGGAGTAAACGTCTATCACTATCTTACTTATCTGCTGGAAAAACTACCTGATGATAGAATGCGTGATGATGAGTTAGAACTTCTGGCTCCATGGAACGAAAACGTCAAAGCTGAAATCGAACGTCGTGCAAACGAATCAAATCAATCCTATGTGAATTGTCAAGGTGCTCCGGCTACTGAAAAGTAGTCGGGGATTTTTCTATCATACCTAAAAATTAAGCGCTTACATTTGTTCAGCTTTTGTATTTATAAGGGGTCAAAGAAGAAGCATATTACAATTCTATAGCAAGTGATCTTTTCTAAGTTTCTGAAGGCTGTTTTTTTCCGTCTTGGTCATAAGTTGCCGATTTAATTATTCCATAGTATGGCTTAAAAAATATCCGAATATAACTTTATAGAAATAATCATGATG
>SKEC01001587.1_pt1 | contig 11781 bp, 8 predicted proteins | sample 4826641 | NCBI WGS metagenome assembly SKEC01 (sample SAMN11008819, study PRJNA524170) | human gut metagenome | biome: Human fecal sample; material: Feces; isolation source: fecal sample from pouch patient p18, p21 | host: Homo sapiens | place: Israel: Tel-Aviv | collected 2015-12-22
CTCTCTGTAGTTATCCATCATTAGCGTGTAGAATCTATGTGTTAAATCTTCTTTACGTGTTGTACTTGTATTATTTCTATGATTGATATAATTTTCAAAGTCATTATATAAATCTAGGAATATAATTCTTAGCAGAGCTATAATTGCTTCTCTGGAAAAACTTTTGGGAAGTTTGCTCCGACTCTTCAGTAATGCATAATAATTCATGAAATACTGCATCTCTTGTTCCGGCAAGGGATAAAGGAAACGAGATTTCATGTAAGAGAAAAATTGAGGAGAAAAACTTCTGATAGTTTTTATTACATCATAGAAAAATGTGTTTGAAAGTGTAAAATAGTTTGTTGTGAAATTAGGACTTGTCTCTATGACTGAGACTAGCAATCCCGGCATAAAGACAAAAACATCATGTGGATGTATAGTATATTCTTGAGAATCCATTCTTATTTTAGCATTTCCTTGTATACAGATTCCAATAGTACATATAGGGGTGTAAGAGGGGCAATCTGTAATGGGCAATGTTGATGCATCAGATTGCATGCAAAATTCATTCTCTAATATATCTTCTCTATTCTTTTCAAATTCCTTATATAACATTTATACCAACCAATTATAGTGCAAAAATAGGATTTCTGAAGCATTGAAAAGTTGATCAATGGTGTTTAGGAACAATTTTACGGAAAAAAAGCACTTTGTATTTGTCTTTTTTAAATGATAAGCTTGGTTTTTTAACTAATATATCATAAATACTCTAATTTCTTGATTGTTAAAAGTTTGCCTGAGCATAATTGGGGATAAATAAAAGATGTTTTTTATTGTATCGGACAGATGGAAAGATTGTACAATCTTTCCATCTGTTTAAAGGGGGATCAGCAACCCATGGATTCACGATAAAAATCCAGCATTTCAAAAATTTCGTCTTTACTTGCCGATTGGTTAATCTGTATATCTCCTATTTCAGTTAATAGGGTGAAATTAATGATGCCTGCTGAGTTCTTCTTATCATGTTTCATGAATTCATAGAGGCGTTCATATTGTTTGCAATCAAAAGGCATAACTCCATAATGTTCTTTGATGAACAAGATGGTTTGACGTAGCTTGTCTTTGGGAAAACCTGTTTTGATGTGGGAGAAATAAAGTTCACAAACTATCCCCCATGCCACAGCGTAACCATGTAATATAGGATGCTGTGTCTCTAATGCCAGACTTTCGAAAGCATGCCCTACGGTGTGTCCCAGATTTAAAGCTTTGCGGATTCCTCTTTCAAAAGGGTCCTGTTCCACTATATTTTCTTTAATCTGTACAGATTTTCCGACTAAAGTCTGTAAGACCTTGTAATCTATATTGTTGAAGTCAAATCTCAGCAATTCTATCCAATGATCATGGGTGCTGATAAGACCATGTTTCAACATTTCAGCGTATCCGGACAATAGATTTCGAAGATCCAGTGATTTTAGAAAATCAGCGTCAATCAATACACTTTCGGCAGGGGAGAAGACTCCGATCTCATTCTTTAATCCGTTGAAATTGATTCCGGTCTTGCCTCCTACAGATGCATCAACCATAGCCAGTAGCGTGGTAGGAATATTGATATATTTGATCCCTCGTTTGAAAGTTGATGCGGCGAATCCTCCTAAATCTGTAACCATCCCTCCACCTAAATTGATAAGTAACGAATGACGGCTTGCGCCTTTATCTCCCAACTCTTTCCATACATATGCCAATGTTTCCAAGTTTTTGTGCACATCTTCGGCCCCTATATAAATAAAATGGGCATTTTTAATACAATCAAATCCAGATAAAACAGGAATGCAAAGTTTACGCGTATGTTCATCAGCCAAGACAAATAATTTGTCATGTGGGCATTGGGTTATTGCCTTATTGAGATTTTCTTCTAAGTTATGGCAGATAATAACTTCTTGTTTACTCATATTTTCTATTATTTGCCTGCAAATTTAGGTAAAAAAGCAAAAAGATGACCGTTCTTTGCTTACAAATAATTACTTTTGTACGTTAAAATATAAAATAATGAAAGGAATTTTACCGGTTTATTGTAGGACGATGGGATATGTTGTTCTGTTGTTGTCTGTTTTCGTACCGTTGCTCATGTTTATGTTTGGCATGATAAATGATAGTAACTTGTTGTTTACAAAGGCTTCTATCAAGTTACTTATCTGGTTTTCTCTGTTTATGATCTTCTTGGCAAAAGTGAAGGATGAGAATGAGAAGATTTCCCGAATACGTGTCAAGGCTATTTGTTATGCTATTTATTTGCTGGGCATTTATTATATTGTAATGTTGGTCAGAGGAGTATATAATGGAAATCTGGAAGAAGCGGATAATTCCATTGCTATAGTTTATATGGCTTTTAATGTTATTTGTCTGGAATTTGGCGTACAAAAAAGCCGGGTTGACCGATTATTTAAGAAATAAATACATTTTTCCGTTAAACCTTTTGTTGACAAGAGTGTCCAAAGGACATTAGGCATTAAAATTTCAAGGAAAAAAATGAAGAAGTTAATATTATTGTTGTTACTGGTATGTACCTGTGCAACTCTCTCTTGGGCGCAAAGTGGCAAGCGCATAACCGTGACGGGATCTGTGATTGATGGTGATGATAAAAGCCCGGTTGGACAAGCTACCGTACAATTACTTTCTCTACCCGATAGTACAATGGTGGTAGGAAATGTTACCAATAACAACGGAGTATTCTCTATTGCCGCCCGTCCGGGAAAATATGTACTTAAAATTTCATTTGTAGGTTATCTTACTCAGGAAAAATCTTTGCAGCTGACAGCTGGTAAACCGAGCGTTAATATTGGAACGGTCACTTTACCTACCGATGCTATCATGTTGGGTGAGGCAGTTATTGTAGCCGAGGCTCCGCAAGTAACCATTTCAGAAGATACTATTGGTTATAATGCTTCTGCTTATCGTACTCCTGAGGGGGCAATGTTGGAAGAGTTGGTGAAAAAACTTCCGGGAGCAGAAATAGATGACGATGGTAATATCAAAATCAATGGTAAGGAAGTAAAAAAGATTATGGTAGACGGCAAAGAGTTTTTTGGTGGCGATGTGAAGACCGGTTTGAAGAATCTGCCAGTCGATATGGTGGAAAAACTGAAAACATATGATAAGAAGTCCGATTTGGCACGCATTACGGGTATTGATGATGGTGAGGAGGAAACAGTGCTCGATTTGACGGTAAAGAAGGGGATGAATCAGGGTTGGTTTGGAAATGTGGATTTGGCGGCCGGTACGGAAGACCGTTATGCGGGAAGAGCTATGATTAACCGTTTTTATGATAAAACTCAATTCTCTATTATTGGTTCCGCCAATAATGTGAATGATCAGGGATTTTCGGGAGGAGGACCTCGTTGGAGGCGTAACAATGGATTGAACGCAACTAAAATGCTAGGAGCGAATTTTGCTACAGAAACAGAAAAAATGGAAGTGGGAGGTAGCATGCGTTACAACTATCGTGATGCGGATGTAGTAACAGTAGGATCTTCACAGCGTTTTTTGCAGTCGGGGGATTCTTATTCCAATTCAAACAAAGCCGATCGTAATAAAGTGACTGATTTCAATGCGGATTTTCGTATGGAATGGCGTCCCGATTCAATGACCAATATTATTTTTCGGCCGAATGTTTCTTATAATAAAACAAAAGGGACTTCGGCAACAGAATCAGGAACTTTTAATGAGGACCCTTACCAATATGTGGTAAATCCCAATGATTATCTGAACTTTAACAATATAGGTACCGATGACCCGTTAAGGGATACTCGTATTAATGCTACCAATGAACACAATTTGTCAAAATCAAATAGTTTGTCGGCTAATGCAACTTTACAGCTGAATCGGAAACTGAATGATAAAGGACGTAATATTACATTCCGTGGTTCGTTTGGATATGGAGATGATGACAGCGATCAGTATGCTCAATCGGAAACCCGTTATTATCAGATAAAGAATTATTTAGGAGGGGACTCCATTGAATATCGTAATCAATACATTACGATGCCTACTAAAAATTATAATTATACAGCACAATTTACTTATAGCGAACCTATAGCACGGGCTACTTTCCTGCAATTTAGTTATAGATTCCAATATAAGAATAGCAAGAGTGATAAATCGACATATGATTTGGGGTATCCTTGGAATATAAATGACGGATTACCCGAAGACTATGAAACTGCTTATGTAGATAGCTTGAGTAAGGATGCTGAATATAAATACTTTAATCATGATATCTCTTTAGGACTACGATTTATCCGGGAGAAATATCAGTTGAGTGCCGGCATGTCCTTACAGCCTCAAAATACGAAATTGTCCTATAAGAAGGGAGATTACATGACTGATACCACAAGAACGGTATTCAATTTTGCTCCGAATCTGGATTTTCGTTATCGCTTCTCTAAGGTAAGTCAGCTGCGTATCACTTATCGTGGGCGTAGTAGTCAGCCTAGTATGGAAAACCTGCTGCCGATTGTCGATAATTCCAATCCGTTGAATATCCGTGTGGGTAATCCTGGTTTGAAGCCTTCGTTTGCCCATACCATGCGTTTGTTTTATAACACTTATAATGCCGAGAAACAGCGTGGGATAATGACCCATGTAAATTTCACTGCTACTCAGAATAGTATCAGTAATAGTACGATATATGATGAGAATACGGGTGGTACTACTTCAACTCCTCAGAATATCAATGGAAACTGGAATGCGTTTGGTATGTTCGGTTTTAATTCGGCTTTGAAGAATAAAAAGTTTACTATAAATTCTTTTTCTCGTGTTAACTACCGGAATCAAGTAGCGTTCTTATACAATAAGGAAACATTGCATGATGATAAGAATACGACTACCGGCTTGACTTTGGCGGAGAATCTGAATGGGTCCTATCGGAATGACTGGTTTGAATTTTCATTGAATGGTTCTATTGAATATACAGCGGAACGTAGCAAGCTGCGTCCTGAAAAGAACCAAAATCCTTATACATTCTCATATGGAGCGAGTACCAATGTCACTCTACCATGGCAGATGACATTGTCTACTAATATCACCAACCAGTCCCGTAGAGGATATGATGATGCCAGTTTGAACAATAATGAACTGATTTGGAATGCCCAAATAGCACAAAGTTTATTGAAGGGAGCAGCAACTGTTAGTTTTGAAATGTATGACATTTTAAAACAACAGAGCAATATCAGCCGTTCTTTGACTGCAGATGTACGCTCGGTTACCGAATACAACAGTATCAATAGTTACTGTATGGTGCATTTTATCTATCGTCTGAATATTTTTGGAAGTAAAGCCGCTCGTGACAAGATGATGAATAGCCATAGGGGATTCGGTGCTCCCGGTTTTGGTCCCGGTCCAGGAAGACATGGCCGGCGTCCTTTTTAAATGAAACTATATCTTAATCTTTTCCCAATCTATATTGTTATAGGTTGGGATTTTTTTTATAAGTTTGCTTATAAGTAAATTACTTGGAATTATATGGTAGAGTGGAGTATCTTTAATGAAATCTTTGCTGTTGCTTTTAACGTGCTTTATTTTGTGATTATCATCGGAACTATCTTTATAGTGATACTTGATAATCGTAATCCTGTTAAAACAATGGCATGGGTACTTGTACTCTTTTTCCTGCCCATTGTGGGGCTTGTATTCTATTTCTTTTTCGGCAGAAGCACACGTAAGGAGAAATTGATCAGCAAGAAAGGGTTCACCCGTCTTATAAAACGTCCTATGGCAGAATACCAAGCGCAAAAGGCGTTTAAGTGTCCTGATGAACAGTACCAGTTGATGCGTTTTTTCCGGAAAGTGAATAATGCTTTGCCCTTTGAAGGAAATGCGACGGAAGTTTTTACGGATGGTTATTCCATGCTGTATTCATTGATGAAAGAAATCAGTAAAGCAAAGCACCACATCCATTTACAGTTTTATATTTTTGAGGATGATCCGGCAGGCAGGCTGCTGCGCGATGTGTTGATAGATAAAGCGCGGCAGGGAGTAGAAGTGCGTTTACTATACGATGACGTGGGCTGTTGGAAAGTTCCCCATGCTTTTTTTGATGAAATGCGGGGAGCAGGTATTGAAGCACGTAGTTTTTTGAAAGTTCGTTTCCCTTTATTTACCAGTAAGGTAAATTATCGTAATCACCGTAAAATAGTGGTAATTGACGGTCGTGTGGCTTATATGGGAGGAATGAACATTGCTTTGCGCTATATGAAAGGCTTTCCATGGGGGATATGGCGGGATACTCACATTAAGATAGAAGGAAAAGCGGTATATGGGTTACAGACTGCTTTTTTGACCGATTGGTATGTGGTAGACCGTACTCTTATCACTTCCTCCCGTTATTTCCCCGAAGTTGGAATCTTTGGGAAGGCTCTGATACAGATTGTTACTTCCGATCCTGTAGGCGAATGGCGGGATATTATGCAAGGGTTACTGATAGCTATCAGTAGTTCCCGAAAGTATTTTTATATACAAACCCCTTACCTGTTGCCTACCGAACCTATTCTGATGGCATTGAAAACGGCAGCTTTAGCAGGTGTGGATGTTCGCATTATGATACCGGCACGTGCCGATACGTGGATAACACATTTAGGTTCGTTATCTTATTTGGATGATATCATGCGTGCGGGTGTCAGGATTTACCTTTATCAGAAAGGTTTTTTGCATTCCAAGTTGATGGTTAGTGATGATACTCTCTCTACGGTAGGTTCTACTAATATGGACTTCCGTAGCTTTGAGCATAATTTTGAGGTGAATGCCTTTATGTATGATCCGGCCTCAGCATTGATGTTGAAGGGTATTTTCCTGCAAGACCAGAAGGACGCTATCCTGTTACAGAGAAAAACATGGATAAAGCGTCCTTGGTATCAAAAAGCACAAGAATCTATTGTTCGGTTGCTGGCACCATTGCTTTGAAGAAAGAGAAGTTCACACTGCCATATACACGGCGCTCAATAAAATGGGGATTATCCTCGAAATGGTTCTCTTTGCCATGTTCCAATACCAATAATCCGTCTTCCTTTAAAATCCCGCTTTCGAAAATACGGGTGGGGATACTTTCCAGATCTTTCAAGGTGTATGGAGGATCGGCGAAGATGAAATCAAACTGCTCGCTGCATTTGTCTATAAATCTAAAGACATCAGCACGGATAGGAAAACATTTGTCAGTCTTCACTTCACGCATCACCTGCGAGATGAAAGAAAGATGCTGGGGATCTTTTTCCACTGAGATAACCCGGTCACAACCGCGTGAAACCAGTTCTATACTGATGCTGCCCGTACCGGCAAAAAGGTCCAAAGCTGTAACTCCGTTCTCGAAGTCAAAATAATTATTACTTAATACATTGAAAAGGTTCTCTTTGGCAAAATCCGTTGTTGGACGTGCCTTGAATGTATGAGGCACGTCGAAACGGCGCCGTTTGTATATACCGCTGATTACTCGCATAATAATAAGGTTTGCATGTCAAAAGGTATCTCTTCTATTTTACTTATCTCGGAGCGGTTGAATTCCGCTTTGGGGTTGATGACGAATACCTGACGCAGATAGTTGCGCAATTCTTTCAATAATTCTTCTTTGTCCTCTAATTTCCCTGTCAAGTGCAGTTCGTCTTTTTCCTGATTATAATTTAATTGTTGCCATATATATAATAGGTAATACACATGGTCTGTGGTTTGTTTGCATGGAAATGAGTTAATCAGTAATAAGTTGCCCTTATCAAAACAAAAAACTTCCATTTGTTGCTCGCGTATGTGTGTGTATAGTTTCCGGCTGTTGCCCAACCGGCTTTTCCGGGCGAAATATTCAGTCAGCGGGCTGGCAGTGGAGAAGTAACGAGCTGTAGGAAAATGTTCAGTCAGTAACAAATGGGTATGTTTGTCTATAGCAAAAAGTATTACCACATTACTCCTTCCCAGGACATTGCAAAGTACAATCTCGTTATTTCCTTTAGGAAAATTATGATAGAAAACAGTATCCATTTGTTCGTCTTCGAATAATTCTAAAGGAACAGGTGTGAAACGGGGGGAGTCATACAGAATGTTAACCCGTTTATACGGATATCTTAGAGTTTCTGTATCGGTTAACATTTCCTTTAGATTAGCCGTCATAGAGTATCCGGTATTGACAGGATACGGAACAAAGCAGAAATCATTATCTGTCAGTGGGTTATAGATAGAAAAAGAAAATCCATCCGCACTGAGGCGGATGGATAATGTATATTGTTCCGATTTTGTAAAATCGATACGTTCAGTCATTCTTATTCCCAGTTACCTGCGTTATTGTTAGGCTGTTCGATATCACCCACTCTTAAACCGCAATATTTGCCCAGTTTGGTTTGAAGGTCTTTAAGGTTAGCCAATTCTTGAGCATTCAAACCACCCAAATATGTTTCATACGGAGTTTGAGCTTGGAATAAATGCAAAGGGGCACCTGATTTTGTTGTATCGTTACGGATAGCCATTTCAAACTGTGCACCATTTCCGAAAGGAACATATCTTAAAGAGTCTGCATTGAATCCCGGAGCATAGATTGTATCTGTTACGGCAACCCATAAAGTATCACGTTTGAAGTTCATTAAACCTTCTTTTTCAACTTCTTTCCAGTTACCAGTTTTTTTGGCTTTGTTGATGATTGCCATAGCTTTCTTTTCAGTCATGCCAGCTTCCAGTTGCGTATCAGACAAAACTCCTTCTTTCTTTACAAATGGAAGTTTTGCAGTTTTGACGAAATCAATCAAGGTGTCGAAACTTGCAGTGTATTGTCCGTTGTGCAGGTTGCGGTATTCCAACTGTGCCTTACGGATGTCAATTAAGCGTGCAATAACTTGTTTCTCTCTAGCTTTTTTAGCGTCATCGAAGTTAATCGGTCCCATGATACTGCCGTAGCAAACGTATATCAAACCGATAACGCAAGCAGCCAATACAATATTAATAACTGTTTTCATGATAAATATGTGTTTTTTTTAGTTTATATTCGCATCGCAAAAATAAAACAAATAAATCTAATAACGCACAGTTCAAGGAACTTTTTATTACGCAATTATGATTAATAGTTATTTAGTGCAGCAAATTAAGGGAAATTTTCTATATAAACCAACTTTAGAACAAGAAAAAGCTGTTAAATTTTTAGCAGATTTTCTCTTTTCCCACCAATCGGACTCGGTTTTTCTCTTAAAGGGATATGCCGGTACGGGTAAAACATCCCTTATCGGGGCATTGGTGAAGACCTTGGACCAGTTACAGCAAAAGTGTGTTCTACTTGCTCCGACGGGCAGGGCGGCTAAAGTCTTTTCACATTATGCACAGCATCCGGCTTATACTATTCATAAGAAGATTTACCGCCAGCGCAACTTTTCAAATGACCTGGATAACTTTTCTTTGGATGATAACTTGCATCAGCATACTTTGTTTATTGTGGATGAGGCGTCGATGATCGCTAATGACGGATTGGCGGGGGCAGTCTTTGGTACAGGGCGTTTGCTGGACGACTTGATTCAATATGTATATGCCGGAACAGGTTGCCGTTTGATGCTGGTAGGGGATACGGCGCAGCTTCCTCCGGTAGGAGAAGAGGAGAGTCCGTCTCTTTCGGCCGATAAGTTACGCGGGTATGGCATGGAAGTATATGAGGTGCAGCTCACTGAGGTGGTCCGTCAGATGCACGATTCGGGGATTCTTTGGAATGCGACAGAATTGCGCCGCTACATATCCGCGGAAGATTTTCTCACTTTGCCTTCTGTCCGTGTGGAAGGGTTTCCGGATATCCGGATGGTTTCTGGTAGTGAGCTGATTGAGGTTATTAATGATTGTTACGGTCAGGCAGGTATGGACGAAACGATTGTGGTCTGCCGTTCCAATAAACGGACGAATATTTATAATAAGGGAATCAGGAATACGATTTTGTTTCGGGAGGATGAACTGAACAGCGGTGACCTGCTGATGGTGGCGAAGAATAACTATTTTTGGACGGAGGGCTGTAAGGAGATTGATTTTATAGCCAATGGAGATATAGCTGTAATTCGCCGTGTTCGTCGGATGCGTGAGGCATACGGCTTTCGTTTTGCCGATGTGGTGCTGGCGTTCCCCGACTATGATGGTATGGAACTGGAGGTGAAACTTTTGTTGGATACCTTGCATACTGAAACACCCGCATTGCCTAAAGAATTGAATGACAAGTTATTTTATTCGGTATTGGAGGATTATGCTGATATAACTGTGAAACGTGAGCGGATGAAGAAAATGAAAGCCGATCCTCATTACAATGCCTTACAGGTGAAATATGCGTATGCCGTTACTTGTCACAAAGCGCAGGGTGGCCAGTGGAAACGGGTCTTTTTGGATCAGGGCTATATGACGGAGAATATGCTGACTCCGGATTATTTCCGTTGGCTGTATACGGCTTTCACCCGTGCTACGGAAATTCTGTATCTAGTGAACTGGCCGAAGGAGCAGACGGAATAAGCAGACAGTCAGTGAGGTGTTAATGACTGATTATATGCTTCCAGCCGTTTGGTTAGTTTTTTTTCCTTATGGCTAAGCTTTTTTGAACGTTTATGTTCTATCTCCATAACCTTTGGAGTTAACTCCCAAGCTTATGGAGTTGACTCCAAAGGTTATGGAGATAACTCCAAAGGCTTGGGAGATAGAAATCTTCTTTTCTGTTTCCCTTATCCATAGAGGAGAAAAGGCTTAGTGAACCAGATGAAAAAAACTCCGCCACCGGCTTTCAGACCAGAATGGCGGAGTTTTGATATATACGAAATATGGACGAAATTCGAATAGATTACAATGCAGCCAGCTCTATCACTTTATCAACAGCCGCATTCAAACCGTCAGGATTCTTACCGCCTGCCGTTGCGAAGTGGGGCTGACCGCCGCCGCCGCCTTGAATCAGTTTGGCTGCTTCACGGACCAGTTTGCCTGCATTCTGTCCGGCTTTTACCAGGTCTTCGCTAATCATGACAGTCAGCATCGGTTTGTTATTGTCCACACTGCCTATTACAACGAACAGATTGGCAGGAATTTCACCTTTCAGCTGGAAGGCAATATCTTTCACTACGTCGGCAGACATCGGAATGATGGCTTTCACCACTTTCACACCATTTATTTCTTTGGCATTCTCTACCAGTCTGGCTTTCAGTGCGGCGCCCTTTTCTTTCATGAACTCTTCCACCTGCTTCTTCAATCCTGCATTTTCGTCAATATACTTGCGGATGGCGACTTTCAGATCGGGAGCATTGTTGAACAATGCCTTCAAGTCATTCAGCGTATCCTGGACCGTATCCATCAATTCCTCTACTTTAGCACCCGTGATAGCTTCGATACGGCGCACACCGGCAGCAACAGAGCTTTCGCTGATAATACGAACCATACCGATCTTGCCTGTAGCCGAAACGTGGGTACCTCCGCAGAATTCAATAGAGTTGCCGAATTGGACAACACGTACCTCATCACCGTATTTTTCACCGAACAAAGCAATGGCACCCAGTTCTTTTGCCTTTTCGATAGGAAGATTGCGGTATTCCGTCAAAGGGATATTCTCACGGATTTTGGCATTTACCAAATGTTCCACTTCACGAAGTTGCTCGTCAGTCACTTTCTGGAAGTGAGAGAAATCGAAACGTAATGACTCAGGAGTCACCAAAGAACCTTTTTGTTCTACGTGAGTTCCTAATACCTGGCGCAACGCTTCGTCCAGCAAGTGAGTACAAGAGTGGTTGGCGGCACAGGCGGCACGTTTTTCTGTATCTACACAAGCCATCATCG
>SKEC01002622.1_pt1 | contig 11777 bp, 14 predicted proteins | sample 4826641 | NCBI WGS metagenome assembly SKEC01 (sample SAMN11008819, study PRJNA524170) | human gut metagenome | biome: Human fecal sample; material: Feces; isolation source: fecal sample from pouch patient p18, p21 | host: Homo sapiens | place: Israel: Tel-Aviv | collected 2015-12-22
CGGCAGACAGGACAACACTGCAGTAGTCAGAATCAGAGCGGCAGGAAAAAGAAGAGCAGTAGCAGTAGCAGTAGCAGTAGCAGTAGCAGTAGCAGTAGCAGGAACAACAACATCATCAGTAACAGACAAATGACAGGTCTGAAAAGACAGAAGCCCCCATCAGAACGTCCGCGTAATGAAAGGGGCGGCGCGTGAGCGCGGCCCCTTTCAGCGCCACCGGCGCGCGGTCTTTTCCCGGCGCGGGCAGACGAGCATTTATCCTCCCGCCTGCCCGGAGTCTTCAGGCACGCAGACGAATAATCATCGTCGGGACATCGGTATAAGCAAATGTGCCGCGCGGCAGCTCCTCGCGGACGTCAGAAAACGGTAACAGCTTCTCCTGCTGGCGTGGCCCGTTGAGACAGACGGCGACCAGCACGCCACCCGGACGCAACAGGGAAAAGGCCCGCAGGATATGCCGGATATCCTGCCCGTGGCTGAACGGCGGATTCATGATAACCCGGCTGTAATACTGCACCGGCTGCCATTCCATGAAGTCGCCACACTGAACCCTGACACCGTTAAAATTTTCCCGCAGATACCGGACCAGCCCGCTGTTGATTTCCACCGCATCACACATGGCTACCGGCGCGGTATCCCTAATCGCCCGCAGTATGGCCCCGGTGCCGGCAGAGGGTTCCAGAATGTGATCACGGTTGCTGATCCCCGCCAGCGTCACCAGGCGATCACAGACCGGGGCAGGAGTCACAAAAAGCTGAGATTCAGCCCGGATTTCAGCAACCGGCGCGGCGTTATCCAGCCTTGCGCGCATCAGCCGGATACGTTCTCTTAACTGACTGTACATGTCATTATCTCCGTCATCCCCCGGGGATTTTCCCGGGAGGATATACCTTATTTCTGTGGGATTTCCGTAATCTTCATGTCGGTGATATACACATTCACCAGGCGGAAATTATTGTCCATTGTGCGGCGGTAACGATATGCCCCGTGGTCTTCTGCCTCTGCCACACTGCGCACGGCCTTACAGTCCCGGGGCAGGGCAGCCCACTGTGCCTTTGTCATTTCCCGGAAACCTTCTCCCGGATAGTTGACAACAGGCGGACGCTTAGCGGCCTGACTGGCGACGGCAGCCTCTTCTGCCGATGGTGCTTTGTAGTCCGTAATGCGATCGGGCGTCACTTTCATCGTGCCACTGTACCCGAGAAAACTGTAATTCGGCGTTGTGACTGAACTCACCGTCCCGTTGCTTTTGTTCACGCGGATGATGGTCAGCCACTCGCCCCGGCTGAAAACCTGTCCGCCCGGCTCAAAATCCTGTGTCCGGGTAACCACGCCGCCGCTTTCGTCCAGCATGGCACGCTCATAGATCAGGCGGTTCTGATAGTGGTTAACCCAGCGTTGCTGATGCTGAATCTGCCGTTTATGACAGCGGATCGCAATTTCGCGGGCCTGCTCCGTGGTGATGATGTCATCATCCAGGGCCGACCATAACGATCGACTTCCTTCATACTGGCTTTTTTCTGCCGGGCGCGGATACGTATCCAGCGGGAAACAGGCACTGATACGGTCATGACTACTGATGAGTTTTGCCATATTCAGATCCAGCGATTCAGCCCGCCATATCGTCAGATATTTCTGCGACTGCGCGATGGTCTTTTCAGCCTTGCGCAAATCAGCTTCGATTTTTTTGATACGACGCCAGCGAACGTCCGGACGTTCTTTATACTTCGCGTGAAGCAGTGCCGAGCGCGCCCGCTCTTCCCAGTATTCCGCACGTTCAACGAGCATCACGGCACGTTTCATGCCGTTTTCAATACGCTGCGCATCACGACGGGCGCGGCGTTCGCTGTGATACCCCACAAGAATGGGCTGACCGGGCGGGATCATCGCGGCCAGTCTTTCCACTTCATCAAGTGCCTGTGCGGATTCACTGGCCCGCTTTCCGCTGTATCCGGTAAACCGCTCCGCCCGTGCTTCCTGACGTTCAGCGAGCGTGCTGTCTTCATCCTCAATCTCTCCGGCAAGTGAGAGGAGCACGTCTTCCCGGTCCGGTGTCCAGGCTGGAGCCACAAACAGCGCCTGTTTTGGTGCCCAGCGAAAACCGGCATCATGCACTTTTTTATACGTCTCCGGGTCAAGACGTGACGCAGCATACAGGCGCAGTTTGTTGTCATCCGGTGAGTAGGTCGCGCGGTACATCTGCACAGGGCTGGCGGCTTCCGGGGCGGTCATGGTGATTGCTGCTAATGTCATAAAATGTTCTCCTTCCGTCTGTTGCCGCCCCTCGCGGGGCGGCTCACCTCATCAGTTAAAAGCGCGTTTCAGTTCAAGTGTGCGGAGCACCTGCCCGAAAGCCGTGTTTTTCATGGCGGGGATGTGTACACCACGTCCCCGGTGAAAACTCCGGGCTATGTGTCGCCCGAATGCTTTCAGCACGGGGTCAATTTCCGGCGCGGGGATGTCTTCGCGTCTGAAACGGGGATGACGGCGGGGCTTTACAGCCGCTGCGGAAGGTGAAACAATACTTACTGTCATAAATGAAACTCCTTATGACACAGGTTAGTGAAGCCGTGAAAATCGATTGCGGCGATTTCTACGGCGTGGATTAAGCAGGTCCCTGACCTGCTTTTTTCATATCTGCATCTGACGCTTTCCGGTGTTTTCCTCCTTCTGTTCCTGCGTTCTCATTACCTGCCAGCCGGATGACTGACAGAACAAATAAATGCGTATTGCCGGAGCCTGAAATAAATCCTGATTTTTAAAGAACATCACCCGTTGAGTTTCGGGAGCCGCGGTTTTGACGTTTCGCGGGAACCTGCTGCTGTATTCCCTGTGGTATGAACTTCACCCGTTTGAGAACCTTCGCCGCAAGGGGCATCACTGCCACGGCCTGACGCACCTGTCCTGGGCAGAACGCAAAATTTTTTACCGGGTTCTGGGTAAAAAATTTTGTGGGCTGTTCATTTACCCTGGACAGTCAGTGCGGCAGGTTGTGGCTGTCTCAGCCCCCGGCGACAGGGACTCATACGGGTGTGTGGCACTTGGCAGGCAATGAGCAGGGACCCGCCGCAACGACGTGAAGCGCGGTTTGCGAAACGGCGTTGCTCCTTACATTCCGGCGCCTTTTGCCGGGATGCCGGGAGCGCAGGCCACGGCGCGACAGAGGCGGCGCGACCGGAACGGTCGCTGCAAGCCATGGTTTCGCGTCAGGGATGGAAGCCCGCCAGGGCGGAGACAGCTCCGCTGGCTCCGTTCACGACAGCCCGCCCCGCCAGGGGGACGCCCGGAAAAGCCATAAACAGGAGAGGAACGGAAAGAAGAGGAAGAGGAAAAAGAAGAAGAACAATAACAAACACGGTAACCACAGAAAAATAACATCAGAAAAAACATTCCGGACACATCACTAACGGGAAGGGTAACGGGCGACGCGTCAGCGTGGCCCGCTTCCCTTCCGGCAGGCGTCAGCCTGCCAGGGGGGTTCGCGCGGGCTGACAGGCGGCCTCCACCGCCTGCCCTGTATCACCTGTTTCAGCTGCCCTGAAGGATATAGTGACCACCGAGGAAAACCGCCTGCTGATTCGTCACAAAATCGCAGATTTCATCAACAATCTGCGCGGTGGTGAGCGGTTTCTGCCCCATCTCACGACGCCGCGCATTAATCACGGTTTTGTAATTACGCAGAATTTCGCGGGTTTCCGTGCTGATATTCATTACCCGTTCTCCCCGTCCAGCGCCTGACGCATCACCCGCATAATCTCTCGTTCTTCCCTGACAAATGCGTCACCGTCGCCCCCGTTCTCGCTCCCGACAGCATGGAGGCGATAAATTTCACTACCAGCCATCACCATCACTTTTTCCAGCAGCACCGCAGGGACTGTTACAAGGCGGTTTACGCGCTTTTCCTCCATCAGTTCATTGACAATATCGGAAACAACTCTGTCACATGCGCCATATACAAAAGCATCGTCCAGCCGCTGCATGACGGTTTCCAGCTCATCGTCTGACAGGTTCCAGTCCTGAGCCATATGGCGCACATTCCCACGGGTCAGCACCACGGCAAAAACGCATTCACTGTCCGGCACGTCTGTATCCAGTACATCGCGGATAATTTCTTTAACAGTACATTTTCTCGTCTCCTTTACAGGGGCGGCATTGCCGCCCCGTCCGTTAATCAGTCCAGAGCCGCGTAAATCGCGTTGCATTCAGGGTGAAATTCGATGTGACGCCACAACTGCGCATCGCGCATCCGGTAAAGCTGGGTCAGTCCTGCATCACCGCTGTCGTGGTACAGCCACAACTGGCGGTTAATCACAAGGGAAGTCAGAATGATGCCGCAGGCATCAGCACTCACGGTACGGTCAAACCAGTTTGCACCGTTCACCATGTGGAAACGGTCGCCATCCGGCATCATGTAACCGCCACCGTCCGGCAGGCGGATGAAGTGCCAGAAGCCTCCCTGATATTCCGGCATCATTTTTTGCGCCAGCGCGTACACATACGCCTCGGCATACAGAAAATCGTTGCCAAACATATACGGCAGAAAGGAGAGACGGTCGCACTCTTCAACGTTCAGAGTGACAGGTTTCGCATATTGCATGATGTTTTCCTCCGTTGTTCACATATTCCGCGACACCGGGCGGTGCCGTGCCTCCATAAAAGCCGGGCGATAAGGCGGGGATGCACAGGGCGCAAGGGAAGCCGCAGCCTGACGCACACGGCTGACGGGAGTTGCAGGGTGAGGCCGCGAAACCTGAGCGGACGAACGACCGGAAAATCACGGCAGACGGGAAGGAGGGACCGGGTGACCGCAGCGGCGAAGCGTACCCTTGCATCCCTGCCAGCCCGGCTAAGATGGAGGCACGGCACAGCCCGCACACGACGCTGAGGCCACAGAGCTGAAACCCCACAAGGCCATGCCCCGCATGGCCGGGTAAAAGCGGAGCCGCCGGCGACTTCCTTATTCCGGCGAGTGCAGAGGACACGCCGCATGACCTCCAGACCACCCGTGACTGCTCCCCGCCCTGTCGGGCGAGGCTTCCCACTTCTCAGGCCGCAACCGTCTGTGCGACGGATTTACGCTGGCCTCCATGGGCAGAGACGACGAGTCCCGCCGCCTTTAGTTCCAGTATTCCTTTTTGCCGGATGTTGAGTGCCGCATTGATATCGCGGTCGTGCTCTGCTCCACACTCAGGGCATCGCCAGATGCGTTTATGAAGTGGCATTTCCGGCATTTTGTAACCACAACAATGGCACGTTTTCGAACTGGCAAACCACTGGTCGAGTTTTACCAGGTGAACGCCTTTTGTCGCTGCCTTGTACTCCAGCTTTGTGATGAAGCTGTGCCAGCCAGCATCACCTATCGCTCTTGCCAGATTGTGGTTTTTCATCATGTTGGCTGTTTTCAGCGTCTCCACAATTACCGCTTGGTTTTCGTCGACAATCGCGCGAGAGAGCTTGTGTTGAAAATCAGCACGGGCATTCGCCACCCGTTCGTGTAAGGCCGCAAGACGGATTCTGGCCTTTTTACGATTCGCGCTTCCCTTTTGCTTACGGGATAATGCTTTTTGTTTGCGTCGCAGATTACGACTTACATTGATAAGATGGCGAGGATTCGGAACTTTTACAGCATCAGAAGTGATGGCATAGTGCTCCAGTCCCATATCCAGACCTGTAATCTTTTCTTCCTTCAGGTACGTGGGTTTCTCTGGTGCGGAAGCGCCATCGTCACAAAGAATGGAAGCGTAGTATTTCCCCGTTGCAGAACGGGTGACAGTGATGCTTTTCAGCTTTCCATGAAGTTCACGATGAAGGCGTGCTTCTATCGGGGCCAGTTTGGGGATTTTGATGGCATTATCCAGCACCTTAATCCCGACACAGTGATAGCTCGATTGTTTTCCGTGTTTGCGTTTAAACGTCGGGAACCGCGCTTTCAGCTTCGGATTAAAAAAGTTGGAAAATGCCACATCAATATTGATTACCGCCTGTTGCAATGCCATTGAGTCAAATTCTTTGAGCCAGGCATATTTACGGGACTTTTTGGCCACAGACAACAACGGTTTCAGATCGTTACGCGGACTTAAATTTACTCCGTGTCTCTGGTAAGCGTGTTTTTTGATGTGAAGAGCTTTGTTGTACGCAAAACGTACCGCACCGAACTGGGCGTTGAGAAATGCAGCCTGTTCAGGAGTAGGATAGATGCGTATTTTTGTTGCTCTTAACATAGTCACCGCTCATTGGTACAGGTTTTTATGCTAACACCGTAATAATATTTTTAAAGCCCTTCGGGCTTTTCCGCCTTTCCTCCCCACCCGCATTGGGCGAGGGTTCTCGGCGGCTTTTCGCTGATTTCATCATATTGCGTTCTCCAGCTTGTTCGGGATCATCCACTGCTCAAGTGCACGTATCTGTACCGGTGCACCACGACCGGCCTCACCGGCTTCAAAAATCAGCCGCCAGAGTGGTTCCTCCTGCCAGAAAAACCGGTCAAATGATGACAGTGATGGAAAACGCCCGCACCACCCCCAGAAAATCGTTTCCAGATCATGCTCCTCAACAACACCAGACCAGCGGGACAACCAGCTTCCGACCGTGGCGGGAGTATGAAACGCAAGGTCAATCTGCGCCTGAGCAAAACATGTCTGGTATTCCAGTTCCCGTCGTTCTGCCTCACGTTCCCGCTGGCGGCTGTATTTCTGCTCTGTCAGCGTGGTTTTCTGACGACGCCGCTCACCTTCACGAAAAGGAACGGACGGGAACAGACGATGCCCCGCATCGGATGGCAGGGGAAGAACACAGACTTCACCAAAACTTTCAATCAGTTTATCCACGGCAGCCAGCCACAGGAGACGGTTGCCATGAAATTCCTCCTTCGTCAGCGCAGGAGCAAAAAAGCGGAGATCGGTCAGCGAAATCCGGCGGCTGCCATTCAGGCAGCGAAAGAAAGCGCTGGCATAAGGCCATGCTGAAAGTGTGCGTCCCTGACGACGACGTTGTTCTGTGACAGCCACAGCCTGCATGGCGGCCTGTTGCTCTGCGCTGAGGGGGATCAGTGCCCGTGAACGTGCGCTCATGCCTGACCTCCTTCTGCCATCAGGATATGGATGATGTCGTTAACACTGTACCCCTGCGCATCAAGTGTCGCGGCAAGCGCCAGCGTGTGACTGATAGCGACAGGCGTGAAGATATGTTGCACCTGAACGACGGCGAAAGGCTGTCCACCACAATTCACCAGAACCAGCATCCAGAGCTGAGAGACGTCTCCCGGCGAACATAATGCCAGGTGGAAACGTTCGTGGGCTGGCGTGAAACGAACCTGGACGGGGAAAAAGCCCCCGAACTCACTGCCATACTCGCCATTCATCATCCAGTTAGCCGGTGCGTCCACTTCACGCATCACCTCGTGAGTGAGATTACGGCGCATATCGCTTCCCGCAGCACGGATATCTTCATATTCCTGTGCGTTCATGGACTGCAGGGCATTCAGGGTCAGTTCAGTTTTCATCACGGTATCTCCCTTGCTGCCGCCCCGTCTCCGGCGGGGCGGTGTGGTTGTTCATCAGGCGGCATCAGCCAGGTTATCGGTGCGTTCAGTGGCATCTGTCTGTGGATGTGGAGCACACATCCAGCCTGGAACCCAGCGGTTGTCTTTCATATGGTGCTCTGCATGTTCAGCCGCATCACCTTTCTTCATCTTCTCCGCGTCCCGTGCGGCACCGGACAGTCCGGCCTCATTCAGGGCTGCGATAATTTGTGGCTTTTTCAGGTGTCCGAAGAAGTTTGCTTTTGTCGGCTGCCACCAGTCGCGCATGTGAAAACCGATGGCGCTCTCCAGCGTATCCAGCGGGCTGCGTGACGTGTGACCACACTCGCGGGTCTGAACGCCGTGGATGCTGCACGCGGTGCAGAAACTGAGCAGGGATAACAGCACCTCCTGGCTGAGCGACAGGAACGTCGTCATGTCCCGTGACCATCCCTCCGGTAACAGGGCCGCAAGACGGGCTTTTTCTGCCATCAGCGCCAGGAATGCGGCACCTTCCTTCCCTGACGGCGCATCGCTGGTCAGCGAATAATGTTTACATTCCAGGCTGATTTGTGCTGGTTTACTGTACGCTCCGCTGCCAAACACATTCAGGCAGAGCGTCCATGCCAGCAGTGCCAGAGATTTGTCCGGTTGCTGCATGAGTGCCGCCTGGACTGCCAGCGTGCGTTCGGAAGACATTTTCGTCAGCAGCGGCAGACTGATTTCCTCCACTGACGCTTTTTCCTGCACCTGTTCCGTGCGGTCAGCGTCGTCAGCCGCGTCATCTTCACTGCGCAACTGCACACCACGCTGGACACACACATTACCGTAACGCCAGGACACCACCACACCGCTTCCGGCACGCATCTCCGGCGTCCACGCTCTGACCTTCGCCATGCAGCGCATCAGCTTCATTTCTGCTTCCAGCAGGTCGGATTCCTCACACTGGTTTTCCAGCGCGTCGTAACGCGTCATCAGTTCGTTCAGGCGTTCGTCTTCCGCCTCCGTCAGCACCGCTTCCGGCTCCGGCAGACAGCGGTATGTTCCGGCATCCTCACGGCACTCACCGACAGGCTCCATGCGCCCGGCGCACCATTCCCAGCCTTCGGCTTCCCGAAGGTGTTCAGCGACAGCCTGGAGTTTTTCCAGCAGGGCGGCATCGAGCGCCACGCGGTCGACATAACCGTCCCCGTCATCGCTGAACAAATCGGTGCGCAGTTCGTCTGGCGAGAAGGCATCAGCCCCCACGAAGCGGAATTTACTGTTCCCAGCCACCGCCACTTCACTTTCGGTCACCAGACGACGAATGGTCTGTACTTCCGGTTTACCGCCCCATCCCGACTGACAGGCGGCTTCAAACACCTGCACCTGACGCGCGGTGTCGTTCTCCAGCGCCAGCGCCTGACAGTGTTCGGTGGTGATGCGGTCTTCTGCCAGCGCATCGAGGATGACAGGCGCAAGGTCAGCCAGTTTCAGCATTCGCTGAACGTGGCGGGGTGAATAGCCCAGCAGGTCGCCAGTCTGCGCAGGTGTTTTGCCTTCCTGCGCCATTGCGCGGAATCCGGCAATCTGTTCGGCTGGGTGCATATCCCGACGATGACCGTTCTCGGTCATCGATGCAGCCGTCGCCAGTTCCTGCGGAATAATTTTCACGCGGACAGGCCAGTCAGCCGGAAGGATGTCACGCTCTGCCAGCATGTTGAGTGCTGCCAGTCGGCGACCACCTGCGGCGACACCGTAACGGTCACCTGGCAGGGCATGAACAACCAGATTCTGCAGCAGGCCGACGCCCTTAATGGACTCAGCCAGTTCGCTGACGGACTCCGCAGAATACGGCACCGTGCGCACATTCAGCGGTGATTTAATCAGTGAGGCCAGCGGCACGCTCACTTCCTCCGTCTGCGCCAGCAGGGCAGACAGGACAGTTTCCTGCGTTTTACAGATTTACGGCTTGCTTTGCGGGTGGTTTCTGGTTCACACTTCGTTACAGGCATAATCATCCCCTTATAATTGCTTATGTCCTGCCGGACGTTCGCGCGTCCGGCACCTCTCTTACTTAAGAATCCCGAAATCCCTGATGTCCTGGTTCATCCAGTACCCGGCACAGTCCTCAAAATTCCAGGAGCGCCAGATCAACGTGCCATCCTGACGGACAACCAGGCGAAAATGTGTTCCCTGATCATCCTCGATAAAGACATTCCGGTACTGTGCGGCAACGGCTTCCGCCTGTTTGCGGGTAAAGGGACCGTCAGGCAGCCCCTGAAGTATTCTGAAATATTCGCTCATCCTCATCTCTCCGGTGATGCCCCGCGCTGGACGGGGCGGTTATCACAGTCAGGCCGATCAGAACGGGATATCGTCTGAAAACCCGTAATCCTCCCCCTCCGGCGGTTGCGGCTGAGGCTCGGGCTGCGCGGCCTTACGTCCACGGCCTTTCGTTTTCGCGCCTCCTTTTTTCGTCGCGTCAGCACTCTGTGGCTGCCCATTCTGCTGAGGCTTCGGTTGCGCCTGAGCGTTCTGCTGTGGTGCACGTCCCAGCATCTGCATGGTGCCCGTGGTCTTAACAAGAATTTCAGTGACGTAACGGGTGATACCGTTATCTTCCCAGCTACGGGTGCGAAGCTGACCTTCGATGTAGACCTGCGCGCCCTTGCGCAGATATTCACCAGCCACTTCCGCGAGCTTGCCGAACAGCACCACGCGGTGCCATTCCGTCTGCTCCCGTATCTCCCCCGTATGTTTGTCACGCCAGCTTTCTGACGTGGCCACCTGCAGGTTTGCCACTGCGCCCCCGTTGGGGATGTAACGGACTTCCGGATCATTGCCCAGACGCCCGACGAGGATGACCTTGTTGATACCACGTGCACTCATAAGAACCTCCTGACTGAAAGATGTGAGATAAACCGGATACCGGCGACGGGACGTTCATGTGCCCCTTCAGAGGAGCGAAAGCTCCTCCTGCCGTCCACTTCACAGGGGTTTCTCCCCGCAGTGGACCTTTCCGATGGGGGCCCGTTTACCGCCTCACGGGACAGCTGTCCGGGGGCGGACGCAAAATTTTTTGCCGGGTTCATGGCTAAAAATTTTGTGGCCGGTGCATCTCACCCTGGACAGATGGAACGGGAGGGGGTTACGTCTGCCCCCCGGAAAGTCCACAGCGGGAAACAGGCCGCAGGGGTGGCGGCAGGAGGGAAGACTGCTGCGCCATCAGGCGCAGTTTCCTCACACACCGTCAGGTGTGCAGGGAGCGCAGGTCACGGCGCGACAGGGGCGGCGCGACCGGAACGGTCGCTGCAAGCCGGGTTTTCACGCATCGGACCGTAGCGGCAGCCCGAAACCGCGCCAGCGGGTTCGGCGGAGACTGGCGGGTGCGCCAGCAGCTGCCTGTCGGAGTCGGGCCTGACGACCGGATGCCGCCAGGCAGCCGGGAGCCGAAGGTGTCCCCGCCTCCGGAAATCAGAACAACAGAAACGACATAACAGAAAAATGCCTCACACCATGACGGGCAGGAAGGGCAGCGCCGCAGGCGCGGCCCTCCTGCATTTCAGGCAGGCGTAAGCCTGCCAGGGTTTTCCGGCGGCCTGGCAGGCCATACCCCCGCCGGAGCGGGGGAGTAAATCACCGACGGAACACATGACCGTCAATAAAGGTGAAGGAGTCCAGGAATAAATCCCGCGCATACGCCTCATAGTCAAAATAGAGCGCCACCGTCTCCGGCACGTCAGCCAGCAGGCCGGTATCACTGGCGAACTCAACCGCAAAAGCCTCCTCACTGTCAGCCTCGCCCCACCAGGCATCGCGGAAGGTGTCAAAATCCGTCTCACCGGTATCCTCCACCCAGAGACGATAAGCCTCTTCGCAGCCTTCATCCCGTGCCAGGCGGAAGCCTTCAACCCAGGCCCAGTTGATATGGCATTCAGAGGCCATATTCCCCGGGAATCCCTCATAATCCTGAAACATCAGTTCAGGATCGGCTTCATCCTGGTGAAGAGCACGGCAGGCGGCGAAAAAGTCGCGCTCATCATCAAACGTGGTCAGGTCAAACCAGCGTCCGGCGATGCTTCCACAGTTGTATTTGTGCCAGGTTCCAACGTATACAGCAGGTGCAACAACAGACATTCCCGAATCCTCCATAGTCACATGTTCTGCGACACCGGGCGGTGCCGTGCCTCCATAAAAGCCGGGCGATAAGGCGGGGATGCAGGGGCGCAAGGGAAGCCGCAGCCTGACGCACACGGCTGACGGGAGTTGCAGGGTG
>SKEC01002623.1_pt1 | contig 11775 bp, 7 predicted proteins | sample 4826641 | NCBI WGS metagenome assembly SKEC01 (sample SAMN11008819, study PRJNA524170) | human gut metagenome | biome: Human fecal sample; material: Feces; isolation source: fecal sample from pouch patient p18, p21 | host: Homo sapiens | place: Israel: Tel-Aviv | collected 2015-12-22
TACCAAACGGATACGGCGGAGTCGTAAAACTCTCCGGCAACAGAAGAAGACCCTATGCAGCACGCATCACTACGGGCTGGCACATCAATGACATCACGGGAAAGCGCATCCAGCACTATCAGATTTTGGGTTACGCTCCTACCCGGTCGGAAGCTCTGCAGATTCTGGCACGTTACAATAATTATCCCATCGATGGGGAAACGCTGAAATTAACCTTCCGGGAAATTTATCTCCGATGGTCCGAAGAAAAGTTTCCTACCATCTCCCACTCCAACATCAAAGGTTATCGGGCAGCATTTGCCACTTGTGAAAACATTGCTGATATGCCATTTCACAATTTGAGACTCAATGATTTACAGCAGGTGATTGATCACAGTGGCAAGAACTATCCTACCCTGAAAAAAATCCGTGTTCTTTTTAACCAGCTCTATTCTTATGCCATGAAGCACGAAATTGTCTCAAAAGATTATTCTGCCTATGTAAATATTTCGAAATACAAAGACCGGAATCCAAATAAAAACATACGAAGCTGTTTTTCCACTTCTGAGATTGCTCTCCTGTGGAAACACAAAAACGATCCCTATTGCCAGACAGTCCTCATGCTAATATACAATGGAGTCCGTGTCTCAGAGCTTTTGGATCTGAAGAAAGAAAATGTTCATCTGTCCGAACAATATTTTGATGTCATTGACAGCAAAACCGAAAACGGCATTCGAAAAGTTCCGATTGCTGACAAAGTACTCCCCTTTTACCAGCGCTGGCTTCATGACTGTTCCGATTGTGAATATCTCATCCATACTCTGGACAGCCAGCATTTTACCTATTATATGTATTACCACAATGTTTTCCAGCCTCTGATGTTTCGTCTGCACATCGATCATACACCTCACTGCTGCCGGCACACCACGATTTCCCTGCTCACCGAAGCACATGTGGATCAGACTACGATCAAAAAAATTGTCGGTCATTCCGGTGCAATGTCATTGACCGAACGGGTTTACACACATCTGGATATCCCGGCATTGCTGGATGCAATCAATCGGATTTAGAAGATTCTTTTGTGTTTATTACGTGTTACTTACGGAAGCAACGGACTGTCAAATACTGCTTTCCAGCCCAGTATTTCCGGCATTTTTCAAAACAATACCAGCGGTATTTACGGTTAAGGTAACTGCAAAGAAGAATGGCAAGAAAGTTTCTAAGACTCTTGCATCTAACATCACTGTAAAGGATTACAAGGTTCGTCTTGTAGATGCAACTGGTGTAACTGTTTCCGGAACAACAATCGCTGTTGTAGGAACACCTGTACAGTTCACAGCAAAGACAGCACCGGCAAAGGCTACAGTCACATATACTTCTAGTGATTCAGCAATTGCAACTGTAGATGCTACTGGCAAGGTAACACCTGTAAAGACTGGCAAGGTTACAATCACAGCTGCAACAGATAAGGCTTCTACTACTGCTGAAGTTGAAGTTAAGAACTATGCATTAGGCACAGTTTCCCAGACAAAGCTTACAGAGCTTACAGCTACTGTTGCTGGCAACACAAAGAACCTTAAGCCTACTGATTTCGTAGTAAAGAACGAGACAACAAACGTTGTTTATCCAGTATCTAAGGTATCTGTTGATTCCAAGGATGCTTCTAAGGTTACATTAACACTGTTCAGCGAAGCAAAAGATGCTGCTACATATGATGTGACTCTTGATGAAATCACAAAGACATTCGTAGCTTCTGATGGAAAGGTTGCTTCTGTTGCACTTAATACCGTAACAGTTCCTTATGCAACTGAAACAGAAATCGGACTGGTTTCTAAAGATGCGAATGGTGTTATCATTGATGAGGCTGCTTACACAAAGCAAGATGCTTCTAAGTATGATTTCACTCTTACAACCAATAATGGATATGTAAACGGAACTAAGTTATATTTAAATAAGATTGCTGATACAGCTACTGCTGAAATCACATACAAGTCTGGCAAATATGATCAGAACGGTAAGGCTGAAGGAAATGTTACTTCCGGTAAGGTTACAATTACTGCTGTCGATCAGTCTGCTGCTAGCAACTTTGATGTAAGAATTGATGATGGCAATAAGTCTTATGACAAGGCTAAAGATGACAAGAAGATCGCAGCTAAAGATACAAAAACAGCTTATTTCATGATTAAAAATGCTGACGGAAAAGAAATTTCCGATTACAATAACTATTCTGTAGAATCTTCTGATCCTGCAACATTAATGGTTGGTACTCAGAACGATATCAGCTCAAAGAAAGTTAGTGTTACAGGAGTAAAAGAAGGTACTGCATATCTTCTTATTAAAAAAGATAGCAAAGTAGTTGGATCTGTTGCTATTACAGTTGTTGCTGAAAAGGCTGTAGCTACATTAGAGTTAGACAAATATAATGTCACACTTTCTAATGTAATTCGTAGATCTGCAGATGTAAATGTAACATTAAAAGATCAGTATGGTAATGACGTAACTAGCGCATATGCAAATGATATTAACGTAGAAAACTTAACAAAACCTTCTAAGGCAGCTGGAAACAAGTTTTCTAAAACTGGTGCAAAAATCACTTTCGCTCCTGGAGATGTAGCTGGAGATTATACATTTAAGATTTCCTACAAGAAAGATGGTAAAGAAGTTGTTGCGAGAACAATTGTTGTCTCTGTTAAGGATACAACAGCTACAAAAGCAAATTCTTGGAAGTTAAACATTACCAATGATAATGTTGATATCAAGGCTGATAAAGATAACTATACAGACAAGGTTGTTAAAGCTGAGGTTATCGGTTCTGCTGATGGTGCAGATCTTTATAGTCTTACAAATGTAAAATATGTGGTAAAGAAAGCTGATGGAACTGTTCTTTTCAGTACTGTTAGCGGCACTACTCCTGCAAAAGCTCCAGAGGCTGGAGTATTCACTGTTACAACAAATGGTGCATTAAGCATTAAAGTTTCAGGTCAGTCTCAGCCTTCATACCCAGCTAATGGAGTAACTAATTATGTAATTACTAAGTATCTTGAGGCAGGAACATATACTGTATATGCTGAAGGTGTAGATAATGTAGATTCTAGTGTTACAGCAAAAATCACAACAACATTTACTGTAAAAGATACACAGGCTAAGGCTACAGCAGAAGTTAAGGCCAATAGTGTGGATGCAAGAGCTACTACTGGTTCTGCAGTAGATGCTGTTTTAGGAGATTCTGTAATTGTTAAGTATGGCGATTATACTTATACTGATAGAACTGATTACACAGATGCACATGCTGGATTGGAAGTTTGCAGCATTGAAGGTACAAAGAATAATGGTTCTTCTATTGTCTACAATAATAACGCTGCCACAGTAATTGGTAAGGGTGAGGGATTCACAGTTACAAAGGTTACTGTATGGGTAAACGTTGGTACAGATGATGTGCCAGTATGGCTTGCTGTAGAGGTTCCGGATATTACTGGATACTTCTCAGTAAATAAGAAATTTGATACAAAGCTAATATTTATATCCCGTTTAGGTTTTTCCTGAACGGGATATTTTTATATTACTTTAAAAATTTATTATTGGAAATAGGTCATTAAGAGATAGGCAAGTAACAAATCAAGCGTGCAAAATGAAATTATATTTTCCTGGGTAATCCGCTATACTATGTTTATGAATAAAAGCAATGGCTGAGTGGGAGGCTTTTATGGAACAGTGATTAAAATTACCGGTGGGTATTGATGATTTTGAAAAAATCCGCAGAAACGAAAAATACCGTGCCTTGATTGCTTTGAAAAATGGGAAATATGCCATGGAGGAAGGGCTTCTCATATCCAGCATTCAATTGCTGATGCACGGTATGATGAACAATTCGGATTTACGGATGTAGAGGTGTCTGACCTTTTGGAAGATTATGATTTGTCTGGACACTTTGCGGAAATAAAGGAATGGTACAATTATTGTTGTTTTGGAAATTCAGTTATCTATTATTGATAAAATATTTAGAGTTTTTCACAAACGACTTTACAGCGCTTTTTACAAAAAGCTATGCCATATGCCAAAATATTTTCCCTGCCATCATTCCGCAGAGCTTCGTCATATCTGCGATCTCTGATCTGCTGCATTGCTTTTTCGCAGGCACCGTCCAGTTCCAGGAATGTCGCAGCATATTTCAATTCGATGATCATTCCCGCATCCGGATCTTCCGGCTCAATCAGGATATCACAGAAACCGTCTCCAGATTCCACATTGGAGCGGATCAGCCAGTCACGTTCACTTCGCAACAGACCAAGCAGCAAGCCATGATAAAAGTTTTCCTTCTGTTCGTCACGAGCTTTGGTATCTAAAATACTGATCATCCGGCCAAGAATCTGTGTCAGGTGTTTTTGTATTTTTTCTGCATCCCCATCTAAAAATGCCTGGCACAGTTCCTGCATTGGTTTTGCGTCTTCTACAATCGTCTGACGGAACCATTCTTGTATCTGGAACACAAACACTTCACGGACTTCTTTGTTTGGGATGACCAGCCGGTAAACACCATCAACCGCTTTCCCAACTTGTGTCAGGTATCCTGTGGTAAACAGGACACTCCAGAGATTATCTATGCTGCTGTCTATCTCATCATAGGTCAGTTCCAGACGAATTCTTTTTTCGATGGGATTTCCTGCAATCAATTGTTCAATCTCATCGCGTGTCGTCTTGTCTGCCTTGTCGACAAAACGTTTGACCAATCCATTACCACTGGTATTGATCCAAAAGGCCTGTGGATCTGCCTGAGGATCGATGAGTAACTTTTTTACGTGATTAATCACATCCCACGGGCAGTAAATGTCAGCATTTCCAAAACGATAACCGTCATACCATTCTTTCATTTCAGAAAAATGCTGGTTTAACTTATAATCATCCAAAATTTGATGAACTTCTGTGTCTGTAAATCCAAACTGCTCGTCATGTTCCACATCTACCACTGAGTTAACAGCAAAGTTGTTAAGCCCAGTAAAAATACTTTCTTTTGAAATACGTAAACAACCAGTTAAAACTGCAAACTGAAGGGAGGTATTGGTTTTTAATGCCTGGCCTAAAAGTCCGCGGATCAGCGAAATCATTTCTCTATAGTAACCATTCTGAAATGCCTTATCCAGTGGTACATCATACTCATCAATCAGTATCACGGTCTTGTGACCATAGTGTTTATGCAATAACCTGGATAGAAACTGCAAACTGAATGTAAGTGTACTGTCTGCAAATACATATCGTCCTTCTTTGAAAGTGGTCAGTGCAAGATATTGTTGTTTTTCTTCGTCTGACAGTTCAGGACTTTCTTTCAAAAAAGGAAAACGTCCTGCTTCATTTCCGATTAACTGTTGCAGATTTTCTTTAGCTTCTTCAAACGTCAGCCCTTCAACACCTTTCAGTGAAAGAAAAATAACCGGATATTTCCCCATATAGGTATCACACAGTTCTTTGTTGCCTGAAATATAAAGCCCGTCAAACAGGGCATGGTCGGTTCCGATCTCAAAAAAGCATTTCAGCATGCTCATGTTCAGTGTTTTCCCGAAACGGCGCGGGCGTGTGAACAGGCTGACTTTCCCCAGTTCTGTAATAATTGTTCGATCAATTTTGTTTTATCAATATAATAGTAACCGGATGTCCGAATTTCATCAAAAAATTCGATTCCTACAGGTAATTTTAATCGCTGCTCCATAAAAGCCTCCAACCTATTCGTTGCTTCTTCTAATAGTTACAGTATAGCGGATTCTCCTTTAAAATACAATTTTATTGTAAGCGATGAATAACACACCGCCTACCATATTCCTGAATTCAGTTAAAGCAGTAAACGACTACCATTTACTTTCACTTCCTCTGCTACCTATGCGGCAGGGGAATTCTTTTTTCCGGAACACTAGATTCCACATCAATTAGTCCTGAACATTGTTCCTTTATAAATTCACTCCATTTGCTATAACTCCCGCATTTAGATATTTGTGTATCAGTGAAATTACTCTGCCATCCTTGATGCTTCGTGACAATACCTCAATGAGTTTACTCTGACATACTGTGTCGAAGAACTTTTCCAAGTCCATATCCACCACATATACGTAGCCGTCATTTACATTCTTTTGGCATTGTCTGAGGGCATCGTGTGCTCCTCTTTTCAGCCTAAAACTAAAACTATTCTCCGAGAATTGTTCCTCAAAGATTGGCGATAGTTCCTGTGCTATTGCCTGTTGAATTACTCTGTCGACAACAGTAGGAACTCCTAGCTTTCGAAATTCGCCTTTTGCTTCCTTGGGTATTTCTACCCTTCGAACTGGGTTCGGCTTATATCTTCCTTCCCTTATCTCTTGGATTAGGGTTTCTTGGTTTTCTCTTAGGAAGGGCAGAAGTTCATCCACCTGCATACCATCAATTCCACCTTTTCCCTTGTTTCTCTTAACTTGTTTGTAGGCTTCATTAAGATTGTCCTTTCGCAAAATCAAATCCAAAAGATTGTTCGTCCAATAGTCTGTGATGACACCGCTCTTTTCAGTAATCTTAGAGTAGTCGAACACTTCTGCATAGTTTGTATTGCAACCTTATCCTTAGCTATAGCCTGATGTGATTTCTGTTCGTCAGACCAGAGATTTGCCGCCACCTTCCTTCAGATTCCCCTCACGTTAATCATAATCGCTGCTATGAATAGGACACCCTTGGTCTTGGCTGTATCCTTCCCACTACTAGGGCGGATTAAGGACTTTCACCCATTAGAAACGTGCACCGCAAGGCGCACAATTAAAGAAAGAGAGCCGCGAAACGCGACTCTCTTTTTTACCTATTCATCAAACCAAAATTATTTGATTGTGATTACTCCTGGTACAGAAACTTCCATGTTTGTATAAACATTTCCGTCAACCTTTACAGTTACAGCAAGCTTAGTAATTGTGAAGTATTCACCAGATACAACAGTCTGAGTTCCAGATGTGAACTTAACACCGTTGTTCTTGATACCTTCAACAGCTGCAATAACTAATGGCTGATCAGCTGCGGCCTTGTCAGAACGGCTGCTATATGTTGTCTCACCGTATGTTACAGTAAGTGCATTCTTTACAGCATCAGCTACAGTAGCACCAGCTACAGTGTTATCCTTTACATCAACAGAAGCCTTATCCTGAGTATCCTTTACAGTAAATGTAGTAGAAAGCTCAATATCTTTTCCTTCGTTGTTTGTGATTGTAGCCTTTACAGAGTATGTTCCTGTAGCAAGCTTCTTATCAGCAACGATTGCGGAACCACTTGTTGCTGTTGTAATAGCCTTTACTAATACAGCAGAACCACTTGTTGTTGTTACAACAGCATTTCCCTTAGCATCCTTTACAGAAATGGACTTAATTGTCTCATACTTAACATCAATGCCATCTTTCATACCAACAACCTGGATTGCGATATTCTTATCAGCTGTTGTATCCTTGTCAACCTTCAGATCGAAATTGTTGTTATCAACATCAATTCTCCAAGCATCAGGTACGGTAGTCTTAGCATCCTTTACAGCTACAGAAACAGTCTTAGCAACTACTTCTTTGTTATCACTGTTCTTGTAAGAAATCTTGTAAACATAGTTTCCAGCAGCAACATTTTCACTATTGAAAGTTACTTTCTTTCCGTTGATTGTGTAATATGTGCTTCCAGCTACAGCAGATGTGCTTAAGTTAGAAACATCTGTAGATAAGCACTCTACGCTTAAATTAGCGGCAATATCATCACCGTACTGATCCTTTACAGTTGCAGTAACAGTCTTTGTATTTTTTAACTGCTTAGAAAGAGTTACATTGTAAGAATCTAACTCAAGTGTTGCAACAGTTCTTTCTGCTACGATTTCAACAGCTACAGAACCAACAATCTTGTTATCCTTCTTAATAAGGATGTAAGCAGTACCAGCCTTAACAGCAGTTACGTTTACACTGTGCTTAGAATCAAGAGTAGATGCTCCAAGCATTAATGTAGCCTTGTCAGAAGACTCTACTTTATAGTTGTTGTAATCTTTGATCTCGTTACCGTTTGCATCTTTAATCTTAAGGAATGCAGCGTACTGTGTTGGATCCTTTACAGCAAGCTTCTTAGAATCCTTAGCCTTATCGAACTTAGTTGTCGTAGCCTTGTCAATTCTTACATCAAATCCGTTTACAACAGCCTGATCTACAGCAGTAATTGTAACCTTGTTTGGTCCGATGTTTCCTTCTGCCTTACCATTCTGGTCATACTTTCCTGTCTTGTACTCGATCGTTGCTTCAGCAGTATCGTTTACCTTATTTAAGTATAACTTAGAACCGTTTGTATATCCATTTCCCTTTGTATCAATTGTAAATGTATAATGAGCATCTGCATCTGTTGTCTTCAGCTCTTTTAATACAACGCCGTTAGCATCTTTAGAAACAAGCTTTACTTCTGTCTCTGTTGCATATGGGATTGTTGCATTATCAAGTGCGATAGAAGCAACCTTTCCATCAGAAGCCTTGAAAGACTTTGTTGTTCCGTCAAGTGTCACATCATAGTTAGCACCATCGCTTAACTCGCTGAACAGTGTTAATGTAACTTTTGTTGCATCCTTAGAATCAACAGATACCTTGGATACTGGATAAACAACGTTTGTTGTCTCATTCTTTACTGTAAAATCAGAAGCCTTAAGGTTCTTTGTATCACCAGTAACAGTAGCTGTAAGCTCTGTTAACTTGCTCTATCCTACAGTAGAAAGAACATAGTTCTTTACTTCTACTTCATGAGTAGCTGTAGCTGTATCTTTACCAATTGTAAGCTTAGCTGTGATTGTAGCCTTACCAGCCTTAACACCAGTTACTGTACCGTCAGCAGCTACTGTAGCTACTGTTTCATCACTGGATGTGTAAGTAATCTTAGCTCTGTCAGAAGCCTTCTTTGTAGTTGTCAGCTTAGTTGTGTTTCCAACTGCAACTGCTGAATCGCCAGATAAAGCAACGCTTGCCTTAGCTACTGTGAATGTGTAATTCAGTTTCTTTGTCTGTGTCTTAGCAGTCTTCTTTGTAGAAGTCTTGTAAGTTACCTTAACCGGAAGTATCGCTGGTATTTTCCACGGAAGTGTTGGAAATACTGGATTTACAAATAGTTTTTTAGGCGAAATTATCGCTACAAGTAACAAACAGTCAATCAATAGATAAGCGACAGACAAGTGACAAATTGTTTCAGTTGTGATCTCTGTGCCATATGCTATAATGTAGGTAGATAAACAAAGGATTTTAAAGAAAGGAATCCCTGCATTTGATGACATTCATGTAAATAAAAATATAAGGACACCGTATTTCGAAAACTGTTTGGTGAAAACAGAGAAAATGCGCTGAGTCTGTATAATGCGGTAAACGGTACCGCATATACGAATCCGGATGATCTGGAGTATACGACCCTGGAAGATGTTATTTACATGAAATACAAAAATGATGTTTCATTTCTAATCGACAAAACCTTGAGTCTTTACGAACATCAGAGTTCCTATAACCCCAATATGCCACTCCGGGGATTTTTGTATTATGCGGATCTGTACCGGAAACTGATTCACCGATCCGAGCGGCTGTATAGCAAGCATCTGTTGAAAATTCCGCGTCCTCATTATATTGTATTTTACAACGGAAGCGAAAAGGAGCTTGCAGAAGAAAGAAGGATTCTACGGTTATCAGATGCTTTTGAAACAGATACCGGAGCTGGTGAATATGAATGGACCGCCACAATGATTAACATAAACAGTGGAAAAATCAGTCCATCATGGACAGCTGCCATGTTTTATATGAATATGCGGTCTTTGTTGCAAAGATCAAAAAATACCGGGATTCCATGGAATTAAAAGAAGCCATTGATCTTACCGTCAGGGAATGCATAGAGGAAAATATTCTTAGAGATTTTTTGGAACAGCATCGCAGGGAGGTGTGTGATATGTGTCTTACTGAATTTGATGAAAAGAAATATGAAGATGTTCTCCGAGAGGAAGGCCGGGAGGAAGGACTTGCGGAAGGTCGTTCAGAAGAAAGGAAAACCTTGCTCGAGATCGTTCAGAAACTGAAAGAAGGAAAAACTCCGGAACAGTTAGTTGCAGATGGAATGGAGAAAGAATCTGTGGATTCTGCTATCATGCTAAGAAAACTTCTGTAATCCGTAATAACCCATGTTTAAGACGCAAGGGGGTGACACAATAAAGTCAGTGTTTATTGTGTCACCCCTTGTTCATTTTGTTCAATTTACAAAGATTTTTTCACAGGCGAGGAGTTCAAAAACTAAATCTTTCCGTGAAAGAATTTGAAAAAGAAATGCCAATATCAAGCTTATGTTAGCATTTCTTTTTTATAGGAGATAGTTATTTTTGACACAATCTTTAGAGTTTTTCACAAACGACTTTACAGCGCTTTTTACAAAAAGCTATGCCATATGCCAGAATATTTTCCCTGCCATCATTCCGCAGGGCTTCGTCATATCTGCGGTCTCTGATCTGCTGCATTGCTTTTTCGCAGGCACTGTCCAGTTCCCGGAATGTCGCAGCATATTTCAATTCGATGACCATTCCTGAATCCGGATCTTCCGGCTCAATCAGAATATCACAGAAACCGTCTCCAGATTCTACGTTGGAGCGGATCAGCCAGTCACGTTCACTCCGCAGCAGACCAAGCAGCAAGCCATGATAAAAGTTTTCCTTCTGTTCATCACGAGCTTTGGTATCTAAAATACTGATCATCCGGCCAAGAATCTGCGTCAGGTGTTTTTGTATTTTTTCTGCATCCCCATCTAAAAATGCCCGGCACAGTTCCTGCATTGGTTTTGCGTCTTCTACAATCGTCTGACGGAACCATTCCTGTATCTGGAATACAAACACTTCACGGACTTCTTTGTTTGGAATAACCAGCCGGTAAACACCATCCACCGCTTTTCCAACCTGTGTCAGATATCCCGTGGTAAACAGTACACTCCAGAGATTGTCGATGCTGTTTTCAATCTCATCATAGGTCAGTTCCAGTCGGATGCGTTTTTCAATGGGATTTCCCGCAATCAGCTGCTCAATCTCGTCGCGTGTGGTTTTGTCTGCTTTGTCTACAAACCGCTTAACTAAATCATTTCCGCTGCTGTTGATCCAGTATGCCTGTGGACAGACATCTGGCTCCTGCAATAAATGATCCACATGATTTATCACGTCCCAAGGGCAATAGATATCGGCATTTCCAAAATGATAACCATCGTACCATTCCTTTATTTCCGCAAAGTGTCCAGACAAATCATAATCTTCCAAAAGGTCAGACACCTCTGCATCCGTAAAGCCGAATTGTTCATCATATCGTGCATCATCAATTGACAGGATTTTGAAATTGTTCAAACCAGTAAAAATACTTTCCTTTGAAATACGTAAACAGCCGGTCAGAACCGCAAACTGAAGGGAAGTATTGGTTTTCAAAGCCTGCCCCAGAAGTCCGCGGATCAGAGATACCATTTCCCGGTAATAGCCATTCTGGAATGCTTTATCCAGTGGTACATCGTACTCGTCAATGAGTATTACTGTTTTCTGTCCATAGTGCTGGTATAAAAGTTTTGACAGCAATTGAATGCTGGATATGAGAAGCCCTTCCTCCATGGCATATTTTCCATTGTTCAAAGCAATTAAGGCACGGTATTTTTCTTTCTCATTTGCAGAAAGCCGATCGCTATCGTCTAAAAATGCAAATCTTTCAGCTTCTGTACCGATCAGCTCTATCAGACGGTATTTTGCTTCCTCAAATGTCAATCCCTCAACACATTTCAATGACAGAAAAATAACCG
>SKEC01002630.1_pt1 | contig 11746 bp, 8 predicted proteins | sample 4826641 | NCBI WGS metagenome assembly SKEC01 (sample SAMN11008819, study PRJNA524170) | human gut metagenome | biome: Human fecal sample; material: Feces; isolation source: fecal sample from pouch patient p18, p21 | host: Homo sapiens | place: Israel: Tel-Aviv | collected 2015-12-22
ACCCAGGAGGAGTTCTTCCACACCTTCAATTCCCTGCATGACGCCCACAAGCAGATCGTCATCGCTTCCGATCGCCCCGCCAAGGAGATCAAGAGCCTCGAAGAGCGTCTGCGCACCCGCTTTGAGTGGGGTCTGACCGCCGATGTGCAGCCGCCGGATTTTGAGACCCGCGTTGCCATCGTGAAGCGCAAGGCAGAGCTGTTGCATCTGGATCTGCCCGAGGACGTGGCAGAGTTCATTGCCAACCACCTGAAAAACAACATCCGCCAGCTGGAGGGCGCAGTGAAAAAGCTGAACGCCTATTATATGCTGGAGGGCATCCAGCCGGTGATCAGCGTGGCGCAGAACGCCATCAAGGATATCCTCAACGAGACCCAGCCGGTGCCGGTGACCATCGAAAAGATCATCGGCGAGGTATCCCGCACCTTCAACGTGTCCCCTGCCGACATCCGGGGCACCAAGCGCAACGCCAATGTGGCTTCCGCCCGCCGCGTTGCCATCTATATCCTGCGGGAAGTCACCGGCATGAGCATGGAGGAGATCGGGCGGGAATTCTCCGGCCGCGACCACTCCACCATCGTCTACTCCCTCAAGACCATGGAGCGGGACATGAAGAACGACCAGCACCTGCGCGAGACCGTGAGCGATATCATCAAGAACGTGAAAGCTTAAACCGGGGAAAACTGGGTAAAAGTCATACTCATTTCAGGGTGTGACCCCAAAATATGGGGAGAAACCGGAACAAAAAGGGGAAAATACGCCTATATCTTGTGGCAAAAAGGCGAAGCTTTCCACACTTTCCACTTAGTTTTCAACATTTAACATCAGTTCTTCACATCGGCTGTGGAAAGAATCACCGTTCCCCACCTTTCAACATTTCCTTCACGAGCCTTCCACAACCCGGTGGAAAGCCAAAGCCCCGCATCCCGGCAAGACATTTCCGGGTTTTCAACATCTTCCCCACCCCCTACTACGGTTACTACAACAAGTTCAATATATTACTGCCTTCCGGCAGCAGCCCATAAGGACAGATATTCCGCCGGAAGTGTGAAAAAAGGAGAGATACTGTTTTGAACATCGTCTGCGATAAAACACTGCTCAGTGCAGCCATCGACGGCGTTTCCAAAGCTGTCACCATGCGCTCGTCCATCCCGGTGCTGGAGGGCATTCTGCTGAAGGCCGAAGGTTTTCAGCTCACCCTGACCGGCTACGATCTGGAAATGGGCATCGTGACCACCATCGAAGCCAACATCAAGGAGCCCGGCGAGATCGTACTGAATGCAAAGCTGCTCAGCAGCATGATCAGCCGGATGCCGGCAGGTCAGATCAGCATCGTGGCTGCCGATAACGGCAAGACCACCATCCAGAGCGGCGTGGCACAGTTCGAGATCCAGTCCATGCCCGCCACCGATTTCCCGGATCTGCCCAACACCGGCGCGGAGCAGACCCTGACCATCAAGACCGGCGTGCTGCGGGACATGATCGACCGCACCCTGTACGCCGTCAGTCAGGACGAGAAAAAACCCGCCCACACCGGCGAACTGTTCGAGATCGAGCTGGACAAGCTGACCATAGTGGCGCTGGACGGCTACCGCCTTGCCATCGTGGAGCGGCCCATCACCGCCGTGAAGGATATCCGCATCATCGTGCCCAGCAAGACCATGACCGAGGTGTCCCACCTGCTGGCCAACGATGACGAGGAGGACGTGCACATCAGTGCCAACCGCCGCTATGTGGTGTTCACCACCGCCGGTTACACCATCATGAGCCGCCTGATCGAGGGCGAGTTTTTGAATTACCGCAACGTCATCCCCGCAGGAAGCCGCACCCGGGTGACCATCGACACCAAGGACTTCATCTCTACCATCGAGCGCGCTTCCCTGATTATTACAGAACGTTTAAAAAATCCCCTCCGCATCTCCTTTACAGAGGGTAAAGTCGTGGTGCGCTGCCAGACCAACCTTGGCCGCGTGGTGGACGAGTTCAGCGCCGCCTGCGAGGGCGATGAGGTAGAGATCGGTTTCAACAACCGCTATCTGCTGGATGCGCTGCGCAACGCCCGCACCGAGCAGGTGCGCATGGAGATCAGCGGCCCCTTGAGCCCGGTCAAGGTGCTGCCGGTAGAGGGCAACGATTTCCTGTATCTGGTACTGCCGGTACGGTTTAAAAATGACTAAGGAGCGCGTTTTATGCAGAAGATTCTCATTCATACCGAGTTTATCAAGCTGGATGCCCTGCTCAAATTTGCCGGCCTGTGCGAGACCGGCGGCGAAGCCAAGGAGCTGGTGCAGGGCGGTGCCGTGAAAGTGAACGGCGAGGTGTGCACCATGCGGGGCAAAAAGTGCCGCGCCGGGGACGTCATCGAGCTGGACGGGCAGAGCGTAGAGATCGGGCAGGGTCAGTAAATGCGTCTGCTTTCGCTGGAAGTACAGAACTATCGCAATATTTGTGCGGCACGGCTGGAACCCGGCCGGGAGCTTACCGTCATCTGCGGCAACAACGGGCAGGGTAAAACAAACCTTTTAGAAGCCATCTGGCTGCTGACCGGCGGCAAAAGCTTCCGGGGCGGTAAGGATGCCGAGCTTGTGCGCCGGGGAGAAGCATTTGCGGTGCTGGAAGCCGACACCCAGCGGGACCGGCCGGAAGGCTGTGAGCCCGCTGAGCCTGCCCATATCCGCATGACTGTGGGCACCCCGGAAGCCGCAAAGCCCGGCCGCTATGCGGCAGTAAACGGCGCAGCGCCCAAGCGGGCGGCAGCACTGGCGGGCAGTTTTCCGGCGGTGGTGTTCGACCCCGGTCACCTGAGCCTTGTCAAGGGGGCTCCGGAGGGGCGGCGCAAATTTCTGGACGCTGCGCTGTGCCAGCTGTACCCCGGGTATCTGGCCAGTTACCGCCGCTATGTGCGGGTATTGCAGCAAAAAAATGCGCTGCTGCGCCACTCTGCAAACGGGCAGGAACGCCCCTATGCGGAAAAGCGCACCCTGCTGGAGGTGCTCAACACCGAGCTTGCCGCGCAGGGCGAGGCCTTGCAGCAGCGGCGGCGGGAGTATCTGACACTGCTGACTCCCCGCGCCTGCGCCAACTACGCCGAGCTTTCCCACGGGGCGGAGCGGATGAGCATCCGCTATGCCGCCCAGTTTGCGCCGGGCGGGCTTGCCGCACTGCTGCGCCAGCGGCAGGAGGAGGAGCTGCGCGCCGGGCAGAGCCTGTGCGGCATCCACCGCGAGGACCTGGAGCTGCTGCTGGACGACCAGCCTGCCCGGGTGTATGCCAGTCAGGGACAGCAGCGCAGCGTGGTGCTGAGCCTGAAAATGGCGGAAGCAGCCGCAGCCGCGCAGATCACCGGGGAGCACCCGGTACTGCTGCTGGATGATGTACTGAGCGAGCTGGACGAAGGGCGCAAGCAGTACCTGCTCACCTGCATGAAGGAAAAGCAGACCTTTGTGACCAGCTGCGATGACACGGACTTTTTAAAGACCGACGGCGAGGTGTACCGCATGGACGGCGGGGTGCTGAACCGGGTCTGACGGCATGGATAAATGTTGTAAGCAATACTGCATAAAAGCTGAATTTTCGTGGGTTTTATGCAAACAAAAGACACGGGAGAAAATACAGTATGTATATTCATCTGGGGCGGGACTATGTTCTGAACGACCGTGACATCATTGGCATCTTTGACCTTGAGACCACCACCACCTCCCCCCGGGGGCGGGAGTTTTTGAACTACGCCCAGAAGAACGGGGCGGTGGTCAGCCTTTCGGACGAGCTGCCCCAGTGCTATGTGCTGGCAGACGGAGGGCTGGTGGATGCGGTGTATCTTTCAGAGCTGTCCAGCGCCGCCATGCGCCGCAGAGCGCAAAAGATGGTGGAGTGAAATTTGCGGAAAACGGGCGGAAGATCCACAGAAAAAAGAGGGATGGGAAAGCCCCGGAACTGCCCGGAAAGCCGCACCGTGCCAGCCGGAACGCCCGCTGCGGGCAGCGCGTGAAAACACAACAAAACGGCGAGAAAAAAGTACACCATGGTGTACCGGTTCCCGCTTTGCTATAATTTGAAAAAACAAACGCAAAAATGAACAAAAGGGAGAAAGGATATGGCAGAAGAAATCATTACCAGTACAAATGCCGATACCGCGACCGACCACGAGTATAACGCCAGCGAGATCCAGGTGCTGAAGGGTCTGGAAGCGGTGCGCAAGCGCCCGGGTATGTATATCGGCTCCACCGGTGAGCGCGGTCTGCATCATCTGGTGTACGAGATCGTGGACAACGCCATTGACGAGGCGCTGGCCGGTTACTGCGACCACATCGAGGTCAAGATCCTGAAGGACAACATCATTCAGGTCACCGATAACGGCCGCGGCATCCCCGTGGACATTCAGGCCGATACCGGTCTGCCCGCCGTCACCGTGGTGTACACCATCCTGCACGCCGGCGGCAAGTTCGGCGGCGAGAACTCCGGCTACAAGGTGGCCGGCGGTCTGCACGGCGTGGGCGCTTCGGTGGTCAACGCCTGCTCCGAGTGGCTCACCGTCAACGTGCGCCGCGACGGCAAGGAGTACGAGCAGACCTTCCGTCGGGGCGACCCGGACGGTGCGCTGAAGTGCATCGGCACGGTAGCCGAGGGCGTCACCGGCACCCGGGTCACCTTCAAGCCCGACCCGGAGATGTTCAAGGACACCACCGTCTACGACTTCGACACGCTGGAAAAGCGCCTGCGGGAGGAAAGCTTCCTGAACGCCGGTGTCAAGATCACCCTGACCGATGAGCGCCAGCTGTACACCCCCGTATTGGAGGATGGGCAGGAGGGCGACCCCTGCTACCGCTCCGAGGTCATGTGCTACGAGGGCGGCATCAAGAGCTTTGTCACCTATCTGGGCGAAAAGCGCAAGCTGGAAGTGCTGCACCCCAACGTCATTTACCTCAAGGGACAGACCGACCGCGGCGTGGCAGAGATCGCGCTGCAGTACAATTCCAGCTACAACGAGCTGCTTTTGAGCTTTGCCAACAACGTCAACACCCCGGACGGCGGCACCCATGAAGAGGGCTTCAAAGCCAGCCTGACCCGCGTGTTCAACGATTACGGCCGCAGCCACGGCCTGCTGAAGGACAAGGACGAGAACCTGTCCGGCGCAGACGTGCGCGAGGGTCTGATCTGCGTCATCTCGGTCAAGCTGCAGGAGGCCGAATTTGAAGGCCAGACCAAGGCAAAGCTGGGCAACACCGAGATCCGCACCCTCGTGTCCAACATGGTCTATGCAAAGCTGATGGAGTTCTTTGAAGAGAACCCCGGTGTGGCCAAGGCCATCTTTGAAAAGGCCACCCAGGCTGCCCGCGCCCGCGCTGCCGCCAAGAAGGCCCGGGAGCTGGTGCGCCGCAAGAGCGCGCTGGAGACCAGCCGCATGCCTGGCAAGCTGGCCGACTGCCGGGAAAAGGACCCCACCAAGACCGAGATCTTCATCGTCGAGGGCGATTCTGCAGGCGGTTCCGCTAAGATGGGCCGTGACTCGGCCATCCAGGCCATCCTGCCGCTGTGGGGCAAGATGCTCAACGTGGAAAAGGCCCGCGCCGATAAGATCTACGGCAACGATAAGCTGATGCCCGTGGTGCTGGCCCTGGGCTGCGGCATTGGCGAGGAGTTCGACATCTCCAAGCTGCGGTACGACAAGGTGTTCATCATGGCCGATGCGGATGTGGACGGTTCTCACATCTGCACCCTGATGCTGACCTTCTTCTTCCGCTATATGCGTCCGCTCATCGAGCAGGGCCATGTGTATGTGGCCCAGCCGCCCCTGTTCAAGGTGCAGAAGGGCAGCACCATCAAGTATGCCTACAACGACGCCGAAATGGCCGTGCTTTCGCAGGAAATGCCGGGTGCCAAGGTGAACCGCTATAAGGGCCTTGGTGAGATGAACCCGGACCAGCTGTGGGAGACCACCATGAACCCGGACAACCGGGTGATCGTGCAGATTACCATCGAGGATGCCGAAAAGGCCGACGAAGCCTTTACCATCCTCATGGGCGACCAGGTGGAGCCCCGCCGCCGCTTTATCGAGACCAACGCCCAGTACGCAAAGCTGGACGTGTAATACACGGAGGAACAAATGGAAGAAGATTATGTCATGATTCCGGGCAGCGGAACCAAAAAGATCATCCGCGACGTCAAGAAGGAGATCGAGACCGCGTTCCTGGACTACTCCATGTCGGTCATCGTGTCCCGTGCCCTGCCTGATGTGCGTGACGGCCTGAAGCCCGTTCACCGCCGTATTCTGTATACCATGCATGAGCGCGGCAACGACCCCAGCCATCCCTACCGCAAGTCCGCCGACACCGTGGGTGCCGTGCTGGGCTCTTACCACCCCCACGGCGACGCATCCGTTTACGACGCCATGGTCCGTTTGGCACAGGACTTCTCCCTGCGCTACCCGCTGGTGGACGGCCAGGGTAACTTTGGTTCGGTGGACGGCGACCCCCCGGCTGCTTACCGTTACACCGAGGCCCGCATGAGCCGCATGGCGGTGGAGATGCTGACCGACATCGAGAAGGACACCATTGACTGGGACCCCAACTTCGATGAGACCAAAAAGGAACCCAGCGTGCTGCCCTGCCGCTTCCCCAACCTGCTGGTCAACGGCAGCCAGGGCATCGCGGTCGGCATGGCCACCAACATCCCGCCCCACAACCTGAGTGAGGTCATCGACGGCTGTGTGGCCTATATCGACAACCCGGACATCGACCTGCCGGGGCTGATGGAGTATATCAAGGGCCCGGACTTCCCCACCGCCGGCATCATCATGGGCCGCAGCGGCATCCGTGCCGCCTACGCCACCGGCCGCGGCAAGATCACCCTGCGGGGCCGTGCCACCATCGAGGAGACCAAGAACGGCCGTACCCAGATCATCATCACCGAGATCCCCTATATGGTCAACAAGGCCCGCCTGATCGAGAACATGGCGGACCTGGTGAAGGACAAGCGCATCGAGGGCATCACCGGCCTCAACGATGAGACCAACCGCAAGGGCATGCGCATCGTGGTGGATGTGCGCAAGGACGCCAACGCCCAGGTCATCCTGAACCAGCTGTACCAGTACACCCAGCTGCAGGACACCGTGGGCGTCATCATGCTGGCCATCGACCACAAGGTGCCCAAGGTGCTCACCCTGAAGCAGATGCTGCAGAAGTACGTCGAGTTCCAGGACGAGGTGGTGCGCCGCCGCACCCAGTTCGACCTGAAAAAGGCCAAGGAGCGCGCCCACATTCTGGAAGGCCTGAAGAAGGCCACCGACATCGTGGATGAGCTGATCGCCACCATCCGTGCCTGCAAGGGCGGCATGGCCGAAGCCAAGGCTGCCATCATGGAGCAGTTCGGCTTCGATGATCCGCAGGCCGATGCCATCGTCAAGCTGCAGCTGGGCCGTCTGGCCGGTCTGGAGATCCTCAAGATCGAGGAAGAGCTGGCCGGTCTGCACGCCAAGATCGAGAACTGGGAGGCCATTCTGGCCGATGACGCCCGGGTGCTGGCCATCGTCAAGGAAGAGCTGCTGGACATGAAAAAACGCTTTGGCGACGAGCGCCGCACCGAGATCCAGTCGGTCACCGGTGAGGTGGACATCGAGGATCTGATCGCCGAGGAGCAGTGTGTGTACACCCTGACCGAGGCCGGTTATATCAAGCGCCAGCTCAAGGCCACCTATCAGGCCCAGCGCCGCGGCGGCCGCGGCATCTCCGGCATGACCCGCAAGGAAGAGGACATCGTGCAGGAGATGTTCGTAGGTTCCACCCACGACTATGTGCTCTTTGTCACCGACAAGGGCCGCCTGTTCCGCATCAAGGGCTACACCATCGCCGAGGGCAGCCGCACCAGCAAGGGCAGCAACATCGTCAACCTGCTGCAGCTGGCCGAGGGCGAAAAGGTCACCAATATGATCTGCCAGAGCAAGGACGCCGACACCGAGGGCGGCTTTGTGACCATGGTCACGAAGCAGGGCCTCATCAAGCGCACCCCGCTGGAGCAGTACGCCAACATCCGCAAGAGCGGCCTGATCGGCATTGCCCTGAACGAGGGCGACGCGCTGGCATGGACCCGGCTGACCACCGGCCACGACATGCTTATCGTTGCCACCCGCAACGGTCAGGCCATCCGCTTCAATGAAGAGGATGCTCGTCCCATGGGCCGCAGCGGCCACGGCGTGCGCGCCATCAAGCTGGCCGAAGGCGACGAAGTGGTGGGCGTGTGCATCTGCCGCGAAGGCGGCACGGTGCTCACCGTGACCGAAAACGGCAAGGGCCGCCGCTCCGACATCGACACCTACCGCATCACAGCCCGCGGCGGCAAGGGCATCCGCAACTACGATGCCTCCAAGGATAAGGTGGCTGCGGTCAAGATCGTGGATGACGTGGATGACGTGCTGTTGAGCAGCCAGGAGGGCATCATCATCCGGCTCCACGTCAACGAGATCCCGCTGCAGAGCCGCTACGGCTCCGGCGTCCGGGTCATGCGCCTGGGCGAAAACGACAAGGTGATGGTGCTGGCCCGCACCGACCACGACGACGAGGCCCAGACCGAACAGATCGACGCCTCCGAAGCCGATGCCGAGCCCACCGCCGAGCAGCTGGCCGAGATGGAGGCCGCCGATGCTGCCGCCGCCACCGAAGCCCCGGAGGCAGACCCCGAAGAGAAGGAATGATGTTTTACCGTCAGGTTTGTCTGGACTTCCCCTTGAAACTGTGATAAGATAAACGATATCACAATACCCGTGGGGGAGTAGCAGGCGCTTTTGCAGGGCGCAGCAAGTCAACACAATGACTGTTTCGGTCTGGCTTGCTTTCATTTGCGAGACTCATGTGTTTTGGTGCGTGTTTGCTGCGCCCGTGCACATGGAGTGGATTTCAAAAAATCACCCGGTCCCGGACGTACAACGCGCCCGGGACCGGGTTTTTGTATTGTTTGGAATACGGTCAACAAACAGGAGGCAGACAAGATGGAATGGAGTTTTGTGTTTTTTCTCAACAGTGCCCTGCTGGGCGTAGGTCTGGCGATGGATGCGTTTTCGGTGTCCATGGCAAACGGTCTGCATGACCCCAAAATGGGCAAAGACACCATGTGCAGGATCGCGGGCACCTTCGGCGTGTTCCAGGCCGTGATGCCCATGACCGGCTGGGTCTGTGTGCACACCATCGTGGAGCTGTTCTCGTCCTTTGAAACGTTCATCCCGTGGATCGCGCTGGCCCTGCTGGGCTACATCGGCGGCAAGATGCTGGTGGACGGCATCAAGGGTGAAGAGGCCGAGGAGGCCACCGAGCTCAGTGCCGGTGCCCTGTTCATGCAGGGCGTAGCCACCAGCATCGACGCGCTTTCGGTGGGCTTTACCATCTCGGAGTACGGCTGGCTGATGGCGCTGGCAGCATCCATCATCATTGCGGTGGTCACCTTCTTCCTCTGCATGGCGGGCCTGAACATCGGCAAGAAGTTCGGCACCGAGCTCTCCGGCAAGGCATCCATCCTGGGCGGCGTCATCCTCATCGGCATCGGTCTGGAGATTTTCATCTCCGGGGTGTTCTGAGCATAAAGCCAAAAGAGCAGCTGCACAAGTTCGTGCAGCTGCCCTTTTCCTTTATAACAACCCTGCCTTACCGTTGAAGAAAAACGCTTAGTGCTTCAGTTCCAGCAGCGCATCGCCCTGCTTTACGGTGCCACTGGCTTTAGCCACGACAGCGGCATAGTCATCGGTGTTGCAGACAATGAGCGGCGTGGTCACAAGATAGCCTTCGGCCTTAATGGCTTCCAGTTCAAAGCGGATCAACGGCTGACCTTTCTTCACCTTGTCACCCTCGTTGACGAGGTAGGTAAAGTGCTTTCCGCCCAGCTTGACCGTGTCAATGCCAATGTGCATCAGCAGTTCCGCGCCGTCAACGGTGGTCATGCCCACGGCATGGTGGGTCTCAAAGGTGGAGGAGATCTCACCGTCAGCAGGTGCCACCAGTTCACCATCGGTGGGCTCAATGGCAATGCCGTCGCCCAGCGCACCGCTGGCAAAGGCTTCGTCCTTCACCTCGGCCAGCGGGACGACGGTGCCGTTCAGGCAGGCAGACAGCACGGTATCCTTTGCGGCTGCTGCCGGGGCTGCGGGAGCCGTTGCCGGGGCGGGTGCTGCGGTCGCCGCCGGGGTCTTGGGTGCATTTTCCAGATAATCTTCCAGCTTTGCCTTGATGACCGCCACTTTGGGGCCGTACACCACCTGCACACCGTTGCCCTTGCAGATGACGCCGGAAGCACCGGAAGCCTTGAGCACATCCTGTTTGACCAGTGCAGCGTCCTTGACGGTGCAGCGCAGGCGGGTGGCGCAGCAGTCCACGTCGGACAGGTTGTTGGCACCTCCCAGACCTTCCACGATCAGGGCGCTGACCGGGTCATTCCCGGCGGGCACACTGCCGGAAGCAGCATTGCGGGCGTTCACGTCCGCACGAGTGTACAGCTTGACTTCCTCGGCATCATCGCGGCCCGGGGTCTTGTAGTTGAATTTGGAGATCATAAAGCGGAAAATGATGTAGTACAGCACAAAGTACACTGCACCGACTACGACCACCCATACCCAGTGGGTCTTGGCGTTGCCCTGCATCACACCGAACAGCACCAGATCGATGAAACCGCCGGAGAAGGTCATGCCCACGCCCACATTCAGGATGTGCATCAGCATGAAGGACAGGCCCGCCAGCACGCAGTGCACGGCGTACATGGGCAGAGCCACAAAGATAAAGGTAAATTCCAGCGGCTCGGTGATGCCGGTGAGGAAAGCCGTCAAGGCGGCAGACAGCAGCAGGCCGCCTGCTGCCTTTTTCTTTTCCGGCTTGGCGCACTGGTACATCGCCAGCGCTGCGCCGGGCAGACCGAACATCATAAAGGGGAACTTACCGGCCATGAAGCGGGTAGCGCTGACCGAGAACACCGTGGTAGACTTGGAGGCCAGCTCGGCAAAGAAGATGTTCTGTGCGCCGGTCACGGTAACGCCATCGATGATGGCGGTGCCGCCCACAGCGGTCTGCCAGAACGGCATATAGAACACATGATGCAGTCCAAAGGGAATCAGCGCACGCTCCAGCAGGCCGTAAATAAAGGTGCCTGCGTAGCCGGAAGCCAGCACCAGTGCACCCAGCGCGGCAATCCCGCTCTGCACCACCGGCCAGATATAGAACATGGCAATGCCGACCACCAGATACACGATGGAGCTGACGATGGGCACAAAGCGTGTGCCGCCAAAGAAGGCCAGCACCTGCGGCAGCTCGATCTTGTAGAACTTGTTGTGCAGCGCCGCCACGCCCAGACCGACCACGATGCCGCCGAACACACCCATTTGCAGGGTCGTGATGCCCAGCATGGTGGTGGTGGAGTTGGCAGGCATCGCTTCTACGCCGCCTGCCGCATTGATCATGGCCTGAATGGCTGTATTCATAATGATATAGGCCACTGCACCGGACAGGGCGGCCACCTCTTTTTCCTTGCGGGCCATGCCGATGGCCACGCCCATGGCGAACAGCAGCGCCAGATTGCTGAACACCGCATTACCGGTCTGGCTCATCACGTCCAGAATGGTATAAATGAGGGTGCCCGGATGGATGACGTTGTTCAGGCCATAGGCCGCCAGCATGGTTTCGTTGGTGAACGAGCTGCCGATACCCAGCAGCAGGCCCGCTACAGGCAGCAGTGCAATGGGCAGCATAAAGCTGCGTCCCACGCGCTGCAGCACGCC
>SKEC01002643.1_pt1 | contig 11699 bp, 10 predicted proteins | sample 4826641 | NCBI WGS metagenome assembly SKEC01 (sample SAMN11008819, study PRJNA524170) | human gut metagenome | biome: Human fecal sample; material: Feces; isolation source: fecal sample from pouch patient p18, p21 | host: Homo sapiens | place: Israel: Tel-Aviv | collected 2015-12-22
TTTCGGCAGAATCGTCAAAATCAATATTCCAGAATCGTGATTTTCACGATTCTGGAGGCTTCAAAAGCGCAAGTCAAGACCCTGCAAAATCACGATGTAATAAGACTGATGAAAATAATACTGAAAAGAGTGAAACTTATCCTTTCTATTCGGAAGAAGAGGATGGGATGAGCAAACGCGAACAACTGGAAGAATATTTTTCACAGTCTTTGGAGGTGGACACTCTGCTCCGGCTCTGCCCGGACGATGAGGACACCATCTATCAGATCGTAGATTTGCTGGTGGACACCTGTACCACCAGCCGCAAGACTCTGCACATTGCTGGTGATGATAAGCCCGCCGAGGTCGTGCGCAGCCGCTTTATGAAGCTGAACGCCGACCACATCCAATTTGTGTTGAAGTGCCTTGCAGAGAACAGCAGCCCGATCCGAAACATGAAACAATATCTGCTCGCTTCTCTGTACAACGCACCGACCACGATGCAGCTGACCTATCAAAATCGAACGAACCATGACTTTGCGCATGGCTCCCAGAGGGGGTGATTTTATCGCAAAGAAATGTACCACGATCGCCATTGTCAACCAAAAGGGCGGCACCGGAAAGACCACAACTTGTGAAAACTTGGGTGTCGGCCTTGCTGCCGAGGGCAAAAAGGTTTTGCTGGTGGATGCTGACCCTCAGGGCAGCCTGACCATCAGCATGGGGTGGCAGCAGCCCGATGAACTGCCCACTACCCTTTCTACCCTGATGGCAAAAGCCATGAACGACCAGAGTATTCCGCCCGGTGAAGGTGTCCTGCACCATGCCGAGGGGGTTGACCTGATTCCCGCCAACATCGAACTGGCCGGGCTGGAAGTGTCCCTTGTCAACACCATGAACCGGGAGAAGATGCTGAAGCAGGTATTGGAAAGTGCCAAACACGAGTACGACTATATCCTGATCGACTGCACTCCTTCCCTCGGTATGCTGACTGTCAATGCCTTGGCTGCGGCAGACACCACGCTGATTCCGGTGCAGGCGCAGTATCTTTCCGCCAAAGGTCTGGAACAGCTTTTGCAGACTGTCCAGAAAGTCCGGCATCAGATCAACCCGAAGCTGAAAATTGAGGGTATCCTGCTGACAATGACGGACAGCCGCACCACCTACGGCAAACAGATCAGCAACTTGATTCGCCAAGCCTATGGCAGAAAAATCAAGGTATTCGAGCCGACCATTCCGCGCTCAGTTCGTGCTGCCGAAACCAGCACAACCGGAGAAAGCATTTTCCAGTATGACCCAAAGGGTAAAGTGGCGGAAGCCTATCAATCTCTGACGAAGACTAACTATTAAAAGTCAAGCCCTAAAATAAAAAAATCCGCCAACCATCCGCTGCCCATGACAAACATCATTCAAATGCTGGCCTTGGAGTAGCGAGGGTGACGGAGAGAACAGCAAAGCAAGCCCAGCCAACCCTCGCAAAAACAGAATAGCATTTGAATGCTTCGGTTTGTCAAGGGTTCGCTGCGCCAGCTAAGTTGTTCTTAGGTTTAACTCAAGCTCTGGAGAAAATCAAGTGATGGCAAGATATGCTTTACCGGACTTCTGCAAAGCGTAAATAAGTCGTACGAGTTTCTTTGTGGCATGAGATAGGGCAACATTGTAGTGCTTGCCTTCAGCTTGCTTTTTGGTAAGGTATTCAGTAAAAACAGGATTCCAGTAACAGACGTATTTGGTTGCAGTGTAAAGAGCGTATCGAAGATAACGAGAGCCACGCTTTTCCATGTGTGCATAGCAGTTTGTGAGTTTTCCTGACTGGTATGTGGACGGAGAACATCCGGCATAAGCCAAAACTTTATCAGGAGAGTTGAAATTTGAAAAATCCCCCACCTCTGCAAGAATCATCGCAGCAGAATAAAATCCCATTCCGGGAATCGAAAGGATTGGCGGTTTCAATTCATCCATGATTTTCCGAATGGCATCTTCTATTTCGTTGATTTCGGAGGTGAGTTCTTGAATGAGCTTAATGGTGTGCTTTAATTCCAAAGACTTAGCAGGCATAACAGAACCAATGGATGTTCTGGCTGCATCTCGGATATGAGTAGCTCGGTCTTTTCGGTAATGGCCTCTGGATGTTGTCACGAGGATGTTAGCCAATCTGGTCAGATGAGCTTCTGAAATCTGCTTTGCACCGGGATATTCACTGAGAAGAGCATAGATTGAAGTGCCGTGGATAGACGAAACAAGCTGTTCTAATTCTGGAAACAGGATCGTAACCAATCTGGACACCGACTGCTTTAGTTTGGCGCGTTCCTGAACTTTATCAAATCGGTATCTCGTGAGTGACTTTAGTTCTTCGTTGTGATATGCTGTATCTGTGTAGGACTTGAGGTCTACATCGGACAATAGCATAGTTGCAATCGTTTTTGCATCCACACGATCGGTTTTAGTTTTGCGAAGACTGAGGCTCTTTCGATACAGGTTGGTATGCAAGGGATTCATGACATAGACGGGCAGGTCGTTGTCAAGAAGAAACCCAAGGATATTGCAGCTGTAATGTCCGGTAGCCTCAAGCCCTACTTTTATTTTGTCTGATTTTTGAGTACAGTCTTTAATCGTTTGCAGCAGCCTTTTAAACCCATCTAGGTTGTTGGGGATGGTAAAGCAGTCAGCGAGGGTTGTTCCTTCTGAATCAAGGATGCAGCAGTCATGCTTATCTTTGGCAACGTCAATTCCAACACAGATCACTTTTGATACCTCCGCTATAGTATTTAATGCTGCTTAGGACCACAGACTTCTTTGCAGTTGTAACCTCGTTCTAAATAAACCGTCTGGCGGTATCTAACTGATTAACATTTCAACAAAGAAGCTGTGGTTGGAGCCTTTGTCAAACCGTCTTTGCGGTAGGAGGTGTTCACCAATCCACAGCATCCTATACAGTGTAGCATACCGCTGGAGAGCGGTCTATAAATACTACTCTTTTATAATACGAGGAGGTGCTGGCCGATGCCAAAGAACGGCTTAAACGTCAGTCTGAACCCTTACGATGATATTTTCTCCACCGAAGAATCCCGGCAGGAGGAAAAGCGGGAGCAGGTGCAGCAAATTCCCATTGCAGAGCTATTTCCGTTCAAGAACCACCCCTTTAAGGTCTTGGATGATGAATCTATGCAGCGCACTGTGGAAAGCGTTGAACAGTACGGCGTACTTTCGCCGCTTATTGCCCGACCTCGACCGGAGGGCGGTTATGAAATCATCTCCGGCCACCGCCGCCAACACGCTGCGCAGCTTGCAGGACTGGAAACCCTGCCCGTTATTGTCCGAGAAATGGACGATGATGCCGCTATCCTGCTCATGGTGGACAGCAATCTCCAGCGCGAGAGCATCCTGCCCAGCGAAAGAGCCTTTGCGTACAAAATGAAGCTGGAAGCCATGAAAAGAACTAGCGGTAGACCGTCAAAAGAAAATGCGTCCCAAATTGGGACACAAAAACGTTCCGACCAACTCATGGCCGAAGAACTTGCTGAAAGTCGCAATCAAATTCAACGTTTCATCCGCCTGACCAACCTTATCCACGAACTGCTCAATATGGTGGACGAAAAGAAGATTTCCTTCAATCCCGCTGTGGAATTGTCCTATCTGGATGAAGCCCAACAGCGGGATTTTTTAGAAGCCATGAACGATACGCAGAACTTTCCCTCGCTCTCACAGGCTCAGCGGCTCAAAAAGCTGGCACAGGAAGGGCACTTCTCGTATGACGTTGCCTTTGCTGTTATGGGAGAAGAAAAAAAGGATGAACTGGACAAGGTGGTCATCAAAAACGACACCCTGCGGAAATACTTTCCCCGCAGCTACACCCCGAAACAGATGGAGGACACCATCATCAAGCTGCTGGAACAATGGCAGCGCAAACAGCAGCGGCAGAATGAACGCTGACTTACCGTAACGAAAGACCCGATGGGGTCTTTTTCTTTTGCAAACAAAAGGAGAAAACGCCTATGAAAAACAACGCTACCCGTACCATCCGCTCCGAGAAAATCACCATTGACGTGCGTATCTGCGCTGCACTGGCGGCAAACCGGGGCAGCGGTGAGGTCTACCTCGCAGCCATTGCCCCGGATATGGAGCTGACCGTCATCACGCTGGACGAGGCTCCCGGCATCCTGCCCTGCTTTGACGAGGACGATGCCTGCCTGAACCTTCCCAACACCTCGCTGCTGCTCTGCTACAACCCGGCGCAGGTGCTGAAGATGGGCGGCAGGCACTACCTGACCGGCCCGGTGATTCTGGCTCGCACCAACATGGACGGCGAGGTCATCTCGCTGACCATTGATGAGGTCTACCTGTTCCAGAAGTATCTGGCAAGCCATAGCATCACCCTGATGGCTGATGACCAGAAGCTGCCCTGCATCTGCATTGACTGAGGTATGCCATGCTGAACTTTTTTATCGGTTTCGCATTTTTTGAAGCCGGTGCGATTTTCGGCTTCTTCGTGGCGGCTCTGTTGAACGCCGCCCATGCCGGGCAGGAGAGCACAATCTTTAAGGAGAATGATAATGGAACAGAATGAAAACACCCTGTCCGTGCTGAAAATTGCGCCGGGACAGCATCCGCAGCAGGTCGAGATTGATAACGACCTGAAGGCTTTGCAGCAGGCGGTGGGCGGCACGATTGCTGCTGTTTACCCCTTTGCAGACCCGGTGGCCATCATCTGCAATGACGATGGTAAGCTCATGGGACTGCCCCTGAACCGTGCCCTGCGGGATGAAAACGGAGAAATGTATGATGCCGTTGCCGGAGACTTTCTGGTAGTGGGTCTGGGCGAGGAGGATTTTGCATCCCTGACCCCGGAGATGGCGCAGAAGTATGAGCAGCTTTTTCATCAGCCGGAAGCCTTTCTGAAGCTGGGCAACCGTCTGCTGGTGTTGCCGGTGCCGGATGAACCGCCCACAGAAAAGCCCCGCACCAAGCCTCCGGCAGAGTATGACCGCTAAAAGCATCCTGCTGCATGGGAGGTGATGGCAGTGCAGGAAGAAATCGAACAGAAATCCTTCAACATTATGATCTCCACCACAAAGCTGTCCGCCCGGACTGTCCTGCGGGCGGTAAAAGCGGCGTTTCGGCTGTACCAGTCCAAGGCATCCCAAGGGCAATAATGGTCTGACCAAGACCAAATTCATCACCTTTGGCGTGGAGGGCGAGAGCATGGCACAGGTCAAGCCCCGTCTGGACCACATTCAGAACGATCTGCTGAACAACTTCCACCGGCTGGGTGTGCAGGCAAAGCCGCTGAACGGTGTCCAGCGGCTGAAACTCATGCACGATATGTTCAACATGGACGGTGCCAGCAAATTTCATTTTGACTGGAAAGACCTTGTGAAAAGCGGCCTTTCCGTGAAGGATGCCATTGCACCCACCGCCTTTGCCTTCAAGAACTCCCGGACGTTCCAAATGGGCGGCATCTTTTGCGCCGCCAGCTTCTTGAGCATCACGGCATCCGACATCAGCGACCAGCTTTTGAAGGATTTTCTGGACATGGATTCCTCGCAGATCGTCACCATGCACATTCAGAGTGTCGATCAGAACCGTGCTATTAAGACCGTGAAACGCACCATCACCGAACTCGATAGATCAAAGATCGAGGAGCAGAAGAAAGCCATCCGTGCCGGATATGATATTGACATCATCCCGTCCGATTTGGCAACTTACGGACGGGATGCGAAAGCCCTGCTCAAAGAGTTGCAGAGCCAGAACGAGCGGATGTTCCTCGTCACTTTTCTGGTGTTGAACACCGGGCACACGGAGCAGGAGCTGGAAAACAACGTCTTTCAGGCTAGCTCCATCGCCCAGAAGCACAACTGCAACCTGTGCCGCCTTGATTTCCAGCAGGAGCAGGGCTTGATGAGCAGTCTGCCGCTGGCGGATAACCAGATTGAGATTCAGCGGGGACTGACCACCAGCAGCACTGCCATCTTCATCCCCTTTACCACACAGGAATTGTACCAGTCTGGCAAAGAAAGCCTGTATTACGGCCTGAACGCCCTGTCCAACAACCTTATCATGGTGGACCGGAAGAAGTTGAAGAACCCCAATGGCCTGATTTTGGGTACTCCCGGCTCCGGCAAAAGTTTCTCAGCAAAGCGTGAAATTGCAAACGCCTTTCTGGTGACGGATGATGATATTATTGTGAACGATCCCGAAGGCGAATACTCCCCGCTGGTGAATCGGCTGAAAGGTCAGGTCATCAAAATCTCGCCCAACAGCACCCAGTTCATCAATCCGATGGACATCAATGCCAACTACTCCGAGGAAGATAATCCCCTGTCCCTGAAAGCAGACTTTATTCTTTCCCTGTGCGAACTGGTGGTGGGCGGCAAGGAGGGGCTGCTGCCGGTGGAGAAAACCGTCATTGACCGCTGTGTGCATCTGATCTACCGCAAATATTTTGCGGACCCCTGCCCGGAGAATATGCCCATCCTTGAGGACTTGTACAATGCCCTGCTCCAACAGGACGAAAAAGAAGCCCACCATGTTGCCACGGCTCTGGAGATCTACGTCAAGGGCAGTCTGAACCTGTTCAACCACCGCACGAATGTGAACGTCAATAACCGCATCGTCTGCTACGACATCAAGGAGCTGGGCAAGCAGATGAAGAAGCTCGGTATGCTCATTGTGCAGGATCAGGTGTGGGGGCGTGTCACGGCAAACCGCAGCAGCGGCAAGTCCACCCGGTATTATATGGACGAGATGCACCTGCTTCTGAAAGAGGAGCAGACCGCCGCTTATTCCGTGGAGATCTGGAAGCGTTTCCGCAAGTGGGGCGGTATTCCCACAGGGCTGACCCAGAACGTGAAAGACCTACTTTCTTCCCGTGAGGTCGAGAATATTTTTGAAAATTCGGACATGATCATCATGCTGAATCAGGCGGCGGGAGACCGGCAGATCCTCGCAAAGCAACTCAATATTTCGCCCCATCAGCTTTCCTACGTGACCCACTCCGGCGAGGGCGAGGGGCTGCTGTTTTTCGGCAATGTCATTCTGCCGTTTGTGGACCGTTTCCCCACCAATCTGGAACTCTACCGCATTATGACCACCAAGTTGGGTGAAGTTTCGGAGGGCGCACAGAAATGAGTGAACCGAAGCTGAACATTAAAGAGGAAACGTCAACCAAAAAGACCCGTTCTCCCCCGAAAAAAGCCAAGGTGGAGCAGTCGGTGCCCAGAAAGAAGAAACTGAAAACCGATGCAGAAAAGACCGCCGAAAAAGCCCAGCACCTGCGGTTCGGCAAGGCGGAACTGACCCCGGACGAACTGAGCCGGTTGAGTAAGGCACAGAAGCGGGAAATGTACGCCGCCCATGCCGCCCGGTCTGCGGTGCACCGGGAGGTTGACCCATACGAGGACGACAATGCGGGTACGCAGGCGCTGAGCGAGGGCGAAAAGGCGGTAGGAAATGTCCGGGATATTTCCAAAAGCCGCTATGCCCGAAAGCTGAAAAAGAAAGCCAAGATGCAGGACAAGAAAGGCTCTAAGACCGCAAAATCTTCTGCATCGGGGCCAACTGCTCCACAAGATGCAGGCGCATCCGGCATCAGCGAGGGCGGCTCCAACTGGCTTTCACGTTGGAAACAGCGGCAAGAAATTCACAAAAGCTATTATACCGCCGCCCGGTCGGGCACGGCGGCGCAGACCGCAGGCGGCAAGGCGGCATCCAACGGTGCATCTGCTGCCCGGTCCGGCGTGGAACAAGCCGTAGAAAAAGGTAAAACCGCCGTCAGCACTGCCGTAAAGGGGCTGATGAATGCCGCCAAGGGCAACGCACACGTTCTGGTGATCGTGGGCGTTTTTCTTTTGCTCATCCTCATGGTGATGTCGGGCTTTTCGTCCTGCGGCATCCTCTTTTCCGGCGGCACACAGGTATCCGGGCAGACCATGTACTCCGCCGAGGATCGGGACATCCGGGGTGCAGAGCAGGACTACAAGAAGCTGGAAAAGGAACTGGACAAGAAAATCAAGCGCACTCCCACCGACCATCCCGGCTACAACGAGTACCAGTACCATCTCGACCCCATCGAGCATGACCCGTGGCAGTTGACCTCTTTTCTCACGACTCTGTATGACGATTATACCCGGTCGGAGGTGCAGGGCAAGTTGAAGGAGACCTTCAAAAAGCAGTATAAGCTGACCACATGGGTAGAGGTGCAGATACGGTATAAGACCGTCTGGGTCATCAGCCCGGCAGGAATCCCGGTTCCCACGCAGGTGCCCTACGAGTACAAGATCTTCCACACCAAATTGGTGAATAAAGGGCTGGAAGTCGTTATCCGGGAGGAACTGGACAACGACCAGTGGAAACGGTACGAGATCTTTCAGGACACACTGGGTGGTCGGCCCTACCTGTTCAACGGCGGTCTGCCGCCCGGTGGTTCCGATGGCTCCGGTACACCGGGCATCGACTATCAGGTTCCGGCAGAAGCCCTGACCGACAGCGAGTTTGCTGCCATCTACAAGGAAGCCCAAAAGTATGTGGGCACGCCCTACGTCTGGGGCGGTTCCACCCCGGAAACCGGGTTTGACTGCTCTGGCTACGTCTGCTGGGTGTACAACCAGAACGGCTATGATGTGGGGCGCACCACCGCCAACGGCTTGTGGAACAAGTGCCAACACATCAGCGAGGCCGAAGCAAAGCCCGGTGACCTTGTTTTCTTCGAGGGAACGTATGATACCCCGGGGAAAAGTCATGTGGGCATCTACCTTGGAAATGGCAAGATGGTCAGTGCCGGAGACCCCATAAAGTATGCTGATATTCACTCGTCCTACTGGCAGAAATACCTGTCCGGTTTTGGGCGACTTTCAAAATGAAACGGAGGGTTCAACTATGAGCGAAAAATCGGATAAGCTGCGGGCGATGCTGGAAAAAGAGAAGGAGCGCCGCATCAAGCTGAACAACCGCATCGAGATTCTGGAACGGCGCATTCAGGAGGAGGATTCCGCCGAGGTCAACGAGATGGTGCGGACTGCAAAGGTCACGCCGGAACAGCTTGCTGCCCTGCTGCGGCAGTCGGCAACCGCCACCCCGACCCCGGCTGCGCTGTCTGCCGTGGGTGCAACTTTTGAGAAGGAGGTCGATGCAGATGAAGATTAAGAAACTGGGTGCGCTGCTGGTATCGGCGGCACTGTGCGCTGGCATGGCGGCTCCCGCCTTTGCCTTTGAGGGCGAAGCTGCCCCGGTGGAGCAGCCGGTTCTGCCGGAAGTCGTGGAGGAAGATGTTGTCACCGTCACGGATGAAACTTCTGGTGCCCTGACCCCGGAGGGCAACCTGACGCTGGTGGACGATTACCACACTGACTATTCCGATGGCAGCGGACAGCAGTTCATCACGCTGGTATCGAAATCGGGTGCGACATTTTATCTGGTAATCGATCGGAACAGTAAAGGCGCACAAACCGTACACTTTATGAATCTGGTGGATGAAGCCGACCTGTTGGCTCTGATGGAGGAAGAAGCTGCCGATGCCTACACTGCGGAGAAAGAAGCAGCGGCACAGGCTGAACTGGACAGGCTGAAAGCCGAGGAAGAAGCCAAGAAAGCCGAAGAAGAAGCGGCAACCGCTGAACCGCCCAAGGAAAACAAAATCACAAAGTATGCAGGCGCATTTCTGGGCATAGTCGCCCTGATTGCGCTGGCTGCGGGCGGCGGCTTCTATTTCTATCGCCAGCAGATGCAGAAGAAAAAGGCAGAAAAAGAAGCCCTTGACCCCGATGCAGATTACACCGAGGACAAGGGCGATTTTGAGATTCCGACCGATGTGCCGGACGAGGACGAAGCCCCGGACGAGCAGGACACCGAACCTATCTGATTTTAAGGCGGCGTTTGCCGCCGTACATATTGCAATCAGAAACAGATTGGAGGGATTTTTATCGCAAAATTAGTCGTGGCAGAAAAGCCATCTGTCGCTATGTCCTATGCAAAAGTCCTCGGTGCGACTAGCCGTCAGGACGGTTATCTGGAGGGCAACGGCTATCTGGTAAGCTGGTGTGTTGGGCATTTGGTAGAGCTGGCTCCACCCAATGTCTACGATGCCAAGTACGTCAAGTGGAGCATTGCAGACTTGCCCATCCTGCCGCAAAAGTGGCAGTATCTGGTGTCTGCCAGCACCAAAAAGCAGTTCAGCATCCTGCAAAAGCTGATTCACCGCCCGGACGTAGATAGCATTGTGAACAGTTGCGATTCCGGCCGGGAGGGTGAACTGATCTTCCGACTGGTGTACCAGCAAGCAGGCTGCAAAAAGCCCTTTTTCCGTCTGTGGCTGTCCAGCATGGAGGAAAACGCCATCCGGGAGGGCTTTGCCCACCTCAAACCGTCAACTGAATACGATGCGCTGTACAATGCAGCACTCTGCCGGGAACGTGCCGACTGGATGGTCGGCATCAATGCGTCCCGGCTTTTTTCGTGCCTGTACGGTCAACCGCTGGCGGTAGGGCGTGTTATGACCCCGGTGCTTGCCATGACGGTGGTGCGGGAAGCCGCCATTGCTGCCTTTACCCCGGAAAAATTCTACACGGTGGATCTGGAACTGACCAGCGGCTGCACGGCATCCAGCCGCCACATTCCTGAAAAAAACGTTGCCGAAAACCTGCTGAAAGCCTGTCGAAAGGAGATGGTGGCAACGATCCAGCGCATCACCCGCAAGGAAAAGTCTGAGAATCCGCCGCCGCTGTACGACCTGACCACCCTTCAGCGGGATGCAAACCGCTTGCTGGGGTACAGCGCACAGCAGACGCTGGACTATGTGCAGCGCCTGTATGAGAAGAAACTTACCACTTATCCCCGAACTGATAGCTGCTATATCACCGACGATGACGAGGAAATGCTGGAGGAACTGACTGAGGAGTTGGAGGTTTTTCTCGACATTACCCCGGCAGATGTGGACGAGGCTGTGCCCCGGACACGGCGCACCGTCAACAGGGAAAAAGTCACCGACCACCACGCCATTCTGCCCACCCGCAGTATGCTGCAAGCTGATTTGGACGCACTGCCCAAGGGCGAGCAGAACGTCCTGAAGCTCATCATCGCCCGGACGCTGATGGCAGTCAGCAAGCCCTTCCGTTATCTGGAAACCCTGCTGACCACCGAATGTGCTGGAGAGGAGTTTACCGCCAAAGGTAAGGAGATTCTGGAGGAAGGCTGGAAAGCGGTGGAGCGCAAGGTGCTGGCGGACATCCTGAACCGGAAGCAGGAACTCACAGCCCTGCCCAATGCAGCGGAAAACGAGTGCGGCATTCTCAACGCCGAACTAAAGGAGGGTCAAACGTCTCCGCCGAAGCATTTCACCGAGGACCTTCTACTTCATGCGATGGAAACCGCCAGTGCGGATAGTATGCCGAAGGGTGTGGAGCGTCAAGGCATCGGCACTCCGGCAACCCGTGCCGCCACCATTGAAAAGCTGGTGCAGAAGGGCTTTCTGGAGCGCAAGGGCAGCAAAAAGACCAAGGTGCTGCTGCCCACGGATAAGGGCAAAGCCCTCATCACTGTGATGCCCGAAGAAATCCAATCCCCGGAAATGACCGCCGATTGGGAAACAAAGCTGCTGCAAATCGAGCGCAGCGAAATGGAGCCAGAAACTTTTATGACTGAAATCAAAGAAATGATCTCCTCGCTGGTAACGACCACCGAGGCTGCGAAAGGAGCGAATGCGCTTATGAAAAACAAAATTATTGGTG
>SKEC01002646.1_pt1 | contig 11692 bp, 12 predicted proteins | sample 4826641 | NCBI WGS metagenome assembly SKEC01 (sample SAMN11008819, study PRJNA524170) | human gut metagenome | biome: Human fecal sample; material: Feces; isolation source: fecal sample from pouch patient p18, p21 | host: Homo sapiens | place: Israel: Tel-Aviv | collected 2015-12-22
AGAATGCACTGTGAAAAAGCAGAACGAGGAGAATGCGAAGGCGCGGCAACACAATTAAATGGCTGTCTTGCTATGGCATCGTCAAAAGATAAAAACGGGAATTGGACTTACTTCTTCTCTCGTTCTGGCATCTGTGGCGCAGTTGAACAGGAAGCGTTATTAAATTGCCAAGCCAGCAAAGCTAAAAACTGTCAAATTGAAATTCGTCAATTAGACGCGCAATATAAATACTATATGTATCAATAAACGCTTAAAATCAATGTAGAGCGTATCAGATACGCCCTAATAAAAGGATTCTTATGAAAAAATTACTTACATTGGCTTTATGTGCTTTATCCGTTTCGGCTTTTGCAACAACACCTTCAATCGAAGATCAAATGTCGTATCCACCACGACCGCCAATTCTAGAATTTCCTAATTGGTGGAGTGTAATTGCTTATAATCCACAAAATGGTGCTTTTGGTTATGGCGAGGGAAATATGATAAAGCCTGCTCAAAATAAAGCACTAAAGGATTGTGCACTTGCTTCAACGGATACAAATAAACAACATTGTCAAATCGTAATAGAAGCCAATCATGCTTGTGTTACATTGGCAACGGGAGATTCTCCTGAAAAATATGCCGCAATTCGCAATTTCAGAATGAAGCGAGAAGCTGAACAAGAAGCCTTGGCTGCCTGTAAAACGAATTCAGCGAATTGCACAATCACTTTCTCTGCTTGCGAAAAATAATCTTAAAAAAGGAACGCTCTATGAAAAAAATCTTACTTTGCGTATGTCTCTTTTCTTCTACCGCTTATGCTAACCAATGTGAAATCATTGATAGCGAATTAGCAGCAAGTTATTCAGAGATGGAAACCTACGGCAACTATAACGAAAAGAATGAAGAAAAATACCAGTCTTCAGAAAAACGTTTTAAAGACGCACTAGCCAAAATTGAAAAATTAGAAGGCAAATTCTGCACTTGGGAAAAAGCACCTGAAGTGGGTGTTGGCATGCTCACTTCAAAAGACCAAAAACTGCAAATTCTTGTTTGGGATTGGCAATCTGGCGGGACAATGCACGAATATGGCAGCATTTGGCGTTATCAGCTACCTAATGGCACTTGGAAAACGGAAGTTAATGAGTTAAGCTCTTTTATAACCAGACTAGTACCGCTTAAATTGAATGGAAAACCTTACTATTATATAGAAACCTCTGACATCTACAGTCAATGTCATCATGCAATCGCAGCGAAATTTTATCAAATTACGGAAAAAGGTTTAGAAGAAGCCAATCTGATTCAAGGTAAAAAACCAACTTCTAATATTGAGGTATCGTTTATCTCATATACGAATAATGATTTACCAGAATCGAATGCCTATTTTGATTACGACTTGAAAAATAACCGCTTTAGCTTCCCGCTCGTACATGAATTTGAAGATACCTGCGGTAACGGGAAAATGACCTCAGAACGCATTTATTATCGTTTTGATGGAAAACTCTTTGTAAAAGAGAAAAAAGCGAAGAAATAAGTGATTGACTTGCTTCATATCAAACAAAGGGGCGTACATCGTACGCCCCTTTAGCTCATTTAAATCACCACCTACACACCTAACCATTTTTCAGCTTTCGCTCTTACCTCATGAATCAGCGCTGGATTATCTCGCAATTTTTCACCATAAGTTGGCACAATTGCTTTTAATTTCTCTGCTAATTCTGGTTGTTGTGCAATAAAACATTGGCTAAGTACGCTTAACATCGCATCCACCGAAGTTGAAGCGCCGGGAGATGCACCAAGTAGGCCTGCAATGCTTTTATCTTTCGAAGTAATCACTTCTGTGCCAAAACATAACACACCTTTTTCATTCGGCTGATCTTTGATGATTTGCACGCGTTGACCTGCGATAATCACATCCCAGTCTTCACTTTTAGCATCAGGCATGAAATCGCGTAAATCTTCCATGCGTTGTTCTTTCGTCAAAAGTGCTTGCTTAATTAAATATTGCGTGAGCGGAATATTTTTGCAGCCCGCAAGCGCTAAAGTAACGAAATTATCTGTCTTAAATGAACTTGGGAAATCCCAATGCGAACCGTTTTTCAAAAATTTCGTGGTAAAGCCAGCAAAAGGCCCAAATAACAAGGTTTTCTTACCTTCAATAAATCGGGTATCTAGATGCGGTACCGACATTGGTGGCGCACCAATTTTCGCTTTACCATAAACTTTAGCATGGTGTTTTTCCACAATTTCAGGATCACGGCATACCATGAAAATACCACTTACTGGGAAACCACCGATATGTCTCGCCTCTTGAATATGGCTTTTTTGTAATAAGTTAAGTGAGCCGCCACCACAACCAATGAAGACAAATTTGCAATCGTGTTGGAAAATTTGACCGCTTGCATCTTTAACAGATAAACGCCAACCCTCTGCGGTTTTATCTAAGCCACAAACCGGATGATTCACTTCTAAACGGCAACCTGATTTGACTAAATGCTTAAAGAGTTTACGGGTTAACTCCCCAAAATTAACATCAGTACCATGCTCCATCCACGTTGCTGCAACTGGCTCTTTATTCACACGGTTTTCCATCATTAATGGAATCCATTGTTTTAACGTTTCTGCATCATCAGCAAATTGCATCCCTTCAAATAGTGGATGAGTTGAAAGGGTTTCAAAACGTTTTTTCAAGAATTTGACATCTTTTTCGCCTTGCACAAAACTCATATGTGGCAATTTACGGATAAAATCCGCTGGATTTTCAATGCAGCCAGTTTCCACCAAATATGACCAAAGCTCTAACGAAAGCTGATATTTTTCGTTAATATCAAGTGCTTTACTAATATCGATAGTACCATCTGCTTTTTCAGCCGTATAGTTTAGTTCACAAAGTGCAGCATGCCCTGTGCCTGCATTATGCCATTCATTAGAGCTTTCTAACGCAATATCCGGTTCAGCTTCAAAAATGGTAATGCTTTTCTCTGGCATTAAAGCTTTTAACAGCGTGCCAAGCGTGCCACTCATAATACCCGCACCAATCAGCACAATGTCAGATTGTGAGTGTAATTGACTCATAATGATTTCCTTTGTGTTTGTTTTGTTTGAGTTTCTAAGTTAATGATAGTCGCTTAAAATGGCTATTGCAAACGGTTGCCAAAAGATATTTTGCTAAATCGATTTAGCCCGAAAAGAGGAAGAATAAATGCTAATGAACCACTAAAAGACTGATATAATTATTAACCTTTTTATCATTGGAGAGACTTATGCAGTTCAAAGATTATTTAGCTAGCTTTCCCGCTATCGATCATCTTCGCGGTTTAGACGTAAAAAACGCCACAGGAGAGGTTATTCATACGATTCCTGCGATTGAGGGCAAATTAGGCTCATTAAAACTCTATCATGCCCTATTTGCAAAATTCGATGGAAAACTAACCGCTTGTAGCGCGCAACAAGGGCTAGAATGGTTTGCTGAACATGTTGAAGATGCCAAACAACACCCAGGAAAACATCCAAACATTGATTTACTCAATCAAGTCATCTCTGAAAATTTACAACTGAGTTTGGTACCACTTATCAAATAACGGAGGAAATATGAAAAAGTATTCATGGGCTATCGTTTATGCATTCGTTACTGGGCTAATCTTCCCAAACGCTTTTGCGGCTGAAAAAACAGAAAATAAAACACCGGCTAAAACTCAAACACAGACTAAAGCGCCAGCACCAACTAAAAAAAGCACGAAACCACAACAAAAAGAAACGCCAAAAAGCGCCCCTCAAAATGAAGAGCTTGAGCAATTTAATCGTAACGTAAGCATTCAATTTATTGCGCGTGGTGTACAGACAGAAGAAAACAATCAATCTTATGTGACATTAACCTATCAGATTCAAAATAAAGGCAAAAACCAAATCCAATCTCTTGGTTGGGTTTCCTCTTATGTGATTGGAAAACAAACACCATTGTATTCAAAAGAGTTACCACTTGAATTTGAACCGCCACTTGCTAGTGGCAAGCAAATGGAAATTACCATCCGCCTACCATTAGGCGAACTTCCAGAAGCTGCACAAAAGCAATTTCTCAGTAAAACGGCTGACATCCATGCGATTAACAAGCCAAAACAAGTCAGTTTCTCAAGTGGCTCAAAAATTGTAGTCACCAAATAATAAATAAAGGGTTAAAGCCAACTTGCTTTAACCCTCTATTTTTTATACTAACCTTCTCGACACTCCAACCAAGGCAACTGCATTCCTTGATAATTTTTGTAATAGATTGAGCTGCGTTCACGTGCGACTAAATTCACGTAATTACCTGCAATAGGGTGGTAAGAACGGTATGTCACCTCAAATCGATTTCCTCTTGCATTCAACACTTTATTTTCAAGATGATCAAACGGCATTGCTTTGCCGCCATCTAACTGAAAATAGAAGCCGAAATTATCTTTCAACCGACTTTCTCTTGAAAGTGGGAAATATGTTGCTAAATAAGAAGTCTCTCCTGTTTCTGCGTTATTGCAAGAGTAATAATAACGTTTATAGTCTTTCGGGTTATTCAACTCAGCTTGACTAATTTCATCTTTTAAAAAACCGGTTTTTACCGTTTTCTTGGGTACAGGTTGGCTTTTACAAGCAAATAATCCTAGTGCAACTACGCTTAATAATACAATTTTAAGTTTGTTCATAAAATTCCGAGATATAAGATATATAAAGAAAAACGGTCGTTATGATAGCTTAATTTTTAGTTAATATCTTATTTTTCTGCATCTCAAATTCCATTCATTTTGATTATGAGTTATTTTCATCATGAGAGATTTGCTTGCCAAGCCTCAAATGTGTAAACTGCTGGCGCTTTTATACAGACTTTTATCCTAGGGATTTTAAAATGAAAAAAAATGTGATTACTTCAGCGATTTTATTAGCGATTCCAGCATTAGCGGCGGCTGAAGACGTGGCGAAATTAGATGTGATTAATGTCTATTCTGCATCAGCCACACCAACTAGCCTTCATCAAACGGCTTCATCTGTTACCGTTTTAACCGAAAAAGATTTTGCACAGCGTGGCGCAACTTATGTCAGTGATGTGTTGAAAACGGTACCGAGTTTAGCCGTGAGCGCATCGGGCGGTCGTGGTACATTAACCAATGTATTCTTACGTGGTGCAGATGCAAACCACACAGCCGTAATTATTGATGGCGTGAAAGTGAACCCAGTTTCTGGCTATGGCTTTGATTTCGGTGGCTTAGCATTAAGCAATATTGACCGCATCGAAGTATTACGCGGCGAGCAATCCGCTCTTTGGGGAAGTGATGCGATGGGTGGTGTGGTTTATATCACCACGAAAAAAGGCTTAGAAAAAGGCAAAACCTTCAACATTGATTACGATTTCGGCACAGGCTCGAATCGTACGGTAGATGGTTCATTAACCCTTTCAGGCTCAAACAACAATTTCTATTATGCTTTACATGGTGACAGTCACCACACCAAAGGCATTTCAGCACTCAGCAAAAACCGCTTTAACTACACTGCGCAAGATGGCACAGCGGTAAGTACCGGTGGCTCAAGCGAACGCGATAAATTCCATCGTGATAACGCTTCTCTTCGTTTCGGCTATGACGATAACCAAAAAGGTTTCGATTTCTTAACCTCTCACAGCAGCCAAACGGCTCACTTTGATAACAGCGCAACGGATGAAAAAGGCCACTACACTCGCACACGTGACACCTTATTCAAATTAAGTGGTTTCTTGGGTAATGATGATGAATTACTTAAACACAAGGTTGGTGTAAGCCATCTCAAAACTGACAGCGATACCGTTGGCTACACATCGGCTTACGATGCGAAAAAACTCAACGCAAACTATCAATTAGACGTCAATTTTGATCGTGAAGGCACTCTCACGCAAGGTTTAAGCTTCTTGACTGACTATCAAAAAACAGATTTCAACTCATCTTATTTCAACAATGCAGGCAATAAAAAACTTGTTGAGAAAAGCTTAGCGGCAGAATATCGCTTATTACACGATGCAGATCATAGTTTAAATATTAGTGGTCGTTACACTGACAGCTCTGAATATGAAAACTCATGGACAGGCCGTATCGCAGGCGCTTACCGTTTACACAATAACGTGAAAGCACACGCAAGTTTCGGTTCAGCAATTCAAAACCCGACAATCACTGAATATTACGGCTACAACGCACGCTATATCGGCAACCCGAATTTACAACCTGAGAAAAGTTTAGGGGGCGATATTGGTTTCTTATTTGAAACCAATGACAACCGTCACAGCTTTGATGTGACTTATTTCGCTCGCAACGTGAAAAACGCGATTAGCAGCGAAGTAATCAACTTTACCACTTATGCAAGCCGTGCAGTAAACCTTGAAGGTAAGAGCAAAGTGAAAGGTGTTGAAGTGGCTTATAACGGTAAAATCACCGATGCATTAACCGCTTATGCAAACTACACCTACACGCAAACCCGAGACAGCAAAGGCGCTGAATTGGCACGTCGTCCAAAACATTTGGCGAACGCGGGCTTAGCATACCAAATCACTGAAAAATTAGGTGCGGATGTAAATGTCTCTTACACAGGCAAACGTATGGATACCTACTATTCACCGACCTACAGCACGCATAAAGTGAAATTGCCATCTTACACCTTGGCAAACTTAGGCGTGAACTATAAAGTGGCGGATAGCTTGACGATTTATGCGAACCTTAACAACGTATTCAATAAAAAATACGAAAACGTACTTGGCTATGGTCAAGAAGGACGTAATGTTTACGTTGGGTTGAAAGGCTCGTTCTAATTATTACTCACTAACAAGGGCGTGCTTAGCACGCCTTTTTACATTCTTAATGGCGTAGCGTATCATTATCACTATGCAAAAAACTCGCTTAATTTTAACCGCACTTTTCCTTCCGTTTACCGCTCAGGCTTCGGAACAATTTGTCTCGCTTACGCTTTGCAGTGACAGGCTACTTATCGAACTGGCTAAGCCTTCACAAATTGCTGCTCAGTCACCTTATTCGAAAAATCCGTTGATGATGTTGGATAAAATTAACACTGATAAACCTGTTCTGGAACCGCAATTAACGGAATTATTGCCCTATTTGGATAAAACTATTCTGATTAACGAAACCTTTTATCCGCAATTAGTCACAGAGCTGAAAAAGCTTGGTGTGAAAATCATCCCAATTAACGACAGCCCACAAACGCCTGATGAATTATTTGCGCTGATTCTAGAATTAGGCAAACAACTGGGTAATGAGCAAAAGGCGGCTGATTTAGTAACAAAACTCAAATCGGAAAACTTTCACTTAAATCGACCGCTTACCGACACACTAATTTTGTCGGAAACAGGTGTGGTAGAGAGTTATTATCCGCAATATCCTGTACTGTTAAATTTGCTTGGATTAACACCGTTAAAAACACCACTTACCGCACAAAATTTCTCGTTAGAAAAAGTGATTTTAAGCCAACCAAATGTACTGATTTCTCTGACTGACAAACAAGGTTACAATGCGCAAGCTGAATTACTGCACCACCCTATGTTGCAAGATTTTTTCAAAAACCAACCGCTTGTCAGCATCCCGATGAAATATACCTATTGTTTCGATCATGGCGTATGGCAAGGGGCGGAGAAGATTTATCAACAGTTAAAATAACCTATGACCAAAACACTAAAATTAAATACCGCACTTTTCTTCGCGTTGCTGCTGATTAGCGGCTTTGCGATTTATCATCAGCTCGGTGACTTTGCCCATCTCAAAAATGCGGATGGCGTGCTCACGGATATGCGCTCGATAGTACTGTGGGATATTCGTTTTCCACGCATTGGTTTAGCTTTATTGACTGGCGCAAGCCTAGCGATTGCTGGCAATGCGATGCAAGGTATTTTCCAAAATCCATTAGCGAGTCCAGGCTTACTCGGCAGCAGTGCTGGTGCAACAGCGGCTAGTGTATTTATCCTTTATTATTTTGCCGTGCCATTTTCACTGCTCTTAGCCGGTGGTGTGATTGGTGCGCTTTTAAGTTTTTTCATCGTGTATTTGATCGCCAAAAACTACGGCACCACCATGATGATTCTGAGCGGGTTAGCGGTCAATATGTTGCTTGGGTCAGCAATCGCATTACTGCTCTCCAACGCGGAAAGCCCATGGGCATTAGCTGAACTTTATCGTTGGCTACAAGGCTCATTGATGTGGGCGAAATTAGATACCCTGCTTATTTCACTACCGATTGTTCTTGCGGGAATTTTCTGTTTATACCACACTCGCCGATACTTAGATTTACTCACCTTTGGTGAAGAAACAGCGAGCACCATGGGTGTGGATCCGAAACGTAGCTTTTTCATCAGTACCTTTGGTGTGGCTTTATTAGTTGGGGCAACCATTCCACAGACCGGCACTATTGGCTTTATCGGCTTAATCGCGCCACACTTCGCCCGTATTTTACTGAAAGCTCGCCCATCAAAGCTTTACCTCACCAGTGCATTAATCGGGGCATTATTGCTGTTACTGGCCGATTTAGCCATTTTATATATCCCGCTGTTCTCACATATTTACATCGGCACATTGACTGCGCTTATCGGCGCACCTTGTTTGATTTGGATGTTATTAACGCAACAGAGAAAAATCTATGATTAGAATTGAAAAACTCACCCAATCCTATTGCTTAAATGACATCAACTGTACGCTTCCATCAGGTAAATTGATTGGCATTATGGGCGCCAATGGTGCGGGGAAATCTACATTATTAAAAACCATTGCAGGCATCTTGCCCCTAAAACAAGGAGAGGTTTGGTTCGATAATCAGCCATTAAGTAAAATGAATGCGACTGAAAAAAGCCACCACATTGCTTACCTCGCTCAAAATACGCAAATTTATTGGGATTTATCCGTTTATGATGTGATTGCGTTAGGCTTGGCAGCTCCGTTACCAAAAGAAAAAGAGCGGTCAAAAATTCAAGCGTTTTCAGAAAAATTTACAGTGACACATTTGCTCGATAAGCCATTTCAACAACTTTCAGGCGGTGAGAAAGCACGTGTACAACTCGCTCGTTGCTGCATTAAGGAATCACCTGTTTTATTGGTCGATGAGCCAATTGCGCCACTCGACCCTTATTATCAAATTGATATGATGGAACAGCTTAAATCACTCACACCGCAACATACGTGTGTCGTTGCCATTCATCACCTGTCGTTGGCTTATCGTTTCTGTGATGAAGTGATTTTACTGCACCAAGGGAAAGTTGCAGCATACGGAGAAACTCAAGCGGTACTGACAGCTGAAAATCTTGCAAAAACTTTCCAAATTCAGGCTGAAATTGATTTGCTGAAAAGAGAGATCAGCCAAATAGAAAAATTACGCTAATCGATGGAAATAAAAAAGCGATGTGAATGAAACACATCGCTTTTTTCATTTATGATGATTATTCTGCAAATTCTTGCATAAATTTATCCGCTTGTTTAACCATCTCAGTCGAACCAATAAAGCATGGTACGCGTTGGTGCAAAGTTTCTGGCTTAATATCTAAAATTGGATTAAAGCCATCCGTTGCCATACCACCCGCTTGTTCAGCAAGGAATGCCATCGGATTACCTTCATACAACAAACGTAATTTACCTTTCGGGTAAACCGTGGATGTAGGATAAATATAGATACCGCCTTTTAAGAGATTTCTGTGGAAATCTGATACTAATGAGCCAATATAACGTGAAGAATACGGACGTTTAGTTGCTGCATCACTTTCTTGGCAGTATTTAATGAATTTTTTCACCCCCATTGGGAAAGTAACGTACTGTCCTTCATTGATAGAATAATATTTGCCTTTTTCCGGCATTTTCATCTCTGGATGAGAAAGAATAAACAGACCTAAAGATGGGTCATAAGTGAAGCCATTTACACCGTTTCCAGTGGTATAAACTAACATGGTTGAAGAACCGTAAGTCACATAGCCAGAGGCTACTTGTTTACGACCTGGTTGTAAGAAATCTTCCATGGTTACCGGTGTGCCAATTGGTGAGATACGACGATAAATAGAGAAAATCGTACCAACAGAAACATTCACATCAATATTAGAAGAACCATCTAACGGATCGGTCATTAAAATGTATTTAGCATTACGCCCACGCTCAGTATCAAAACCAATAAAAGTATCATCTTCTTCTGAAGCAAAGCCAGCCACCTCTTCGCGTCCTATTAACGCTTGTTTCATCGTTTCATTAGCAAAGACATCTAATTTCATTTGTGCTTCGCCCTGAATATTCTCAGAACCTGCTACGCCTAAAATGTCTTGGCTTAATCCCGCTCGGTTAATTTCACGGTGAATAATTTTCGCCGCTAAACGGATGGAAGACAAAATACCACTCAATTCGCCTTTCGCTTCAGGGTATTCGGCCTGTTTCTCAATAATAAATTCGCCTAGTGTTTTCATATCTTATCCTCTGATAACGTAATATAGTTATTTTAATCAAATGCACACATAAGATCAGAAGTAATGGCAATTTTTGTGAAATAGATCACAAAATTGTAACAAGCGGTTGTTTTTATGTACTGTTTTGCAAAAAACTTACTGAAAAAACAGAAAATTAAATTTATATGGCAAGAAAATGATGATAGGAATTTTAGATATAAAAAAAGCACCTCATGGTGCTATCTTTTAAAATGGAGCGGGAAACGAGGCTCGAACTCGCGACCCCGACCTTGGCAAGGTCGTGCTCTACCAACTGAGCTATTCCCGCATATTTGGTAATTTAAATGGTGCCCGAGGCCAGACTTGAACTGGCACGCCCCGAAAGGCGAGGGATTTTAAATCCCTTGCGTCTACCGATTCCGCCACTCGGGCAACACATTATTGATTTTGCTTAATCAATGAGAGCGCATTATAAGGATTTTTCAGAAGCCGTCAAACAAAAATTGCTTTTTTTAAGTTAATTGGCTATTTTTAATTCACTTTGTTGTAATTCGATTCATTTTAACGATGACAAGCCTCATAAAGCGGTAATAATTGGCGAATAGTCTGATAAATAAACTCTGGTGCATCAATATCAGCTAATGAAGATTTCTCTATATTTTTGCCAATACAGTAAAAATCTTCTTCATTATTTAGCAAAAATTCATTTTGTCCGAATGACTTCACACTTTGAAAATCTGCATATTCACTCTCTTGACCATGCCAAATATCAAAATCCTGATATTGTTTACGATCTAAAGCCGATAACCATTGGTTATATTGAGGCAATTTAATTTGAGAACGATCTGCACGATAGCAATGCCAATCAAGTGAAACTTGTAAGCGACGACGATTTAATAAAACAGACAGAATTGCTGCAGAATCTCGATTAAACTCATACTTATAATAAGCAAAGAAATGTGCTCGCACTTGCCATCCATTGCACCATTTTTCAATATGCGGTGGAGCAAATGGATTTCCTAACATGCGAGAAATCTCTAAATGAAGCTTTTTCCAAATTTCCCAATTATGCTTGTAATCGGCTTTAATACGAGGAATTTCTTCAGGGCAATATTTTTTTAACTGTGCAAATTGGAAAAATGGAATATCAAATAATTCACAGCTTTTAGCAGTTAACATCAATTTTCTCCTTAAATAAGAAGTAATGATAAGCTAAATTTAAACAGGAGAAAATAAAAAGAAGTGGTGGGCGATACCGGTCTCGAACCAGTGACCCCCTCCTTGTAAGGGAGGTGCTCTCCCAAC
>SKEC01002647.1_pt1 | contig 11686 bp, 9 predicted proteins | sample 4826641 | NCBI WGS metagenome assembly SKEC01 (sample SAMN11008819, study PRJNA524170) | human gut metagenome | biome: Human fecal sample; material: Feces; isolation source: fecal sample from pouch patient p18, p21 | host: Homo sapiens | place: Israel: Tel-Aviv | collected 2015-12-22
GCCAGAAAACTTCCTGTAGATATCATCTGATATGGATTCAGCCGGAAATGTTCACATACCTCGATCGTTTCCTGTAAAATACTGATTTTCTTCATATCAAGATCCAGTCCCTGCTCTAATTCCAGTGCCAGATTCCACAGTGCTGCCAAGATCCCGCCATCTGCGACCTGACGTACGACAAATGCGCCCCCGGCTTTTGCGGCTTCGATTTCTTTTGGAGCAAATATCTGCTGTCCGTATGACTTTATCTGCTTCATGAAAACTGGCGCAAAACGAGTCTTAAGTTCCTGTTCTTTTTCTTCCGTGATCCGGAGCATACCATCCATTCCTGCATGCCCTGCGAACACAATATCCTTACAGGCTCGTGCGGTTTCCCGGTTCCATGCTTCTTCCTTTGGAGCCTTTGCGATTCCTGTAACCGTCACTGCGATCGCCCGAACCGCCGGATTGACAGATGCCTGTACTCCTGCAAGCATGATATTATACTTTTTGCATGCTTTTTTGAGAAGCTTTTCAATCTTGTGGATTCTGGATTTGAACACGTATTCCGGATAGGCGATCTGTACACTAATGCCTGCAGATGGTTCATGCGTATCCTGCATATCCTCACTCCGGATATCCGCTTCCTGCTCCTCATCCTCTGTTATATCAGGGCAGACAGAGAACACTGCACCCTGTGCCGCCAGTGCGTTCACAGTCTGTGCAAGTGCATGGACACCGATCTGCGGAGATAAACCGTAGACGGTAACTGTTTCGCTTATAAGCTGTTCTGTCTGTGTCTCTAACTTCATGTTTATTATGTTCCCCTTTTATATTTATACAAGATACGGAATAATCATCGTTGCTACCATGGCAATGATGACGATAAGCACAACAATTGATACAATTCTTCTTGTTCTTTTATTGTTGAAATTCATTCTTCTACCTTCTTTGATTATATTTTCGTTACTGCTTCTTCTCATTCTTATCAATTTTTACGTAAACAGTAACGTATTTCTCTACATTTTATACTCTTTACAATATTTTTGCAAGAAACAATCCTCACATTTCGGACTTCTTACACTGCAGATCGTACGCCCTTTTCATAATTTAATTTTCTCTATCTTACAGACTCTTGCCTCCTGATTCAGCGGATTTCTGTTCTGATAGTCAAATAAAATATATGTATCTGTCAGTTTGAAATATTCCAGATGCGTCATTTTACGCATCTGATTTCTGTCGTATTTTCCATAATCTGGAAGGTACTCATGCGTCTCCTCTTCTGTCTCATAAAATGCTCTTGCAGCATCTTTCGTTACCGGATATTCTCCGGCAAATCCTGGACGGCTCTTTGCATTTTCACGCAGATAATAATCATAAGTGAGCACTTCCCGGAATAAATCTTCTTTTTCTTTGTGATATTTTCTCACATAATTTAACAGGATCTCATATCTTGCACTCCGCTTGTGCTGAACTGAATTATAATCATTTTCTTCATAATAAGCGGCAAGCCGGTCATACATATCAAATGCAGAATCATATTCTTTTTCCAGTTCTTCCATCGTGTTCGTGAATTGACGGCTGTTATAATACACTTCTACCATCTCTTCCACGCCTTTCAGCCTCAATACATCTTCATAAGAAATCCATTTTGTATAAAGTACTTCATACGGTGGATGCGCTTTGTGCACAATTCCATATTCCTTCTGATGTTCCTGCATAAATGATCCTTTCAGCACTTTCAGGAATCCTAACTGGAGTTGTTCTGGTTTTAATGCATAGACATCATCAAAAGAATGTGCGAAGCTTTCCACATCTTCGTATGGAAGTCCCGCAATCAGATCCAGATGTTCGTGTACATTTCCTCTCTCCTGGATTCTCCTCACGATTCTGGATACTTTTTCAAAATCCATAACTCTGTGGATCTCTTTAATCGTCTTCGGATTTGTTGACTGCACACCTATTTCAAGCTGTACCAGTCCGGGGCGCATCTGTTCTAACAATTCCAGTTCTTCCTCATTCAGAATATCTGCCGCAATCTCAAAATGGAAATTCGTGATTCCATTATCATGCTCCATGATATATTTCCAGATTGCAATACTGTGATCGTGCTTACAGTTAAATGTACGATCGACGAATTTCACCTGCGGAACATTATGGTCCAGGAAAAACTGCAGTTCCTTCTTTACCAGTTCTATATCTCTGAACCGCAGGCGCTTGTCTACCGAAGACAGACAGTAGCTGCAGGAAAATGGACAGCCTCTGCTTGTCTCATAATAGATAATTTTGTGTTCAAAATCTTCTATGTGGTCGTAGACAAATGGAACCTCACTTAAATCCATGATCGGCCGCCATGGTTTATCGATGATTTCATTTTCTTCTGTCCGGAAAGTAATGCCTATAACATTTTTTAACTGGTTATCCACACTCTCTGATTTTTTCCAGGAGTTATCCACATTCTCTTTCTTTTTTTCGAATTCATTTCGGTATATCCGGCAAATTTCTTTAAATGTCTTCTCTCCTTCCCCTTTCATTACACCTTTGACACACGGTAGACGTCTTAACACATCCTGCGCATCATAGGAAACTTCCGGACCACCAAGCCAGATTGGCATATCCGGGCGTAATTTTCCGATTTCCAACACAATCTCCTCTATATAATCCAGGTTCCAGATATAGCAGGAAAGGCAGAGGATGTCCGGTTTTCTCTTATAGATATCCATCAGGATATCATCCTTCTGCTGATTGATCGTGTACTCCCCGATCTCCACCGCCGGATCTTCGGCATAGGCTTTCAGACTGTAGACCGCTAGATTGGAATGTATATATTTTGCATTGACTGCTGCCAGTAATATCTTCATTATGCTTTCCTCCAGATCAGAATCTCTCCTCCGGTCATATACCGGATAAGATAAATCCTCATATATCTAGGTATTATAAATTGGTATCGCCTTTTTTACAACATTTCCATTGACTTTTTGTCCGGAACACGTTAAAATATTGAGCTGTGCAGCCGGGGTGTTAGCGGTACCTTGCACCTGCAATCCGCTATAGCAGGGGTGATATTGCGCAGAGGGCTTGTTTTTGCAGAGCTGCCCTTGGAAAGTGGCGTTGATGTTTGGGTCTTACGCGACGGAACTCCATGAACCATGTCAGGTCAGGAATGAAGCAGCATTAAGTGGAATCTTCCGGGTGCCGTAAGGGTGCCTGGGCTGAGTTAACTACTAAGGTAACGTCTGTGAAGGCTCGTTCGAAGCGCAATGCACATAATAAAATAAACAGATATTAAAAATATCCACTGCAGTTTCCCGCATGTGGATATTTTTTTATATTATACCAAATTATTCTTCTCTGTCCAGAATGCCGGATCTCCATGCTTTGTCATCTGGTCACCTGTCTCTTATATTTCCTCTGTCTGCTCTTTTTCCAGTTGCTTTTTCTTCTTCCTTGCCTCTCTTAATTCTTTAAAAAATGATTTCATCATCTGGCTGCATTCTTCTTCCATGACTCCTGTCGTCAATTCCACCTGATGGTTAAATTCCGGCATATCCAGAAGATTTAAGATAGATCCCGCACAACCGGCTTTTGGATTCATACAACCGACTACCACCCTTGTCATCCGGGACTGTACGATTGCACCGGAACACATCTGGCAAGGCTCCAGTGTCACATACATCGTACAATCTTCCAGTCTCCAGTCATTCATTTTCCTGCTTGCTTTTCTGATCGCAGCCAGTTCCGCATGTGCCAGGGTATTGTTGTCAATCGTTCTCCGGTTGTACCCTCTTCCTATGATCTTATCCTGATACACAATCACACACCCGATCGGTACTTCTCCGATCGCATAAGCTTTTTTCGCCTGTTTGATTGCTTCTTTCATATATTTTTCATCTGTACTTTGCATTTCCACACTCCATCTGATTATATTTTTCTTTGTATATCTGCGCAGTCTTCCGATCCGCGGACATCTCTGCACCAGTATCCGAATGTCTCTCTGTCATTCGTTTCTTCTTCCGTAAGCGCAAGTCCGGTCTCCTCAAACGGCAGAAATTCCGGAAACCCAAAACTTTCTGCTGCTTTTGCTTCCTGTGGATGATATACTCCAGGTACTCCTAATTTTAACTGACCATCACAGACTGTCAATATCAGGTGATGATAATTATAATATCCATGAACCAGAAAACTATTGTTCGCATGCTTCCATTCACATCTCGGAAGACATACCATATCTTTCCGTTGGATTTTTCTGACTTTGTATCTTTTCTCACATTCCTTTACTTCCTGTTCCTCTGAAGCCTCTGCATTACTCTTTTCTTTTTCATGCGTCTCTTCCTCCGCCATCTCCCACTTTTCCATCTGACAGATATTTACCGCATCGTCATTCCACACTGCAGCATAACAGTGCCCGCTTATGTCTTTCAAAATAATTCCGTTGACCAGACCATAATTTTCTTTCTCCCCCATATCTTCCGGTGTATAACACAATTGATAATTCAGTCCGGGAGACGGCGGCTCTGTCACTCCCATATTGATTCCGGTACATTTTTCATCCTGATTCCAGAACAAATATACTTCCAGTCCCTTTGCGTCTTCTTCCATCCGGAATCCTTTTCCGTGTACATGGATCACACACTGTTCCATATCCTGTTCTATTTTTACGAAGCCTACATTCCGCATCTTCTTCTCTTGTTCGTATTCATACAGATATCGAATAAACCGTCTCAAAATACCCACTCCTGTTTACGGCTATTTATCACAATCTATTCTGAAATATTCTCTTTTATGCCATAATCGCATTCAATTCCTGATACAACCTCTTCGCATAGCTGTCGGTCATTCCGCAGATATAGTCCGTAACCAGTAATAATCTCAGATACAACCGGTAAATGTCTGGCTGTCCCTCCGCATGATAGCGGTATGCTTTTTTGTAATTATTGGAAATAAACGAAACCAGCCGTTCTTCTATAGAATTCAGTTTCTGTGCCGGATCATCATATTTAATTATCGCACCCATGAAGCGGTCCATCAGATTGTCAAGCATCACTGCTTCCTTCACTTCCATCCGGTAGATTGTTTCTGACTTAAACACACATTTGCATGCAATCTCTCCAAGTAATTTTACAAGTTCTTCCGCCGGTGTATCTGCGAATAAATCTGTTTTATATACTCCATTCATAATCTCATCGTAATGAGTAGTAAATCCAGATGTTGCATATCCGATCAGAACTCCCTGTACCTTTACGATCCAGTTTTTCACTGCATAATCTCCGGGGTTATCTACTCCGTTTTTCTTTGCACGTTCATATAATTCCACCAGTTTATCTGCCGGCCGGAACCTATTCCATTCCGCCTGTTCCGGAACTGCCAGCTTCTTTTCCCTGTTTTGAAGCTTCCGCAATTCATCCCGCAGACTGTGATAAGTAATGAACCCTTTCACAAATGCATCTTCGATATCTGCCGTTTTATATGCAATATCATCTGCTGCCTCCAGAATAAATGTCAGAGGATGTCTGCAATTTCCCGCCCCTGTCTCCATCACGATATCTTCGAATAACTCCCGGTCCGCATAATAATATCCCATCTTTTTTTCACGGATATCCCCGGACTTTGGCCGGATCTGTGTAGATGCCACCGGATATTTTATAATTGTGTTTAAAAGCGCATAGGTAAGATTCATTCCATTTTCATCTACCAGGAAATGAAGCTTACTCACCAGCCTGAGCGCCTGTGCATTTCCTTCAAAATGATAAAAATCTTCCCTCATCTGTTCTTCCAGTAATTCTTCTATCGGTGTTCCGTGATATTTTAACACCGGAAGATTCCGTTCAAACCACTCTCTGATCGCAAACTCCCCATAATGTCCGAACGGAGGATTTCCAATGTCATGAATCAGTCCTGCACACTGAAGAATATTGCAAATATCTTCTTTCATCCCCGGAGTGAAACTTGTATCTTTCTTATGTGCCAGTATGCTTTCGCCGATATTCTGTCCCAGCGATTTTGCCAGCGATGATACCTCCATAGAATGGGTCAGCCTGGTCCGAATAAAATCACTTTTATCTAATGGAAATACCTGTGTCTTGTCCTGAAGTCTCCGAAATGATGCACTTCCGATGATCCTGTGGTAATCCTTTTCAAATTCGCTTCTCAGATCGGTATCGGCGGAACGTACATCCTGATGTCTGCCCGGCCTTTGTCTCTTTGTCGATAAAAGTCTTGTCCACTCCATTTTACATCCTCCTTTTTGTCAAAAAGTGTCCAGCCGGATCTCCGGCTGAACACCTTATTTACAGCATTACTTTCTTAAGTTCATTTTCCATTAATCCAGATAGATCGGCGGCTCATAATCTTTGCCAAGTAACGCTTTCTTACGCTCCTGATATCCGAGAAACGCCCACTCCGTCATATCTGTCCACTGATGACTTCCACGGTCATATACCTGCACATAGCCGATCCGGTTCGGATGCATTCTTACACTGTTCGATTCATATTCATGTCCGGTGTAAGGGTTAAGTTCCCCTTTCTCAAGATCCTCTTCCGTTGATGTAAATAAATCCTCTTCATTCTCCTGTGCATACCTGTTCTGATGTCCTGCATCATAGTTCGTATTTAACTGTTCTGCATTTTCATAAGCAGCCGTTTCTGTCTCTGCGGCATATGTCTCTGCTTCCTCAGGTTCATCTGGAAGAAACTCTTCTGCAAGTTCTCCTGATTCTCCATCTTCTGAATAATCAAATTCATGATATTGGATTTCCGGTTTTTCTTCCTCTTTTTCTTCTTTCACCGGTTCTTCATGCTTTTTATGGATTCCGAAAAATGCTCTCCAGCCATGTGCCTTCTTCTCTGTCTCAATCTTCTTTGGTTCCGGTTCTTCTACTTCCGGCTCTTCTACTTCCGCCTCTTCCTCATACTCCGGCTCTTCTGCATACTCCGGCTCTGCTTCTACTTCCGGCTCTGCTTCCACTTCCGCCTCTGCTTCTACTTCCGGCTCTGCTGCTTTCTCATTCACAAAGAAGTCAAAAATCGTCTCCTGGACATATTCCGGATTCTCTTCTACAACTTTCTTTGCTTTTTTCTTGCTTTTCTTCTTCTCAATCGCATCTAATTCTTTATGAATATCGACCAGTTCTCCAATCGTAATATCCCTTTCTTCCGCTCTTGTAGGTGCCTCTTTCTGTTCCGGTTCTGCAGCTTTCTGTTCTTTCACCGGTTTCTCTGTGCGGTCTTCATGTTCTTCTAATATATCTAAATAGAACGGGCATTCCAGAATCTTTGCGATCATACGCATATCCTGCTCCTGGAAATTATCTCTTCCGAGACGTTGTGTCAGGTTCTGGCGCGACATCTTTTTTCCTGTCTGTTTTTCTATCTTTTCTGCAAGTTCTTTGATGGTCATTCCTTTACGGCTCAGAATGATCTTGACCTGTTCTCCAAATGTTAATTCCAACATCGTCTTCCTCCTTAATTATTCTTACGCTCCCATACTCTCCTCATGTGTTTTTTTATGGTTTTGTAAACAATTTTCTATCTTGATAAATCTTTATTTTTCCCTTTTATATTCTAACAAATCACCGAAATCACGTCAACTACGCAACTCATCAATTTTCCCTGAATTTCCGGTTAAAAATGAAGTTTTTCGTTCCATTCCCTCACCACATTTTCATCGATTTTTACTATTTTTCTGTCATAAGAAAGAATTCCATTTACCTCTTCTTCTATATCCGATAATTGCGTATAGACCGTCGCACTTAACCCCCTGCTGATATTCGGGATAACGAGTTTTTTTATCAATTTTTCATACGCTCTGCTGAGATCTTTTTTTCTTTTAAATATCTTATATCCGTAAATATCTTTTTCATACATACTGTGCTTCGGAATCTGAAGCGAGTATCCCCCGAATTCGGTAAGCGCTGTCACCCGCTTTTCCGGTGTGATATTCAACGGGAAGAAATAATCATGAATACTTTTGATATCCCCACATCCCTGATCAAACCATCCGCTTGCAGAATCAATCAATCTGGTATGATCTTCTGCCAGAGCAATGTCTGTCATCTTCCTCGTCTTGAATTGTCCCCAGCCCTCATTAAATATCACCCATGTCACAACGGACGGATGATTATATAACCGCCGGATCGTTTCTTTCATTTCACTTTCAAACTGTTTCTGTCCGGTCGGATCCTGACGTCCCATCAGATGCAGCCTTGTATCCTTTGCACGGATATGTGTTCCTTCCATAGCTGTTGCCAGCCAGGTAACATACCAGCTCTTATATTCACGTCCTCCATTCACCATATCCTGCCATACCAGCATGCCAATCCGGTCACAATGATAATACCATCTCTGCGGTTCTATCTTGATATGCTTCCGGATCATATTAAACCCCAGATCCTTCATCTTCTGGATATCATAGATCATTGCTTCATCACACGGTGGTGTATACAAGCCGTCCGGCCAGTATCCCTGATCCAGAACTCCTTTTTGAAAATATGGTTTGTTGTTCAAAAAGATCCTCGGGATTCCGTTTTTGTCATTCTTCACTTCTATCTTACGCATGGCAAAATAACTCTCTACCGAATCATTCCCCATCTTTATATGCACATCATATAAAAACGGATCCTCCGGACTCCAGTTTCTCATATGCGGAATTCTCACCATACATGGTCTCCCTGTCCTACCGGCAGTTTTTAACGGCCACATCGTTCTTGCCGTTACCGTCACATCATAGTCGATATCTTTTCTTCCGGCGGCATCTTCCAGCTGTATCATAACGGAAGACTGATCATAAAGCGGTGTGATCTTCAGATCTTTGATGTGATACTCCGGAACCTTTTCCATCCATACCGTTTGCCAGATTCCACTTTGCGCCGTATAGAACATCCCGCCATTTTCTAATTTCTGTTTTCCCCTGCTGTAATAATATGTATCGGAATAATCTTTTACTTTTATTGTCAGTATATTTCTTTCTTCTTGCAATGCATCCGTAACATCGAATGAAAACGGCAGATATCCGCCCACATGTTTTCCTTGTTTCTTTCCATTTACATAGACAACTGCACACTGATCCACAGCTCCGAAATGAAGCAGCCAGCGGCTTCCTGCTTCTGGTCTTATCTCTTCCGGAAGACTCCTTTTATACCATAAAAACTCATCCGGCTTTAACTGTCTTCCGACTCCCGACAGTGCTGCCTCCGGTGAAAACGGGACCAATATGTCTCCGTTCATTTTCTTTGGAAATCCTTTTGTGTCTTTTATTGCATATTTCCACACACCGTTCAGATTCACATAACTTTTCCGGCGCATCAATGGTCTTGGATATTCCCCTAATACATTCTTTTCATTTATATTGTCTGCCCATTTCGTCTTTAACTGTCTCATGTTCATACACCCCTTTTTAAGCAAGTCTGACTTCTTGTAATCTCCCCCCGATTTCATCATCTGTCGTAATCACTGCGGCTCTTGCATCCCCCTGCTTCAATTCATATTCCCTGCACAGGTAGATCCCGGGATATTCATCCGGCTGCTTTCTCATATATGGTATGCCATCCGGCCTCCAGGCAAATTCATATGTCCGCATATCCAGTCCCATGCCCCTCCTGGTGGCTTTCATAAAGCTTTCTTTTAATACCCAGAAACGGTAGAACCATTCTGCCTGTTCTTTTTCATCCGCACCTGCACGGATGATCTTACATTCTGATGGACAGAAATAGCGTTCAGCTACTGACATCCTTAATGCTCCCGTCATCTCCACATCACATCCGACCTGCACGCCTTCCCGGTCACTGCAGGCGCACAATACATACTTTCCCGAATGCGACAGATTGAATACAGCATCTTCCTGAAGTCCGGTCATCTCTTGTATCTTCTCCCATAAGATCCATGCACCGACACTCCTTGCACGGTCTGCCACATTCCGCAGCTTATCCGCTTTTTCCTTTCTCCACTTTGGCACCCTGTTATAATATGCACGATATATTTCTTCTATTAATAGTGGTGTAATATCTGCTGCCCATACATTTACCATTTTCCCACTCCCTTTTTACTATACAATTTTAGTCTAACACACTTTTAAAAAAATGAAAGAATTTATCCAATAAAAGTATTGACAATCAAATTCCATTGCGTTAATATATCATTAGTTTTATACTTTAAGTATTTAAAGTTTTGCAGTGCGAATATTTTACAGTGCGACCACAACAGATTCACACGAGAAAGAAAATATCACACAGGCACAATGATCATACATATTGGAGGATATTAATTATGATTATCGTATTAAAACCATATACTACAAAAGATGATGTTTCTCGTGTTGAGAACATGGTCAAAAAGAGAGGTCTTGACACACATATTGTACAAGGCAAGGAGATGACAGTGATCGGCTGTATCGGTGACACAGCCAAAGTTGATTCCAAATTATTCGAGATTGATTCTGCAGTTGATAAAGTTATGCATGTACAGGAACCGTACAAATTAGCTAACCGTGCATTCCATCCGGAAGATTCCATTATCAATGTATCCGGCGTAAAAGTCGGCGGAGACAATCTTGCAATGATCGCCGGTCCTTGTTCCGTAGAATCATACGAACAGGTTCTTGAAATTGCCCGGGCAGCAAAAGCTTCCGGAGCCAACTTACTCCGCGGAGGTGCATTCAAGCCAAGAACAAGCCCTTATTCATTCCAGGGACTCGGGCTTGAAGGTCTTGATATCTTAACCGCAGTTAAAGAAGAGACCGGTCTTCCGATCGTAACTGAACTGATGTCCGACAAATACCTTGATGTATTTAACGAAAAAGTAGATCTTATCCAGATCGGTGCACGTAATATGCAGAACTTCGACCTGTTAAAAGAATTGGGGCAGCTTGATCGTCCAATCCTCTTAAAAAGGGGTCTGAATGCTACTTACGAAGAATGGATCATGTCAGCAGAATACATCATGGCATCCGGTAATGAAAATGTCATCCTCTGCGAACGTGGAATCCGTACTTTCGAAAGCTATACAAGAAATACTCTGGATCTTCAGAGTATACCTGTACTTCGTAAACTGACACATCTTCCAATCATCGTTGACCCAAGTCATGCAGGTGGAAAATGGTGGTTAGTAGATTCCATGGCAATGGCTGCTATAGCCGCCGGAGCAGACGGACTGATGATAGAAGTACACAACGATCCCGAATCTGCACTCTGCGACGGAGCACAGTCATTAAAACCTAATAAATACGACGAATTACTCAAACAGGTTGCACAGATTGCAAATGTAGTCGGAAAATCCATCTAATGTATGCAGCCTCATAGTTTACAGGAGCTTTAAAATGAAACTTACAGTTAATCTGGAAAAAGACAGTTATCCTATTTATATTGAAAATAATATATTGTCCCAGGCAGGGAACTATATCCGTAAGATGTATCACGGCAAACGCATTATGATCATTTCGGACGATAATGTATTTCCTCTATACGGAGATACACTGATCCGTACACTGGATTCAGATTATGAATGCCATCATCTGGTACTCCCTCACGGAGAAGCCACCAAGGATTTCCAGACACTTCCGACAGTCTACAAAGCCATGCTGGAAGCAAAGATTTCCAGAAGTGATCTGGTCATTGCTCTTGGCGGCGGTGTCATCGGTGATCTTGCAGGATTTGCCGCTTCCAGTTATCTAAGAGGTGTAAGACTGGTACAGATCCCAACTTCACTCTTGGCGCAG
>SKEC01002650.1_pt1 | contig 11681 bp, 8 predicted proteins | sample 4826641 | NCBI WGS metagenome assembly SKEC01 (sample SAMN11008819, study PRJNA524170) | human gut metagenome | biome: Human fecal sample; material: Feces; isolation source: fecal sample from pouch patient p18, p21 | host: Homo sapiens | place: Israel: Tel-Aviv | collected 2015-12-22
CAAAAGCGCGGTGACTGCGGTATAATATCTCTCGCAGTCACTGTTATGCCTCTTTAGCTCAGTCGGTTAGAGCACCTGACTGTTAATCAGGGTGTCGCCTGTTCGAGTCAGGCAAGAGGCGCCAGCAAAGCGATGGATATTTTTCCATCGCTTTTTTGTTTTTCTGTATCTTTTTTTCACGCATTCTTAACGGTTCTTAAAAAATATCGCCTTGAAGAACACTAGTGGATGTGGTATACTTTTATAAGTTTATAGATGTAGAAAAGCTGCATGGCTTTCCCGCATCCGCAGACAGGCGCTCCCCCGGTCAGAAAGCTGCCGTGCAGGAGCGCAGTTTTTTCGTTGGTCAAATCAGCAGGCAGGCCGGCGGCTCTGTGCGGCAAGCACGGGCGGCAGGGCGGCTTTGTGTCGTTTGAATAAATCTGTAGAATAAAAGGAAACATCTATGCGTTATACCTACGTCCGGCAGCACGATACCACCGACTGTGCGGCTGCCTGTCTGGCCATGGTGTGCCTGCACTACAAAAAGGAAGTGACCATCACCCGCCTGCGGGATATGATGGGTACCGACCTGAAAGGCACTAACCTTGTCGGCCTGCAAAAAGCCGCCAATGAACTTGGCTTTACCACCGCCGCAGTCCGCGTGGACCGCGAAAACTTCCTGAGCGACTTCTCGCTTCCCTGCATTGCACAGGTGATCACCGATCAGGGTCTGGCTCACTTTGTTGTGGTGTTCAAAAAGACCACCATCAAGGACGAAGGCGCGCGCCGCAAGCATATGCTGCAGGACGCCGAGACCCGCAAGGAAGAAGAGAAAAAGGGCAAAAAGCATAAGTGCAAGGATTACGTCATCATCGGCGACCCCGGCACGGAGCTGAAAAAGATCAGTCTGGACGAGTTCTACAAGAACTTTACCGGCGTGCTGCTGCTGCTGAACCCCACCTCCGAGTTCAAGGGCGGCAAGCTTGGCAGCAGGGACGGTAAAGACGGTAAGGACGGCAAGAGCGGCAAGTACGGCATGATGAAGCGGTATATCGACCTGCTTCTGCCCCAGAAAAAGCTGTTCTTCTACGCCATCCTCAGCTCGGTGATCACCACCATTCTGGGCATCGCGTCCTCCATGTTCAATAAGATCCTGATGGACGAGGTGCTGCCCTACGGGCTGAATAACCTTTTGGTCACCCTGATCCTGGTGTTCAGCGTGGTCAGCATCACCAGCACGCTGATCGGCTTTGTGCGCCAGTGGGTGCTGATCCATCTGTCCATCAAGATCGATATCCCGCTGATGCTGGGCTACTTCGGGCACATCTTCAACCTGCCCATGAAGTTCTTTGCCACCCGCAAGACCGGTGATATCACCACCCGTTACTCGGACGCTGACACCATCAAATCCATCTTTACCAGCATTGCGCTGAGCCTTGTGATGGATATTTCCATGGCAGTCATCACCGGCATCATCCTGTTCCGCATGAACGCCATGCTGTTCTCCATCTCGCTGTTCATGGCACTGGTCAGCATCCTGCTGGTGCTGGTGTACAAGCAGCCCTATAAGCGGATCAACGAAGAGAGCATGGCACAGTCTGCAGCGCTGAACAGCCAGATGATCGAGAGCCTGCGCGGCATCGAGACCGTCAAGTGCAACGCCAACGAGCAGACCGAGCTGGATAATCTGGAACGCGAGTACATGAAGAGCCTGAAGATCAGCCTGCGCTCCAGCCGCATCAGCACCACGCAGGGTCTGATTTCCTCCTTCATCTCCACCGGCTTCAGTATGCTGACCACCTATGTGGGCATCAGTCAGGTGCTGAACGGCGAGATGACGCTGGGCGGCTTTATGGCATTCAGCACCCTGTCCAGCTACTTCACCTCCCCCCTGAGCAACCTGATCGGCCTGCAGATGCAGATCCAGGAAGCCAGCATCTCCATGAAGCGTCTGACCGAGATCATGGACTACCCCGCTGAGAACGAGACTGCCGAGGGTATGGAGCAGAGCGAGATGGAAAAGGTGGAGGGCGACATCGAGTTCAAGGACGTCACCTTCCGCTACGGCAACCGTGCCCCGGCACTGGATCATGTCAGCTTTACCATCCCCGCCGGCAAAAAGGTGGCGCTGGTGGGCAGCAGCGGCAGCGGCAAATCCACCATTACCAAGCTGCTGCTGAAGTACTACGACCCCGAGGACGGCGAGATCGATGTGAACGGCGTGAATCTGGCGGAGTACAGCAGCCACTCGGTGCGCCGCGCCATCGCCTATGTGCCCCAGAACGTTGAGCTGTTCAGCAAGACCATCTACGACAACATCCGCATCTCCCGCATGGACGCTACGCTGGACGAGGTGAAGGAAGCTGCCAAGAAGGCTGACGCGCACGAGTTCATCCGCCACCTGCCGCTGCAGTACAACACCTATCTGGAGGAAGCCGGCAACGGCCTGTCCGGCGGTGAGAAGCAGCGCATCGCACTGGCGCGTGCCTTCCTGAAGGACTCCAACCTTTACATTCTGGACGAGTCCACCAGTAATCTGGACTTTGCCACCGAGACGCTGATCTTCAACATGATCTACGAGCAGCTGGCAGACCGCTCCATGCTGATCGTGGCGCACCGCCTTTCCACCATCCGTGACTGCGACCTGATCCTTGTGATGGATCACGGCAAGATCGTGGAGCGCGGCAACCATGAGGAACTGATGGCAAAGGATGGCCGCTATGCCGAGCTGTGGAATATGCAGCAGGGCATCTTCCGCAAGCGCAAAGCCGAGCCTGCTCCGCAGGCAGTTGCCGCTGTGGTGGAAGAGGACGACGACGGCGAGTCCATCACCTACTGACCGCACCGCATCCGCAGCCCTTGCCCGGATGCAGCATAAGCTTTTTCCCGCCCGGCGGGAAACCGAAGAATGCCTCGTTATGGTGTGCCCGGAGGCAGACGCTTCCGGGCACCTTTTTGTTCCGGCTTACATTGAAAAAATAACAGGATTAGGGGTAATTTACTATGAACGAGATCAAAGTTGCTGAAAACAAGACCCTCAAGCTGACCAATGTTCTCTCCCGCGTTGTGCAGCCGGAGGAGCTGGCAAACCTGCCGGTCATCCTGACCCAGATGCAGAACTTTATGAAGAGCAACGGCGCACAGCCCATCGGCCCGCTGGTGCAGGCTATCGTGGAAGGCACCGGCCCGGACCATATGCCCGTCATGTACATGATGCAGCAGGCCACCCAGATGATCACCCAGATGGAGCCCGGCTACCACATGGACGCTGTGCTGCGGGTAAAGAACTGCTTGTACGCCCACTTTACCGGCCCTCTGGCCTTCAACCAGCTGGCCACCGCCAAGCTGCAGGTCCTGGCTTTTGAAAACGACATCAAGCTTAGCGGCAACAGCTACACCATCTACGTCAATCAGGACGAGGACGACGGCGTGATCGACGTGTTTATGGAGACCAAATAATTATGACAACGACCATTCAGAACCTTTCGGATCTGCAGGACCGCCGGATCATGATGGACAAAAAGCTGCCCCCTTACGGGTACGCCTTTGTCATTCTGACCGGGCTGTTCATGATCTTTCTGGTGATCTGGAGCACCCAGACCAACCGCATCTATGTTAGCCAGAACAGCGGTGTGGTGCAGGCCGCCAACAAGACCTACATCATGTCCAGCTACTCCGGCTCCATTACCGAGCTGTATGTCTCGGAGGGCAGCTATGTGAACGAGGGCGACCTGATCGCCCGGCTGAAGAGCACGGATCTGGATATGCAGAAGGACACCCTGCAGAGCCAGCTGGATATCTACCAGAAGCAGCTGGATCAGTACAACAAGCTGCTCAAGTGCATTCAGGACGACACCAACTACTTCGATGAGACCAGCGCTGAGGATCAGCCCTACTACTACCAGTACCAGACCTACAAAAGTCAGGTAGCACAAAAGACCTTTGACGCTTCTACCTATCAGGCTGCCGGCTACTCCGACACCCAGATCAAGGCTTTGATGGAGCAGAACCAGAGTGAGTTGGAGTCCCTATACTACTCCACCATGCAGTCCATCTCCCAGAGCATCAACAGCGCACAGGTCAATGTGGACAACCTGCAGGCGCAGATGGATTCTTTGAACACCGGTGCCAACGATTACTTCATCTATGCGCCCACCTCCGGCGTGATCCACATGGACACCCCCTACAAGGAGGGCATGGTGCTGAGCGCCGGCTCTGCAATGGCTACTATTGCCAGCGAGAACGACGATCTGGAGATCGTGGCCATGGTGTCGGTGAACGACCGTCCCCTGCTGCACGTAGGCGACCCCTGCAAGATCGCCATCACCGGCCTGTCGGAGTATTCCTACGGCACGCTGACCGGCACCGTCACCTCCATTGACAGTGATGTGACCTCCAGCAACAGCACCTCCTACTACAAGATGACCATCAAGCCCGATGCCACCTATGTGGTGAGCCGCAGCGGCGACAAGGTGGATCTTGCCAACGGTATGAGCGTGACCGCCCGCGTGGAATACGATCAGGTCACCTATTTTGAGTATGCCATGGAGGCACTGGGCGTGCTGTTCCGCTAAAAGCGGACTGCACAGCACGGCAGGATGCCCCCCTTTTACACCACCCCAAAGAGGTACAAACAACATGATTCGAACCGCAAAGAAACTGGCCGCCTGTGTGCTGATGCTGGGTGTGCTGGTATGCGGCACCGCCCTGAGCGCTGCCGCCGCCGGCCTGCCTGTTGAAGCGCAGAACGGCGTTTCACTGCCCTGGTCCAAGGATGTCCCTGCCGAGAGCATTTCCACCGGCAGCTACTCTGCCAATATGCTGCTGGGCGCTTCCCAGCAGCTGTCCCCCGTGGTCAAGCCCAGTTACAGCACCGACTCTGTGGTCTTTTTGACCGATGACAGCAGCGTGCTGACCGTAAGCAGCAGCGGCGTGGTGCAGGCTGTGGGCGTTGGCACTGCCACCATTACCGCAGCCGCCGGCAACCAGATCTGCGCCTACACCATCGTGGTTTCCATGGACTCCTCCATGATCGTGACTGAGATGGACCTTTCCCTCTCCTCCAACACCATCTATGTGGGCAACTCGGTGTCGGCTTCGCTGCAGGTGCGCCCCAGTTCCGCTTCCAACTACGCCACCGTCACCCTGACCTCCTCTAACGAGAAGATCGCCACGGTGAACAGCTTTGGCCGCGTGACCGGCGTAGCGCCCGGCACTGCCACCATTACCGCTGCCTGCGGCTCGGTGGTGGCCACCACCACCGTTACGGTGCTTGCCCTGCCCACAGACTCCACCGGCACAAGCGGCACTCCGTCCAGCAACAGCGGGCAGGTGATCACCCCCAGCACCAACTACATCGTGCTCAAGCCCGGTGCCACCCGCACCATCACGGCTAAAGCCACCCCTGCCAGTGCATCCCAGTCCTTCACCTTCAAGTCCGGCAACAGCAGCATTGCCACGGTCAGCCCCTCGGGCGTGGTCACGGCGGTGGGCACCGGCTCTACCTCCATTACCATTTCCAACGGCAAGGCCACTGCCATGGTCACGGTCATCGTGAACCGCTCGGCAGATGCTTCCTCCGGCAGCGACAACAGCAATGCCGGCACCGATACCCCGGACGACAACACCTCCATCCCGCTGGACCCTGTGGTGCAGACCATTCAGGACAGCACGGAGGATCAGGTGGTGTTCAACCAGTCTGAGGTGCCCATCGTGACCGGCGAGATCCTGAACGCCCTGCGCACCACCGGCAAGACCCTGTGCGTGGTGGGCGACGGCTACACCATGAACGTTTCCGGCAAAAACGTAAAGAGCACCACCAGCGAGATCGACACCGCCATCACCTTTACCGAGAGTGAAGAGGGGCTGGAGTTTGAGCTGGACAACGGCCGTGCCCTTCCCTGCGCGGTGCAGCTGGAGCTGGATGTGAGCACCTACTCCCGCCTGTACCTGTACAACACCATCAGCAACAAGTGGCAGTACCTGAACAGCTACAAGGACGGCGTGATCACCGCCGACACTGCCGGCCGCTACCTGCTGACCAACCAGAACCTGCGGTTCGGCAATATCAACTGGTCCTTCTTCATCGCCGGCGGCGTGGTTGTGATCCTGATCGCCGTGGTCTACATCGCGTTCAAGAAGCGCTACTGGTTCTGGTAAGCGCCCCTGCTCTTCCCGCATATAACAAGCCGCCCGCTGCACACCATTTCGTGCAGCGGGCGGTTTTGTGTTCTATTCTTCCCTGTTACTCCACCGTTACGCTCTTGGCAAGGTTGCGGGGCTTATCCACGTCGCAGCCGCGCAGCACCGCCATGTAGTAGGCGAACAGCTGCAAGGGCACGATGAGCTGCAGCGGCATCAGGATGTCGTCGTACTCGTCCAAGCGGATGACCTCGGTGGCAACGCCCTCCGGCACTTCCGCGTCCTTTGTGGTGAACAGCAGCACCCGTGCGCCGCGGCTGCGGGTCTCCTTGGCGTTGGAGATGGTCTTTTCGTAGACGTTTTTCTGGGTCGCCAGCGCGATGACCGGCACGCCGTCCGTGATCAGGCTGATGGTGCCGTGCTTCAGCTCGCCTGCCGCGTAGGCATCCGAGTGCACATAGCTGATCTCCTTCAGCTTCAGGCTGCCCTCCAGCGAAAGGGCGTAGTCGAACCCACGCCCGATGAAAAAGCAGCTCTGGGTGTTCACATAGCGGCTGGCAAGGTACTTGATCTGCTCGCAGTCCGCAAGGCGGGGCTTGATGACCTCGGATGCGTGCAGCAGCTGGGCGGTGTAGTATTTGGTCTTTTCCTCGGTCAGCTGCCCGCGCGCATAGGCCAAGCGCAGGGCAAACAGGTACAGCACGCACAGCTGCACCATATAGGCCTTGGTAGACGCCACCGCGATCTCGGGCCCGGCGTAGGTGTACATGACGTAATCCGCCGCCCGGGCGATGCTGCTGCCCACCACGTTCACGATGGCAAGCACCGGCACGCCCCGGCTCTTAGCCAGCTTGAGGGCGGCCAGCGTATCGCTGGTCTCGCCGGACTGACTGATGATGATGACCAGATCCTCCGGCTTCAGGATGGGGTCGCGGTAGCGGAACTCGCTGGCGATATCCACCTCTGCGGGCACCCGCGCCAGCGCTTCGATGGCGGTCTTGCCCACCATACCGGCGTGCATGGCTGTGCCGCAGCCCACCAGATGCACTGTGCCGATGCTGCGCAGCTTTTCGTCCGTCAGTTCCGGGATGCGCAGCTCCGGCAGGCCGTTCTCCACCCGGGGGCTGACCGTTGCCGTGATGGCGGCGGGCTCCTCGTTGATCTCCTTGAGCATAAAGTGGGGGTAGCCGCCCTTTTCGGCTGCTTCCATGTCCCAGTCTGCGGTCAGCTTTTCGCGCTCCACCGCCTCGCCGAACTCGTTATAGAAGCGGATGCCCTGTGCCGTGCACACCGCCATGTCCCCTTCTTCCAGCACGCTGTAGCTGCGGGTGTACTTGAGCAGCGCCGGGATATCCGATGCCACAAAGTTTTCGCCCTCGCCCCAGCCCACGATGAGCGGGCTTTCCCGCTTGACCGCAAAGATGGTGTCCGGGTAGTCCTTGAACAGCACCGCCAGCGCGTAGCTGCCCCGCACCTTGGCAAGCGCAGCCTGCAAAGCCTGCAGCGGCTCGCCCTGATAGCAGCTGTCGATGAGCTTTACCAGCACCTCGGTGTCGGTCTCGCTGGTAAAGGTGTAGCCTTTGGCGATCAGGCGCTCCTTCAAAGCGCCGTAGTTTTCAATAATGCCGTTGTGCACGATGCTGACCCGGGGCGTGGAGTGCGGGTGGCTGTTCACATCGCTGGGCTCGCCGTGGGTCGCCCAGCGGGTATGACCGATGCCGCAGCCGCTCTGGGGCAGCGCCAGCTCTTCCAGTTTGCTGCGCAGGGTGGAGAGCCGCCCCTTGCTTTTGACCACGCGGATGCCGTCCCGCTGGGTAAGCGCCACACCGGCAGAATCGTACCCGCGGTACTCCAGCTTTTCCAAACCGTCCAGCAGCACCTGCTGGGCGCTGCGCATCCCGACATAACCTACAATGCCACACATACAAAATACCTCCAGACCGACTGCGGCGCGCCGAAATGCGCTGCTGCACAGTCAGTTTCCTCTATCAAAGTCTATGTTCTTGTATGGCTTTCTTTGCAGGGTTCTGTTCCGGTATTGCTGCCGGTTTTTGCCCTGTTCTGCGGCTGGTATAGCCCTCAGCCGGAGAAACATCCGCCGAATCTTTCGATGATCCCTCTCCTCGTCACCCTCACGGCTGTCACCCGTGTGGCCCGGCGCTTTGCGTCAGCTTGCGGTACACATTCCTTCTTTCAATGGATTTTAAGGTGTATCTGAAAACAAAGAAAATGACGAATACTTCGCAAGCACAAGCGGGATTTAAGGCAAATAGCCGCAGGAATCCTTTGTGGATTTCAGGCTGTTTAACGCAAAATCCAGCTGTGCTTGTAGAAATAGACTAAATTTTCGACTTTTCAGATACACCCTAGGGGGCTCAGTGCATCCCCAGCATTTTATGCAGTTTGGGCTGCCACTTCAGCTTGTACAGCAGCAGCAGATTGCACAGGGCGCGGTCGTAAAGGGCAAACGCCACGTTGCCCATACCCAGTGTGAGCAGAGTCATTGCCAGTGCGGTGGTGCGCAGCTCCTGCGAAATGCTGCCCGCCGGCACCAGCACCAGCAGCAGGCCGTACATCGCCAGCACCGCCCCGTTGCACAGCAGCAGCTTGCACACCAGCTGCAATGCCCGGGGGCGGATGCGGTCGAACCGGGGCTTTACCAGCGGGTAATAGCCCAGCAGCACGGTGAAGATCAGGGCGATCTCCTTATCCGGCACAAAGAGCAGCCCCAGCAGGCTGACGGCGGCGTACGCCGTCCACGCCATGGTGATGCCGCACTCCATGCACACCGTTGCAATGAGAAAGCTTGCCACCGCCGGTGCGATGAACATGGCAATGGGGATGATGGTGCCCAGCAGCATCAGTGCCACGCACAGTGCCGCCGCCATGCCGCAGTAGGCCATGGCCCAGCTTTTGCTTCTTCGTTTCTTCATGGGATCTCCCACTTTTCGGTATCTACATCCTGCTCCAGCGGGTAGACCGCGTGCTGCAGACCTAAAATCATGATATTGTTCAGCAGGGTGTCATTCAGCTTGAGGTCCAGCATCTTGTACGCCCGCATCAGGTCGTTGACCGCTGCCAGCGCCTGCCGCCGGGCGTTCTCTATGGCAGCAGCCTGCCCGTTGAGCTCGTTGACCACGAACACGTTGTACTGGCCGTTGCGGCGGTCTGCTTCAAAGCGCTCGGCCTTATCCAGCAGATAGAAGATGCGTCCGATGCAGCTGCCGATATACCGCATACTCTTGCGCTGGTTGGGGTCATCCGTAGCCAGCGTGGAGTACAAAGCGCCGTAGACGTTGCTCATAGGTTCAGCCGCAAGGGCGTAGTTTTTGGCGCTCAGGTTCATCTGCACCACCGCCTGCTCCCGCTCCTGCGCAAACAGCCGCTCCAGTGCCGGGTTCTCCTGCCGGGCTTTCTCGTAGGCGCGGCGCAGCAACAGCTTGTCCACTGCGCGGCGCAAGCGCTTGACCGGGCGCAGCTCGCTGTACTTGCGGTCCTGCAGATTATGCCAGCCCATCAGGATCTCCGTCTGCGCCGCCTGCCGGATGCCCAGCGTCTGGCACATCATGCTGCGCCGGAACGGCGTGCCGGGCACCCGCTGCCGTTTGCAGGTGGGCATACGCCCCGCCAGACTGTCGGACAGGATGGCAAACAGCACCCCGTTGGTGCGCAGCAGATGGCAGGCGTAGAAGCCGTAGGACTTATACATCTGCCGCCGCACCCCGCGGAGATAACGCATATAGGTGTTGTAATCCCGGATCGTCAGTTCCGGCAGATAGGGCCGCATCCGTCCCTTCATATAAGCCAGCCATCCTTTCTGTACAGTTTTTGTATCCTGCGGTCAATAAGGTTAGTATAATCCTTTTTGTTCGGCAACGCAACTGCCGGATGCAAAAACTGCCGTAATTTGTCATTATGCCGAATTTTGTGAAATCTATTTTTCTATTAAAAACACCCGCAGACCGTCTCTTTTCAGCAAAAGATGATCTGCGGGTGTTTGTGCCGGATTTTCCCGGAAAAAGACACACTTTTCCGGTGCAATGTCTGCCGGGCGGGCAGTCAAATGACCTTACTTCTTTTCAAAATGGGTGCGCTTGCCGTCAAAGCCGGATTTGGGCATGGGCTTTGCCATCTTTTCGGTCTTGGGGGCGTTATAGTACATATACAGCTGGCAGGGGATCATGCCGTTGTACATCTTGCGGCGCTTGTTGGCGCGCTTGCCGTAGTGCAGCTCAAAATCCATATCGGCGGTAATGGCGTACAGCCCGGCGCAGGGGCTGGCTTCCATCTGCTGTCCCAGCGTGCGTGCCAGCTTGGCAGCGCCCTCAATGGTGCCCAGACGCTCGCCGTAGGGAGGGTTCGTCAGCACGATGGCCTCCGGCTTTGCGGCAAAGGTGGCAACATCCGCCACCTCAAAGTGGCAACGGTTTTCCACACCGGCCAGCTTGGCGTTGACGTTGGCCTGTGCCACAGCGGCGGGGTCGATATCGTAGCCGAAAGCTTCAAAGCCCACGTCCAGTTTGGACTCTGCCAGCGCCTTCTGGCGCTGCTCTGCCCACAGGGCAGCGGGCACAAAGCTGTAACGCTCGGCGGCAAAGCGGCGCTTCAGACCCGGGGCGATGTTCATGGCCTTCTGTGCGGCTTCAATCAGCAATGTGCCGCTGCCGCAGAAAGGATCCTCCACCAGGCTGTCGCGGCGCACGCGGCCAAGGTCGGCGATGGTAGCCGCCAGCGTCTCACGCAGGGGGGCTTCCATGGCGTTGCGGCGGTAGCCGCGCTTGTGCAGACCCTCGCCGGTGGTGTCCAGCATGATCTCGCACACATTTTTGCGCAGCATAAAGCGTACTTTGTACTCCACGCCGCTCTCGGGCAGCACAGTGGTGCGGTGACCCTTCATCAGGCGCTTGACCACCGCCTTTTTAATGACGCTCTGGCAGGCGGGGATGCTGGTCAGCTGGCTGTTCAGGGAAGAGCCGGTGACCGGGAAAGCAGCGTCCGCGGGCAGAAACTCCTCCCACGGGATGGAATACACGCCGTCGAACAGCTCGTCAAAGGTGGTGGCCTTGTAGCGCGCCAGCAGCAGCATCACACGCTCCACGGTGCGCAGGTTGAGGTTTGCGGCGGCGATCATCTCTGCCCCGCCGCAGAAGCTCAGACGGCCATCCTCCACCCGGATGTTCTCTGCGCCGATGCGGGTCAGCTCAAATTTAGCGGTGGATTCGCACCCGAAAAAGCAGGGCGCGATCAGTTCAAATTTTGCGGGCATGGTAGTTCCTTTCTGTTCAGTCCCGAAAAAACAGACCTGTCCGACCGGGGACAGGCCTGCCTGTGTTCCTTGTGATCCCAGCCGATGCGGTGGCTCAGCGGCCACGGCGGCTGCGGGGGGCATAACCGCCGCCCCGGCGGTTGTTGGTCTCGTGGTCGAGATCCGCCATCTTTTCCTCGCTCTGGCTCTTGAAGCGGCTCATCATGTCCTCAAAGCTCAGGTTGTCGGAGCGGACGGGTGCCTTGGGCTGCCACACGCGGGGAGCAGCCTCCCGGGCAGGGCCTCTGCCGCC
>SKEC01002652.1_pt1 | contig 11667 bp, 6 predicted proteins | sample 4826641 | NCBI WGS metagenome assembly SKEC01 (sample SAMN11008819, study PRJNA524170) | human gut metagenome | biome: Human fecal sample; material: Feces; isolation source: fecal sample from pouch patient p18, p21 | host: Homo sapiens | place: Israel: Tel-Aviv | collected 2015-12-22
ACGCCATTCTTGCAATAAAAAAAAGGTCCTCCCGGATAGACTATTATTGTTCCTGTCCATCCAGAAAGACCTGAAAATTAAAATGTTATATTTTTTAGAAATTATCCATTAAATTTCTGCAAACATTTAAATAAAATCATGGGTTTCGTTTTCTACAAACTCCCCATCTAAGAAAGCAAGATCATCCGTAGCTTCCTGTACTTCTGCTTCCTCGTCAGAATATTCTATCTGCCCACCTTTCTCTTCCTGCCTTTCACACCATATGACCAGACGTTTGGAGGCATCTGTTCCACAGGTGGAAAGCAGAAGCGTCGGGAGTTCTTCCTGCGTTCCAAGTAAAAAAGCATCTCCATCTGCCGGTGTATACTCGCATTTTACGATCACAAAGATCCATACCCCTTCATCCGGAAGATACAGATAGAGGATATGGTGTTCTTTTAAAAATTCATCGTCAAGGAAATTTCGAAGTCCGCGGAACATGCTGCCATCTTTCATATTGTGACCATAAATGATGTTCTTGTCATCAGAAAAATCGGCATTGTTATCGGAATCCAGGAAAATGGCCCCTGCCACATGTTCTGTCTTCTTAAAAGTATGTGTCAGGTAATAGGAGTCATCGTTTCCCTGGACTACCGGGTAATCAATGCTGGTATCCGGGATCCGGATCCATGCAACGATATCCGGATTGATCTTTTTTAATGCCTTAAAATCAACCACGGTCTGTTTCCCATCGCTTCCGTCTGTTCCTTCTGTGTGGTCATCCTCATCTGTTTCCTTGACGTATGTACGCAGGTCTTCATATTCCTGCACACCTTCCCGGTACATAAAGTAAATGCCAAAACCGGTACATACGCAAAAACTGAGTACCATCAGGCAGACTGCCACGATCATGATTTCTTTTATGTATCTCATACAAACCTCCGATTATTCTTCCTGGAAAAAGGGCTGCCGGTAAATCGAGCAGCCCTGAACCGTATTCCTTAATTTCCTTTTTTCTTCTTATACCAGATCACGCCGCCAATGCCGCAGGCAGAAAGGACTGCCAGAAGGATCGGAAGCCAGATGTTGGTGCTGTCCCCTGTTTTCGGGCTGTTTCCTGTCGGTGTGCTGCCGGAAGGGGATTTGGTGTTTTTGATCTCTTTTACGATCTCGATCACCTTGGTTTTTCCGTCTTTGTATTCAAAGCGGATCTCTTCTTTTTTGCTGCTTAATTCATAACCATTTGGTGCTTTGGTCTCTACCAGGATATATTCCACGGTTTTCTCTACTTTTCCATTTTTATAAGTAGCAATCGGAATCTTGCCGCTTGTCGCTGTTCCGGTCTTATCCGTTACCAGTTTTTCTACGACTTTTCCGCTTTCCTTTTCACGCAGTTCAAATTCTGCTCCTGAAAGGGCTGCCTTACTGGTGGAATCGGTCTTTTTGATGACCAGTTTTCCATACGGATGTGCGTCCTTCATTTTGACTTTCTGGACTTTTCCAGTATCTTTTACCGTAAATTTCACATCTTCCGCAATGAGGTATCCATCCGGGGCCTGCTCTTCACGAAGGGTATATTCGCCTACCGGAAGTTTTTCGACCATATGCGGTTTATCCGTGGACGTCCAGCTTTCAACTTTCTTTCCATCTTTATCCAGGATGATCAGTTTTGCTCCCGGTACCTCACTGGAATCCGTAATGTCTTTCTTGCTGATTTCCACTTTGGTCACATCATCAAGCATCTGGTGTTTCTGTACTTCTTTTGTGTTTTCGACGGTAAATTCAATACTTTCCGCAGTCACATAACCATCTGCCGGCTTTGTTTCTGTCATCTTGTATTTCTTTCCTACGATAAGGCCCTTGATGATATGTGCTTCCTCTTTGGATACCCATTCATCCACCGTATTTCCATCCTCATCTGTTACCTTTAAGGATGCTCCCGGAAGTTCTTTTTTGTCCGTCAGGTCTGCTTTGGAAAGTTCTACCGTAGTCTGTTCATCTTCAAAGGTGAACGCATACTCTGCAACACTGGTTCCACTGCCCTGGTACTCAAAAGTGAATTCCTGCGGTTCCTGGTCTGTCACATAGCCATCCGGGGCGGCAAGTTCCTTAATGTAGTACCTGCTGTCAATCGGGAGATCTGCAACAAACTGGATCTTTCCATCCTCATCTGTGGTCTTCAGTTCGATCAGAGTGTCTTTCGCAAGGAGTACTTTTCCTTTTGAAGATACGATGTCGTCTGCTGCATAGAGGCCAAAGATTGCCCCGGAAAGTACTTTGTCACTGTCCTTTTCTTTTTTCAGGACTTCCACCTGTACCCTCTGGCGCGCATTCTGCCAGTCGGCACTATAAGTAACCAGAGGTGTATCCTGGTCACGGTATGTAAGATCCACATATCTTGGTTCATTATCCAGAACGTAGCCATGTGAGGTCTCTTTTTCCACGATGTAATAGCGTCCAAGCGGGAGGTTATCCATCTGGGCGATACCATTTCCATCTGTTGTAATGGAGCCGACCAGTTCATCTGCCGCATAATAATCTGCACTTACCCCGTCTGCTGCACGGATGGCTTCTGCCGCGTAAACATTGAAGGTTACATCAGTCAGGTTTCCGGTCACATAGTTGAACAGGTGCTCGATCATGCCTTTTGCATTGTCAAGAAGGGATACGCTGTCTAAGAATTCCCCTTTCTTGTTTACCAGAAGTCTTGCTACCGGGACTTCATCTTCCATTTTGACTTTCTGTACTTCTGCAGTATCAGAGATCGTAAACTCTACGTCTGTTGCACGTAAGTAGCCATATGGTGCAAGCTCTTCACGCAGAATGTAAGTTTTTCCAACCTGAAGTCTCTTGATCACATGAGGGGAATCTTTTACGGATGTCCAGGAATCGATCACGTTGCCATCCTTATCCAGTACACTCATGGAAGCCCCGTCAAGTTCTGTTCCAGTCGTGATGTCTGCTTTTGTCACTTCTACCGTTGTCGGCTGGTTTTTCTTCACGGATTTTAATTTGATCGTTTTTACGTCCTGGCCCTGGTATGTGGCATCAAATTCCAGGATCTCATCGGAAGATACATAACCCGCCGGCGCCTGCAGCTCTTTTACATAGTATCTGCCAAGCGGAAGATCCAGCGTAAACGCTGCCTTACCTTTTTCGTTGCTTGTGATCTCCTGAAGCAGTGTATCTGCTTTTACGATTACCTTGTCGCCGGAAGAAATTGCTTCTTTATTGTATAATCCAAAGGTTGCACCTTTTAAAGTCTTTCCGGTCTCGGCATCCTGTTTTTCCACACTCAGCTCTACTTTCTGGCGTTCATTGGAAAATTCCAGTTTTTCTTCGATCTCCGGTGTGTTCTGATCCTTATAGATAAAGGATACTTCCTGACTGTCTGGATTTAAGACAAATCCGGCCGGTGCTTTTGTTTCTTTCACACGGTATTTTCCAAGCGGAAGGTCTTTGATAACAGCTTCCCCATTTTTATTAGTGGTCACTGTTTTTACCAGGGTATCCTTTGCATAAATCACGTGACGGTTTCCCTGCTCGTCCACCTGATGATCCGGTGTGAAAATATCTTCTGCTGCGTAGATTTCAAATTCTGCCCCTTCCAGGGAAGTTTCTTCGTATACAAAATCCTTTTTAAAGGATTTTAAGGTTTCACCGGATTTATGGATCACCAGTTTACCTTTGACCGGATGGTTTTCATAGGTCACGGTAATGATGGCATCCCCGCTGACAGAATCCATCTGATAAGCTGTATTCTTGTCAACTTTGATCTCCACATACTGGGTATTCTGGGTGTAGCCATCCGGCGCGCTCACTTCCTCGATCCTGTAATTTCCGCATTTTAAGGATTCCGGAAGGATCAGGTAACCATTTTCGTCCGTAAAATAGGATTTATGGACAACCGTATTTGGATAGGTCGTTACCTGTTCCACGTACTTTTTCGCATCCAGGTCGTACACTTTGAATTCTGTATTGGCAAGGAGGACCGGCTGTTTGGTCTCATCATCCTGTTTCACGATCTTAAGCTTTGCTTTGAACTCATCGTCCAAAAGGACTCTCCATACCTGCGGTGTGCTGCTGTTCTCGGTTACGGTTACGATAAAATCATCTACCGGCATAAAATTATGCGGTGTTGTAGTCTCACGGACAATGTAGTGTCCATAAGGAATCGGGATGCTGCACGCATAGCCGCGTTCATCGGTAAACATTTCTGTTTTTCCGTCTTCCGTAAGAACGATCGGGGTCGCATTTGTAAAGTCATAGCTTCCATCGTCCTTTACAGTCAGGCTGCTGATCAGATAAGCAGAGAATCCGGCACCTTTTAAAAGATCCGCATCGGTCTTATCATTATCCGCTGCTTTGATCAACTGGAATGGCTGTTTGATCACGTTTTCTTTGGAAACGGTATTTCGTTTTACCGTCTCTACCTGGTCTCCTTCGTAGTTACAGTTTACATCATGCTCCTCTTCGTCCAGAAGATAACCTACTGGAGGCGTGATCTCCTTCAAATAATACTTTCCAAGATACAGGTTGCTTACGCTTGCTTTTCCCTCTTTATCGGTCGTCAGGGTAGCTACCTGCTCGTCCTTTTTATAAAGGACTCCGCTCCTGCCATCCGGATGGTTAATGTCTTCCCTTGCATAGAGCCCGTAAATGGCTCCTTCAAATACGGCATCTCCCTGTGCGCTGTTTCCTGTCTCGCTGTCTTCTTTTACCAGGTCGATTGTTGCATTTACACGCTTATTTGTAAAGGTATGGCTAAAGTTTACCTTTTCTTCCTTATCATTGGTAAACTTAAAAGTGAAGGTGTAAGTATCCTCACTGTTTCTAAGGTAAAGTTCCGGTGCCTGGATCTCCCGGATGCTGTAGCTGTAATTGATCGGAAGTTCCGCTTTATAAGAAGCTTTTCCATCGGCTCCGGTCGTTGCTTTTTCGATCAGGGTTCCTTTGGGAACAACGGTCTTACCATCAACTTTGATATCTTCTGCTGCATACAGCCCGTAAATACCTCCGGAAAGCGGATTTTTGGTCTCTTCGTCCTGTTTTTCCACACGGACTGCTGCCTTCTGGCGTTCATTTAAAAATGTTGCACTGCCAGTCTGCACTTCTACGGTCTGGCCTGCATACACAAGCTCAACAGTCTTGGACTCTCCTTTGCATACATAATTATCCGGAGCCTTCGTCTCGGTTACTGTGTAGGTGCCAAGATAGAGATCTTTTAACGTAACGCTTCCGTCATCTCCGGTAACCAGATTATCCTTGACAAGCGCACCTTTTTTATAGATGAGGGTGCCATCTGCCGCCTTGATATCTGCACCTGCATAAACACTGTAAACGGCTCCTTTCAATTTCCGTTTTTCGTAGGTAAATGTCACACCATCTTCCGTGACGGCAGCTCCGGTGAGCACTTCTCCTTCTTTATAAATGGTGAGTGCACCCTTTTGCTCTTTATCCGTTAAGTTCTTGGAAGCGGTCTGCCCCACGACCAGCTTTACCCCATAGGCTTTGGTATCCAGCACATATCCGGACGGGCCTGAAATCTCACGAAGGTAAACGGTATCCTGTGTTTTGGTGATCTTTACTTCGGATTCCCCTTTTGCATTTGTTGCCGGCATTTTTTTGATAAGTTTCGTGCAGGCTTCATCTGCATAGATGCCGTAAACGGCACCTGCAAGGAGCGCGTTGCTTCCCTTATCTTTTTTGATGATCTTGACCGTTGCTTCATCCGGCCAGTCTACCTCCAGGTTCAGCTCCAGTGTATCGGTATAATATCCAAAGCCGATATCCTGGCTGTTCGCCAGCTTTAAGAGCATGGCATGGAAATTAAGCGGATAGTTGGATGTGATCGCATATTTTCCTTTCAGGCTTCCAATATTCTGGGTGGTTGCTTCCAGATGGAATTTTTCACCGCCCTTTACGCTCACATTTCCGGTCCCGGTTTTTCCTGTCGTCTCATTTACAAGGGAGACCCCGTTTTCCAGATGGATCGTGATCACAAAAGCTGCATTTGCCTTCCATGTAAATGTCGGGCTCTGGTTTCCATTTGCAGAAGCACTGAGCCCTGGTGTCAGTTCCATGGTCGTTGGATCCGGCATCTTTGCAAGGGCTGCCTTGATCTCTTTTAACATGTTTTTGGCAGTTGTCGAAAGGGAGCCGCCAAATCCGGATTCCCCGTCATATAAATAATCGACCAGATAATGCTGCATTGCACGGGTCTCGGAGGAACAGCCGTATTTTTCCATGATGGATTTGATATTATAGCCGTTGAATGTGCCGCCCCATCCGGGACCGCCATATCCGTAAAACATGGCCTTCCTTAAATAACGGTCATCGCCGCCTTCATCCAGTTCGACCATATTTTTATAAGTCGTTCCACTTGGCGGGGACTGTTTACTGTGCTGCATGCAGTATGCATAGACGGTATAAGTCTTTCCGCCTGCTTTGTAACGGATATACTTATAGGAATCATTTCCGCCCTGTCCCATAACAGAATCAAAAGGATGCAGTTTTCCATCTGAATAATAGTAATAGGTATTAGCTTCAATGTCTGTTGAATCATCCCACAAGTCTCCATCGGAAGCTGCCATGGTACTAATACCGCCCTCAGCCTGGTCATATAGCACACTTAATGCAACATCATCTTCCGGCATCTCAAAGCTGAAGGAATTTGTTCCCTCATCGTAGCTTACTTCTGCATACAGAAGATCTTCGGTATTCTCTGTCTGGTTTGCTTCGACAAGACTTGTTCCCACTGCGATCAGGCTTCCCTGCGGGATATCACCGGAAAAGTTGACCGTCTCCCCCGTCTGGTAACGTCCGTCCTCGTGGTCCAGTTCAATATTGAATTCATTTCCCTGTACGATGTCAACCTGATGGCTTCCATCCTCTGGTTCCTCATCGGAAAATTCTTCTGCTTCCTCTTCTTCTGGCTCCTCCGTTTCTTCCGGCTCTTCCAGGGTTTCCGGGGCATCTTCCGGGCTTATGGTCGGGAGGACGGGGTCTGCCTCCGGTTCGTCATCGCCGCTTTCCTGTTCCTGACCGCCATTGGATCCGTCTGTTTCTGCTTACCTTGGTGTCACCGTAATGTTTCTGGCAACCAGATAGGCTTCCCCGGATGCGGGTGTAACAAGATATACGCATTTATAGGTTCCCGCATGGTTATAATCAAATACAGTCCCGTCTTCCATTGCTGCTTTTTTCAGTTCCACATGGTCTCCTTCAGAGAGTTTCAGTCCTGTAAAATCATTCTGGATATCAAAGGCTTCCCCTTCGGTAACCATAAGCGCAAGTTCCGGATCAGCAACGGTTTCCTCGATCAGTTCTTCCTCGCTTTTCTCCGTCTGCGTTTCTGTCTGTGTTTCTGTCTGTACCTCGATCTGCGTCTCGCTCTGTGCGGAAACGCCTCCCACCTCAGCGGCGGATACTGCAGAAGCTCCCGTCTGCAAGAGCGTAGTGCAGCACAGAGCAAAAGCCATCGCACCCGCCATCCATCTTTTCTTCCAGTTTTTTTCCAAGTGCACGTTCTCCTTTCATGATCGCTTTTTTCCCTGCAGTTTTCTTTTGGTCCGTCTCTTATCTGCATCGCTTTCTCCTTTCTTCCGGCTTTTTCAGCCAGATAAAAAGGAAACTGAAAAAAATTCCAGTTTCCCTTTTATCTGACCAAACATTTTATGCCGTCTTCCTGTGTTCTTTTTCCTCTTTTTGAAGGATCCAGTCATCCACGCCTTTGTAGTGTTCCATCCAGGTACCGGATGCATCGGTATCCCAGGTGACTCTTTTGCAGGATACATTCAGTTCCTCACAGATCTCATATAGTTTTATACAGCCTTTTCGGATCATGTCCCGCTTTCTGCGCTTTCTGGGGCATTCTCCATGATACAGATAAATTCCATGTTCACATTGCCGGCACGCACTTTTTTCATCGTGCTTACAGGACAATTCCATCATTTTATCCATGTCGTAACATTCGTAAACTCTTTTTAACCCCTGCTCTTTCAGTTTTCGCAAGACAGTTTCCAGTCCTTTATGATTGGAAACTCCAGGGACTCCGATATAAGGATTTCCTGTACACATCCATGCGATCTCTGCCTTTAAGATCCCTTCCGTTACGTAAACCGTGCCATCCTTTATTTCCCCAAACATTCCTGCCGGGCTGCCGCTTGATGTGCCTTTTTCTAAGCCGCTGCTGGTAAACCAGAGGTACTTCCGTTCTTTTAAAGGAACATCCAGCCGGATCTGGAATCCTATGATCCGTTCCTTCCCATCCCGGACCGGGCAAAGATACCCGTTATTCTTCCTATAAAAAGCAGCTTCCCAGTCACCATCCCGGTTGATGAAAAATCCAGGAACCCCATCCAGGCGAAATTCCTTTTTTAAGAGCTTTCTGGCAATGGCCACGGAATTCTCCTCATCCGTACTTAAAAAACCTCGTTCTTCCATCTGTCTGACCTCATTTAACGTCAGCCCACGCAGGAGAAGGTTCCTCCGGTGTGTTTCCTTAAGCTTAAGAAAAGTGAGCATTTCCTTATATACCTGGTCCCGGTAATCCCATTCCTCTTCCGTAAGGGAAATGCGTTTCTTTTTAGGAACGATAGAAGCGAACCCATTTCGTGTCGTGGACTGCTGCCTTTCATCCGTTCCAGAAAAAGAAAGTGCCTGCCTTATCTCCCGGTAGGCTTCTTTATACCGGTTCCTTCCATAAATGCCGGATAGTTCCGCATACAGTGTCAGCATGTTTCCGGATGCTCCGCAATGATAGCAATGGTAAACATTTTTCAGTTCTCCATTTTTGCAGATGCAAAAACCGCATTTTCCTCTTAAATCCCCGCAAAAAGGACATTCCACCGGAAATTCGTCCTGGTAAGAATCACTCAGTCTTCGGATTGACAAAAGATCTGCTACTTCTGCGATCGTAAACGATTCTCTGGCATACATGCCTTCCTCCTTTTCATAAAAGATGGCCCCGTTCCCGGAGCCACCTCGAACTGTTTCTCTGTTTTCAGGCTGCTTTTTGCATTTCCTTTTCATGATCCAAAAGAATCTTCGCAGCTTTCTTTATTTCCTGATTCTGGCCTTTGTAACGCTGTACCAGCCATTTGATCGTCTGGTAACCTCTGGCATCCTGCATCATTTCCCCAAGAGGGGTTCCGGCATAGACACCAAAATTGCAGATAACCTTTTCTGCCCATTTCACTTCGTCTTCTGCATCCTCTACGTTATCTATATCCTCTACCGTTTCCTCTGCCGTCTCTTCTGGTGTTTCTTCCTCTTCTTCTGCATCAAAAGAAATCTCATCATCCTCATCAAATGGAACTTCATCCGTTTCTTCTACTGCACGGAAACCGTCTGCATCCGTCTCGGCAGTAATTTCCTCATCTACGGAGATTTCCTCGGTCTGAACCGGATCTTCCGCTTTGGTTTCTTCATCGGAAAATTCTTCCAGTCCGCTTTCACTTTCTTCCATTCCAAAAGTCATCTGTCCAGGAAGGTTTTCTTCTGTATCCGTCACTGCATATTCCACTTTTACAGTACCTTCTGATATGGCATTTCCATCACGCAGTTTTTTACGGTCCGTTTTCTTTTCCCTGACCGGTTCCGTTTGCTCCTGCTTTGCTGCGGTTTCTTTTCTTTCTGCCTTTTCCTGTTTCTTTTTCGGTTTTTCCGGTTTTACGGAAGCTTCCTGCTTCGGCATTTCTTCTTTTTCCGTCCCACGCATGTCCGGATCGTCTATTCCAGATGCCTGCATGATGTTGAATTTATTTAAGAAATAATACTTCAGGCCATACGTCCATGCCGCACCTTTTGCTTTATCCGGTGCTTCATTGGTTCCAATGACATGCAAAAAGCTCCGTACCTTGTCTCCCGGACGGTCTGCATTGGTCCAGCACAGCTCCAGGTCAGCCTCATATCTCCAGAGTGCTCCCATTTCCTTTAAAAACACGGAATTGCCCTGTTCGTCCATCTGTGTCGGCCTTTCACTTAAGATGTCAAAATCGACCCCGTATTTATTAAGGGCCGGTGTCAGGCATTCATAAATATCATCCAGTTTTACAAAATCATAAGTAACGTCCTCACTGTACCGTTTGCGGATCAGCTTCGGCACTTTCTTCCGGATCCTGATCATCTTCTGGTTCAGATTCATGTAATTGTATTTACCCATATTATTCGTTTCCTCCTGATTTTTTCATTTTTTATACTAAGCAGAACGCGGAAGGCTTACCTCCGGCCCTGTCCCAGTCTTTTTTAACATTTCTTCCATTTCCTCCCGGATACATCCGATACAGATCTTCTTTTTTGAGATCTCCGGAAGTTTTTCAAGCAGCCACTTCTGGGCGAAAAGCTCTGCTGCCCGCTGTGGGTTGCTTAAATATTCCAGAAACATCCAGTCAGAAAATTCCCACTTCATATCCGCAAAATGAAACTGCGGCTGATAGATCAGATCCTCCGGCCGCTTTCCTTTTTTAATAAAACGGTCTGCATTTAGCTGGATATAAACCCTGCTGATTTCCGGGATCATCTGTGCAGCTGCATACCCGCCTTTTAACAAAAGTTCATCCCATTGTTCCCGGATAAGTTTCTTTCCAATGCGGCTTATCTGTGTTTCCAGTTTCGGGATCAGATCCTCACGCACAGGAAAACCAAAATCATCCGGTATCCCGATCGGCTTCAGAAAAAGATCTTCTGCTTCATAAAGGGAATACTCCGGCATGTGGATCACGGCACACCAGTTCCGGTCTGTTTTTCTGTTTTCCTTTAAACAGTCAAAGAAAAAGAAACAGTTTCCATATCTTGCCTTTATAAACAGCTGTCCGGAAAATTCTTTTACTTCACAATCCGGCGATTTCAGCCATGCGATCAGTTTTTCTGCCTCCCTGCTCTCTTTTAACCAGTCCGGAAGTTTTCTATCCATCACATACCTCCGTAATTTAGATATATGGCAGGGAATACCTGGAATACACCATCTTTGCCCGTTTTAAAAATGCAGAGCCTTTTTCTGCTTTTGCAAACCATTCCACAAAAAACCGTGTCAGGTTCTGCTGCAGTGTCCGGTGGGTATCAAGGGCATAATCCACAAATTCCCCATATCCGTCCATACTTCCTGCAAGCAGGTAGCAGGTAAACATTTTTGCCATCTGCTCTTCATCTGAAGGATTGATCTCCATTTCCTCTGCACCTTCATACACCAGGCGCACCCTTTCTGGCTGTTCCTTTACATGCAGACACAGATCATCGGCCATCAGTTTCGATGCTTCGTTTCGAAGGTCGTAATATCTGACCTCTGAAAGACCTTTTAGCCAGGCAAACCCAAGATAAGTGTAATTGTCTTTTATTTCCTGCTGCTCTTTTGCCATGGACTCCATAAATTTTTTGTGTCCGGTGGGATGGCAGTTCAAGTATTCATCTACCAGCAGCCTTGCCACATCTTTTCCATTCGTAACCTTCATGTTTTCCTCCCATCAAAAAAAGACAGTCCATGCTGTCTCCATTCTTTTAAATCCTGTTAGTATTTTACAGTGCCAGGAATATCATATTCATGCCAGCGTTTTGACACACAGCCGGCAATTTTTTCTTCCAGAGCTAAAAGTCCTCTCTCATTCGTCTTTTCCTGCCTTGCAATGGTAATGGATTCACAGATTCCGCAGTAGATCTCGTATGCGCTGCATGGCTCATTCCCAGTAGTAG
>SKEC01002657.1_pt1 | contig 11653 bp, 7 predicted proteins | sample 4826641 | NCBI WGS metagenome assembly SKEC01 (sample SAMN11008819, study PRJNA524170) | human gut metagenome | biome: Human fecal sample; material: Feces; isolation source: fecal sample from pouch patient p18, p21 | host: Homo sapiens | place: Israel: Tel-Aviv | collected 2015-12-22
TTCCCAGAAGGTTTCTTCAACGAAATCCAAGTTGTGGCAACTGTAGTTTCTGTAAACCCACAAATCAGCCCTGACTTAGTGGCAATGATCGGTGCTTCTGCAGCATTAACCTTATCTGGTGTACCTTTCAATGGTCCTATCGGTGCAGCTCGTGTTGGTTTCATCGACAACCAATTCGTATTAAACCCAACTATGGCTGAACAAAAACAAAGCCGTTTAGACTTAGTGGTTGCAGGTACTGACAAAGCCGTATTAATGGTTGAATCAGAAGCAGACATTTTAACTGAAGAACAAATGTTAGCGGCGGTCGTATTCGGTCATCAACAACAACAAGTTGTAATTGAAGCAATCAAAGAATTTGCAAAAGAAGCTGGCAAACCGCGTTGGGATTGGGTTGCGCCACAACCAAACACAGATTTAATCAACAAAGTAAAAGCGATTGCAGAAGCGCGTTTAGGCGATGCATACCGCATTACTGAAAAACAAGCACGTTACGAACAGATCGATGCGATTAAAGCGGATGTGATTGCACAAATCACAGCTGAAGATGAAGAAATCAGCGAAGGTAAAATCGTGGATATTTTCACCGCACTTGGAAGCCAAATCGTTCGTGGCCGTATCATTGCAGGTGAACCACGTATTGATGGCCGTACTGTTGATACCGTTCGTGCATTAGACATTTGCACTGGTGTATTACCACGTACTCACGGTTCTGCAATTTTCACCCGTGGTGAAACACAAGCATTAGCCGTAGCAACCTTAGGTACTGAACGCGATGCTCAAATCATTGATGAATTAACAGGTGAACGTCAAGATCACTTCTTATTCCACTACAACTTCCCTCCATACTCTGTAGGTGAAACCGGTATGATCGGCTCACCAAAACGTCGTGAAATCGGTCATGGTCGTTTAGCAAAACGTGGTGTCGCTGCAGTTATGCCAAGCCTTGCAGAATTCCCGTATGTCGTGCGTGTTGTGTCTGAAATCACTGAATCTAACGGTTCTTCTTCTATGGCATCTGTATGTGGTGCGTCTTTAGCATTAATGGATGCGGGCGTTCCAATCAAAGCTGCTGTTGCAGGTATCGCAATGGGCTTAGTGAAAGAAGAAGAGAAATTTGTGGTTCTTTCAGATATTTTAGGTGATGAAGACCACTTAGGTGATATGGACTTTAAAGTAGCAGGTACACGTGAAGGTGTCACAGCACTTCAAATGGATATCAAAATTGAAGGTATCACCCCTGAAATTATGCAAATTGCATTAAACCAAGCAAAAGGTGCACGTATGCACATTCTTGGCGTAATGGAACAAGCAATCCCTGCACCACGTGCAGATATTTCTGACTACGCGCCGCGTATTCACACCATGAAAATTGATCCGAAGAAAATCAAAGATGTTATCGGTAAAGGTGGTGCAACTATCCGTGCATTAACTGAAGAAACCGGTACTTCTATCGATATCGATGATGATGGTACAGTGAAAATTGCTGCAGTAGATAGCAGTGCAGCGAAAAACGTGATGGCACGTATTGAAGAAATTGTTGCTGAAGTTGAAGCGGGTGCAATTTACAAAGGTAAAGTGACTCGTCTTGCTGATTTCGGTGCATTCGTGGCTATCGTAGGAAATAAAGAAGGTTTAGTTCATATTTCTCAAATCGCAGAAGAACGCGTAGAGAAAGTGAGTGATTATCTTCAAGTTGGTCAAGAAGTGACTGTGAAAGTGGTTGAAATCGATCGCCAAGGTCGTATCCGCTTAACTATGAAAGATCTTGCACCAAAACAAGAAACTGAAGCAGAATCTGCACCAGCAGAAGAGACTTCAGTAGAACAAGAATAATCTCATAGGGTGTGTAAAAACCTTTACACACCCGTTTTGATTATCGAACTAACTTATAAAACAATGCAATATTTTCGGTTATTCCGTTTTCTAGTTTCATTATCTAGCCTAAGTCTGACTTTATTTATTTCCGGTTGTGTGCAATCGGGAAACGTGTTTGTCGCACCAAATAAAGTCGTGCTCGCGGATCAAAACCCGAATACGCACTTCGAACAAGAAGTGATGATTACCCGAATCGGGCAGGTTTTATTAGTTGGAAAAATGAGTAATGAAGAACGAGCGACGCTTCACTTTGAACGTGGCGTTTTATATGATTCCCTCGGTTTATGGGGCCTCGCACGTTATGACTTTACACAAGCCCTTGCGTTACAGCCAAAGATGGCTTCCGTTTATAATTACTTAGGGCTTTACTTACTGCTTGAAGAAGATTACGACAGCGCATTAGAAACCTTTAATGCGGTGTTTGAATTGGATCCAAGTTATGACTATACCCACCTTAATCGTGGTTTAAATTTTTATTACGTCGAACGCTATAATCTTGCTGAAGACGATTTGATGAAGTTTTACGAAGCCGATACCAAAGATCCCTATCGCGTACTCTGGCTCTATTTGAACGAACAAAAATTAAAACCACAAGAAGCCCATGCCAACCTTGTTGAACGAGCTAAAGGGCTATCTAAGGACTTCTGGGGAACAAATATCGTTCAATACTATTTAGGTAATATTTCTGTGAGTGACTTGCAAGAACGGGCAACTAAATTTGCAGAAAACTCACAACAATATGCAGAAATATTAACCGAAACCTACTTTTATCTAGCAAAACAAAAACTCAATTTGGGGCAAATTGATGAAGCTGCGGCTTTATTCAAACTCGCTATTGCGAATCAGGTATATAACTTTGTTGAGTATCGTTTTGCCGTGTTAGAGCTGATGAAATTGAAACCGGCTCAAACTGACGACGAAAAAGAAGAAAAAAGTGCGGTCACAAAAACTGCTGTTTTTTAGACTTGCCTCTTTCTTGTGTAACAAATAAACCTGAAAGCGAAATTGAGCTTTCCTTACTTACATTCGAGTATTTTAATGACAGACAAAATCACTTTTAATGATTTAGGCTTGCCTGAATTCATTCTAAAAGCCGTTTCTGACCTTGGTTTTGAAACACCTTCGCCAATCCAACAAGCTTGTATTCCTGCTCTTTTAGAAGGCAGAGATGTACTTGGTATGGCACAAACCGGTAGTGGTAAAACTGCCGCATTCTCTTTACCTATTTTGGCAAAAATTGATCCTGCCGCAAAACATCCACAATTATTGGTAATGGCACCAACCCGTGAACTTGCAATTCAAGTTGCTGATGCTTGTGAACACTTCATGAAATATGCAAAAGGCATCAACATCGTGACCCTTTATGGTGGTCAACGTTATGACATTCAATTACGTGCATTAAAACAAGGTGCACAAGTTGTTGTAGGTACACCGGGTCGTATTTTGGATCATATCCGTCGTAACACATTAAATCTTTCTGAGTTAAGAGCTATCGTACTTGATGAAGCCGATGAGATGCTTCGCATGGGCTTTATTGATGATGTAGAAACCGTTATGGCTGAATTACCGGAAGAGCACCAAACAGCCCTTTTCTCAGCCACCATGCCTGAGCCAATTCGTCGTATCACAAAACGCTTCATGAACAATCCGCAAGAAGTGAAAATCAAAGTAAATAACGATAATGCGCCGGATATTGAGCAAAATTGTTGGTATGTTCAAGGTTTCCGTAAAAATGATGCATTATTACGTTTCTTAGAAGTGGAAGATTTTGATGCGGCAATCATTTTTACCCGTACTAAAACGGGCACACTTGATGTGACTGAATTATTAGAAAAACACGGTTTCCGTGCTGCGGCATTAAACGGTGATATGACCCAACAATTACGTGAGCAAACCTTAGATCGCTTACGTAATGGTAGCCTTGATATCGTCGTTGCAACCGATGTTGCTGCGCGCGGTATCGATATTGAACGAATCAGTCTTGTAGTGAACTATGACATCCCACTTGATGCAGAGTCTTACGTTCACCGTATCGGCCGTACCGGTCGTGCAGGTCGTTCTGGTCGTGCATTATTATTCGTTGAACCACGTGAACGCCGTTTACTTCGTAATATCGAACACTTGATGAAAAAACCAATCAATGAAGTTGAATTACCAAATCATGAAGTGTTGCAAGCCTGTCGTCGTAAAAAATTCCAAGACAGGATTACCAAGCAATTGGAACATCACGACCTTGAAATGTATCGTAGCTTGTTGGAAGATTTATTCACCGCAGATCAGGATCAAGAAGATATTGCTGCTGCAATGTTGATGTTGCTTCAAGGTAAACAAAAACTCATTCTTCCACCTGATCCACCAATGGATAAACGACGTCGTGACCGTAATGATCGCGGTGATCGCCGTGAAAATCCGCGTTCAGCTGAACGTCGTGGTGAACGTAAAGGCTACGGCACACCACAACCGATGGATTTATATCGTATCGAAGTAGGTCGTGCAGATGGCGTAGAAGTGCGTCATATCGTAGGTGCTATCGCAAATGAAGGTGATATTAACAGCCGTTATATTGGCCATATCAAACTTTACGATGACTACTCTACTGTTGAATTACCACAAGGTATGCCAAAAGAATTGCTCCAACAATTCGGTAAAACTCGCGTTTTAAATAAACAAATGCAAATGAGCTTTATGGGCGCAGCACAGTCAGACAATAGACGTGGTGGCAATGACTTTGGTGGAAAAGGTCGCCGTAATGAACGTGGAGACCGAGGCCAAGATCGCTTCCGTGGTGAACGTAATGGTGAACGTCGTCAGCGTAAATTTAACGATAAAAACGACCGCACTTTTAATGAACGTGGTCGCCGAGATCGCCAACGTTAATCCTTATTTAACAGCCCCTTGAAGTAAAAGGGGCTTTTTTATTGTCTTAATTCTCGTTACAATCGTGTCTTATCTCAATTTATAAGGTTTATCTATTGAAAGGTCTATTTTTACGTATTATTGCTGCTTTTGCATTATTACTTTGGGCAATTGATATGGTCTTCCCTTGGCAAAAAATTATGCAATCGGAGCAAAACCCTTACACCATGATCAAAAATCGTGGCAGCCTGATTGTCGGCACCATTAACAATCCAATTTACTATTTTATTGGGAATGAAGGCGAATCAGGCTTGGAATACGAATTAGCAAAAAACTTTGCTGATTATTTAGGGGTTCGCTTACAAATTAAAACCTTAGAAAATAACGATCAACTTTTTAATGAATTAGAGAACAATAATATTGATATCGCCGCTGCGAATCTTTTGTTCCAGCCTCAGCGTGCAGAAAAATTTCAGTTAGGACCATCTTACACCTCTGCCTCTTGGCAGCTTGTGTATAAAAAAGGTGAAAATCGCCCGAAAGATTTAGCGCAAGTCCAGCAAGAAATTATTATTTCTGCGGGGGAAGACTTAGAAAAATTATTATCCCTTGCACAGAAAAAACTTCCTGCACTTAAATGGCAGAATAACAAGCAGTTAACCCAAGAGGAATTATTAATTCAAGTAGCGGAAGGCAAAATTCCTTATACAATTGCAAATAGTATTGATGTGGCAGCAGCACAACAAATTCGCCCTAACTTAGCAATTGCATTTGACTTAACAGATGAAATGACCGTGCATTGGTATCTTTCTAATCAATCCTATAATGAGCTACAAGCAGGCTTATTGGATTTTATGAATAATGCCATTGAAACGGGATTAATTGATCGTATTGAGGAAAAATATTTCCGCCATATTACTGCCTTTGATTATGTAGATACTCAGGCTTATCTAGAGGCAGTTGAAAAAATTCTGCCTCAATATCAACCGTTCTTTGAAAAATATAAAGGGAATTTAGACTGGCGATTATTAGCTGCTGTAGCCTATCAAGAATCGCATTGGGACCCTTATGCTACCTCTCCAACAGGTGTGCGCGGGATGATGATGCTTACCAAAGATACGGCTGTGCGGATGAATATTAATAATCGCACGGATGCCGAACAAAGTATAAAAGCGGGATCGGAGTATTTGCATTGGCTACTCGACCAAATGCCAGACAGTATTCCAGAAGAAGATCGAATTTGGTATTCTTTAGCAGCATATAACATGGGATTAGGGCATATTTTAGACGCTCGTCGCCTAACTAAAAAATTAGGTGGCAATCCTGATAACTGGTTAGATGTAAAAAATAATCTTCAGCTATTATCGGAAAAGCGTCATTATTCAAATTTAAAATATGGCTATGCCCGAGGCTATGAAGCCTACCAATATATCGAAAATATTCGGCGTTACATGAACAGTATTGTGAATTATCATCGCGTTCAAGAAAACCAAGCGACTGCAACAGAGTAAGTGCGGTCAGAAAAAACAATGTTTTATTGAACTCAAAGAAAACAAGGAGAAAAAGATGTTAAAAAGAAAAACTTTTTTAAAGAAAAAAGCATCAAGAGATATCTCTGCCTCACGCAACTTGCGTTTAAGACGCTTAAAACACCGTAAAGCAAAACAATTCCAACGTCATGCATTACAATTAGTGATTCAAGATATCTAAAAAAGGGCGAACATCATGTTCGCCCTTTTATTATTTGTTATTAGATATTATTGCTTAATACCACCGAATGCCCCCCGAGACTGATCTGCTTCATTCGTAAATAAGCCTGTCATTTCTTGTGCATTTTCACCAAAGAAACCACCTTGGGTTTTAATACCATTTACTTCACCAGCAAAGCTATTACCTGTAATTTTACCACCAAAATTCATACCTGGTACGAAATTAGGTTTTTCTTTGATATTAATATCAATAACTTTGTTATCAAAATCTGCTGTAGCAGTCATTCCAGTTCTTTGACTATCATATCCATCTTTCTTATAAGCCGCACCGCCATCGTACTCTACTTTGCCTGCTGTCGGGATTTGTGCAAGTGCTGTTGGATTTCCTTGAGCGTAGAAATATTGATTATCAGTTAAATTATCAAAATATGTACCAAATGCACTAGATTGAAAATCAGAATTACTTAAAATACTCTGCCCCTCTTTTACCATATGATATGGGTCACGGTATTCTTCGTCAAAGCCTTCTGGATCTATATTAGCTCTTCTAACAACAGATATATACACAAATTTACCGTCGTTATCTCTAATTGCTAAATCACGAATGTCATTTGTTAATGCAGAATTTAACTCATTTTTCTCAAGATTTATTGTACCACCAGAAATAGTATCTTTCATTTCTCCACTAATACCACCGAAAACTTTATCACTTAATGTAATACGGGCTTTTTCATCTGCTTGTAAATTTTCAAGTTGTTTCAATCTTTCTTCAGCGGCTTTTTTTTCTGCTTCTGTTTGTTCGCTATTATTTTTTGCCGTTTTTATTGCAGCTTCAGCTTTTTTCACAGCAGCGTCCGCTTTCTTATTTGCTTCAGCGATTCTTTGATTTAGTTCAACCTCGGCTTGACGAATCTGCTCAGAATTATCTGAGCCACCTTTTGAACTAGAAGAACAAGCACCTAATGCCATAGCACAGGAAAGCGCAATTATGGAAAGTTTAATTTTGTTCATAAAAGGATCCTTATTATCTTGTTTTTTTTAGACTAAATGATGACTTTGCACAATTTAAATGAAATGAAAATAATTTTCAATACCATTGTAAGATTTATTTAAATTTTGTAAACTTTGCTCCGGATTCTACTAAATCAAAATAATATTTCAGGTGAAAATATGATTCATAAATTTCCACTTTCTTTAGGTGCACTTTGTGTCGCTTTTGCTGTGCACGCTTATGCAGAAGAGCAAACTACATTAGATACAATTACTGTTAATGCCAATGCTTCTGAGGTCAAAGCAAATCAAATAAAAAAAACGCGTAAAGCAATTCAAGAAGAACTGATTTCAGATAACTATGACTTAGTTCGTTATGCTACTGATGTTGGCATTAGTGATAATGGCCGTCGTAACAAAGGTTTTGCAATGCGTGGTGTTGAAGGAAATCGTGTTGGTATCAGTGTTGATGGCGTCAATTTACCCGAATCAGAAGAAAATTCACTATATGCACGTTACGGTAATTTTAATAGCTCTCGTCTAAGTATCGATCCAGAATTAGTACAGGGTATTGATATTATGCGAGGAGCAGATTCTTTCAATTCAGGTAGTGGTGCGATAGGCGGTTCCGTTAATTATCGAACCTTAGGTGCTGATGATATCATCCTGCCAAATAAAAAATGGGGTGTATTGCTTAAAAATGGTTATGCTAGCAAAAATAGCGAATGGACACACACTTTAGGGGTTGCTTATAAAGATGACAAATTTGATGCAACCTTACTCTATTCCTATCGCCATGGATATGAAATGAAAAGCCGTGGAAAAGGTCAGGATATCGTAGGTAACGCTCGCGGTATCCCAGACCCATCACATCATAAAAACCATAGCTACTTAGCTAAAATTGGCTATTTTATTACGCAGACACAACGTGTAAGTGCATCATTTAATGCACAAAAAGCAAATAACTTTGTTGATGAAAAATCTTACCAGCTGGCAGGGCTCTGGCGTGAATCCAATGATATAAGTAAACGCTATAATGCCAATATTGCCTACGAATATTTTCCAGAAAACAGTAAATGGTTAAGTTACCTAAAAACTGAATTAGATTTTCAAAAAACAAATATTGGTTCAGAAAACTACAAAGGTGGATATCGCTATAATGCTGATTTTACTGCATATTCAGGAAAAGATTTAATCGAAATTCAGGATACCAGCATGAATAGCCGCTTTATGAGAGCCTCTCTGCGAGCCGATCTCATGCCATGGGAAACCAGATTTGGTAGCCATCAATTTACGCTAAGAACCGGTATTTCACAAAAAGATTTTGATAATCGTAATGATCATGAATATCCAAATATAAATACAGATGGTAGCAGTGCAAAAGATAGTGAATCAATTCAGCACCCGGTCAGAACCCGTTCATTCTTTGCTCAATTACAAGACAATGTGATATGGAATGATATCTTTTCAAGTCAATTAGGAATTCGTTATGATTGGGATGAATTAGTTCCACAAGATTTAAAAGCTTTTTGTAGAGCTTGCAGCAGTAAACCTGCATCAAATACCTTCCAAAGTTTAAGTGGCTCATTTGGATTAGATGCTCAGCTTAATGATATTTGGAAAATAGGCTATAACATTTCTACTGGTTTCCGTATTCCAACTGCTTCAGAAATGTATTTCTCTTTCGAACATCCTGCCGGTAACTGGATACCAAACCCTGATTTAAAAGCAGAACAAGCACTAAATCAATCTATTTATATTCAAGCTGACCACCAGTTAGGCTCATTTGGATTAACGTTTTATCATACTCGTTATAAAAACTTCTTAACTGAGCAAGAATCAACGTATAAAAAACGTAACCCGTATTACAATGCCTATAGTGCAAGTTATGGTCAACAAGCTTATTACACAACAATCGCTCAGAAAGCAGTTAACATCGACCGAGCTCGTATTTCTGGTGTAGAATTCACGAGTAAAGTTAATTTAGATCAGATTATTTCAGCTATTCCGCAAGGTTGGAAATTTACAGCAAATCTCGGTTATGCTAAAGGAAAACTTAGTGGTACTGAAGCGAGCTTACTTTCCATTCAACCTATTAAAGTGATTTTAGGAATTGGCTATGAAGATCCAAATGATCGCTGGGGAATGAACATAAAAGCAAGTTATCTCGGTGCAAAAAAAGCAAAAGATGCCCAAATAGTACAATACTCTACCAACTTTGTTAGAGAAGTAAAAACTTACCCTTATCTTAATAATTCTGCGGTACTATTTGATCTGTATGGTTTCTATAAAATCAATCAAAATATCACGCTACGCGCGGGACTTTATAACTTATTTAATCGCAAATATCACACTTGGGATACCCTACGTGGTATTAACAAAATAAGTACGACTGATTCTGTTGATAAAGAAGGAAAAGGTTTAGAGCGTTTTTATGCGCCAGGACGTAATTTTGCCGCATCTATTGAGATTCGTTTTTAATTAATTACATCCTTAGTAAGAAAGGGCGAACATCATGTTCGCCCTTTCAATTTATTCATTATCCTTTATTTTTCAAAAGAATCTTTCAAACGCTCATCTGCTCGGCGGGATTCGCCTTTATGTTGAAGTTTATTTAATTGACGTTCTAATTTTTCTTCGACTTCATTGATCGCTTTATACATATCATCAGCCGTTGCAGTGGCTAACAGATTACCTAATGGAGTTCCAATTGAAGCCTCTACAGAAAAGCCGTTTGGTACTTTACTTAAAACAAAATGCGGGCTAATCAGTTGAGTGTGCCATTTCTCTAATTTTGCAAGTCTTCCCTCCACATGTTCACGAATTGCAGGAGTGATTTCCATTTGTTTACTTGTGATATTGAGTGTCATAGCATTTACCTCTTTTGCTTAAATGAACCCTTCGGTTCCGTTCATCTTTAGTAACAACATATCGACCTTGAACCACTTTTTCAAGTGCTTTTAGGTAAATAAAAAAACAAATGTTCAAAAATATGATCGGGATCTAATTTCTGAAAAAATGTGATTTCATTTCCGTGTAAACTTGTTATGATGTAAAGCTGTAAACAACAAAGGGAAGCACTCGGCTTCCCTTTTCTTTTTATGAGATAAATTAGGCTAATTCATCTTGATCATGTTGCGTTGCTTTTAAACGTTCAAAGTAATCTTTGGTTTCTGAAATAATCTCTTTGCGTAAACCAATTAATGCAACTAAGTTCGGGAAGGCCATTAAACCATTCACAATATCCGCTAAGATCCAAATTAAATCTAAAGTCAGGAATGAGCCTGCCCCAACCAGAACAATAAACACGAAGCGATATACTTTAATACCACGGATACCAACTAGGTAAAGGAAACAACGTTCACCGTAGTAACACCAACCTAAAATTGTGGTAAAAGCAAAGAATAATAAGCCAACGGTTACAATCGTTGCACCGATTGATGTGCCTAAACCCTGTGCAAAAGCATAGTTAGTCACGCTTGCGCCTGAAAGCTCAGGATTACTCCATGCTCCCGTAATCACAAGCACTAAGCCCGTCATCGTACATACGATGATGGTATCTAAAAATGTTCCTGTCATTGAGATTAAACCTTGGCGAACAGGCTCTTTCGTTTGTGCCGCAGCAGCTGCAATAGGCGCACTCCCTAAACCAGATTCATTTGAGAAAATACCACGTGCCACACCTGATTGAATCGCTTTCATCACGGTAAAACCAACTGCTCCGCCTAAAGCTGCTTGTGGATTAAACGCACTCTGAATAATTAATGCAATTGCAGTAGGCAATTTGTCGTAATTAACGATTAAGATGATAATTGAAGTCGTTACATAACCAAGCGCCATAAAAGGCACAATGACTGCAGATGCTCTCGCAATACGTCTTACCCCACCGAGAATAATCATGGCGACCAATACGGTCACCACTGTTGCAGTAATCACAACAGGTACATTAAAGGTGTCTTGCATTGCATGTGTAATCGCATTCACTTGAGGGAAAGTACCGATACCGAAGAAGGCCACCAACACCCCAAATAGCGCAAATAATTTCGCTAACCATTTGATACCAAGACCACGTTCAATGTAGTACATTGGCCCACCAGCCATAAAACCATATTTATCGCGTACACGATATTTCACAGCAAGCAAACATTCTGCATATTTGGTTGCCATGCCTAATAATGCAACCAACCACATCCAAAAAATTGCGCCTGGGCCACCCGCTT
>SKEC01002662.1_pt1 | contig 11619 bp, 7 predicted proteins | sample 4826641 | NCBI WGS metagenome assembly SKEC01 (sample SAMN11008819, study PRJNA524170) | human gut metagenome | biome: Human fecal sample; material: Feces; isolation source: fecal sample from pouch patient p18, p21 | host: Homo sapiens | place: Israel: Tel-Aviv | collected 2015-12-22
GGAAAAACACAATATACAAGGAGAAATGGATGGAAGTTAATACAGATGAAATAGCCAAGAAATGTATGGATGCCATAAATGAGAAATTAAAAAATCTTAAGAAGCTGAATATTATTGTTGTTGGAAAATCTGGGGTTGGAAAAAGTACACTTATCAATAGTTTATTTCGAGATAAAATTGCGGAGACAGGATTGGGAAGACCTATAACAACTGAAATCAGGAAAATTGAAAAGAAAGATTATCCTATGGCAATTTATGATACTCCAGGTTTTGAATTATCAGAAGGACAGCAGGCGAAGGTGAAAGAAGAGATTATTGAACTAATACATAAAGGATTGGCAACAGGAGATATTAATAATGCCATTCATTGTATATGGTATTGCATCAATGTTGGTGGAAACAGAACCTTTGACCAAACAGAAATAAACTGGCTTAAAGAGTTGATAGAAAAAAATAAAGTTACGAAAGTGCCTATTATTGTTGTACTTACACAGGCGTGCCCGAAAACCAAGGGAAAGCAAATGCAAACTTTAGTTGAAAAAGAAAATCTTGATATAATTAAAGTTATTCCTGTTCTGGCTCAAGATATGGATTTTGATGGCGAGTATGTGGCAAAGGCATATGGATTAGATCAATTGGTTGATATAATGAGTGAAGCATTGCCGGAAGAACTTCAAGATACACTGCAGAATGTACAAAAAGCATCGTTGAAATCTAAAAAAAAGCGTTCACGAGCTGTTGTAGCAGCAGCATCTGCAGTAGCTTTTGGGGAAGGATTTATACCGATTCCTTTTTCTGATGCAGCAGTGTTAATTCCTACTCAAATAACGATGATAGCTTCTATTACAACAAATTTTGGTATGAGTATCAGTAAAAGCGTTATAATGAGTTTTATATCTTCTACGATTGGTACAGCAGGAACTACTATTCTTGGAAAATCTATGGTATCCAATTTGTTTAAATTAATACCGGGAGTTGGAACTGGTGTTGGTGGAATGATATCTGGATCAACAGCAAGTCTTTTGACAACAGCGTTAGGGGAAGCATATATTAAATTTATGGAGATGATTTATAAAGGAGAATTAAAAAAAGAGGATTTATATGATCAGAATGGTCAGAAAGCTATTTCTAAAATGTTCAAAGAGGAATTGACGAAAAAACGAAAACAGAGCTTCTAAATAAATAATTTTAGAGGTTATCAAGTTTTTATGTAAGTTTAAAAAAATTGTGGGTCTGTCAAGTTTTTTGTAAGTTTTAAGAAAAATTTTATGGGGAGGGGAACCTCCCCATTGTTAGAGTTTTATACTTTTGCAAATTAACTCGTCAAAGTATCCTTGACAAGCATCTCCATTTCATCGGCCATTTTCGGAAACTATTTTTTGACAGGCTTTGGAATAAATTCAAGTTTTAGCTGCATCCCCAATCCCTGGGCGAGTTTTTTTACCATGTTTAAACTGGGATTTCGCGTTCCATTCTCAATTCGGCTTATATCTGCCAGTGTAATTTCTGTTCTGGCTGATAAATCTTTTTGTGTCATATTCTGCTGCACTCTTGCATCGATCATTGCCTGAATACATATGGAAGGAATTTGCAGAATATGGTAAAGGACTCGGTATTACCTAAAGTATGAGCAAGGATGAAAGATATAATGCTCACAGTAAAAACCACTTTCACGCACCTTCCTTTCATTTATGTTACCTTGATGATACAAAATAAAACCAAGGAGGAGACAAGAATGAACAGGAAGGTGTTTTTGACTGTATGTAGTATGTGAAATATTTTTGTTTCAGAGATTTTTGGCATGCTGAGAATGTTTGGCAATGTGCAAAAGGAACAATTTTTCCGTAGCTTTTCAACGCTCTGAGTCGTCAAAATCAATTGCTCTCATCACCCCGCGGAAGCTTTCAAGCGGATGTTCTGTTGTGGATGCCCACAGAAAGATCCAATCGTAAGGATTTCGTTCATAGAGTTCTTCATAGCCACATTCTTCGAGCAGCTGAGCCATTTCTTCGCAGAAGTCATCGAAATAATCAGCGTAATCGGACTGTGGATTTTCGGCAGCATTGCCGGAATCCATCATCAGTTCCAGTGTGACCCAGAAGTGGTAAAATTTTAACAGGATCAGGCACTTGCGGATGGAATCGTAAGAGGTGCTTATCTCGGACTGGCTGCGGTTTAAGATTTTGGAAAAGGTCTTTTTGGATGGAAAATTTAATTTTACGATATCCGGAAGCTTAGCTTTTTTGTTTACAGGTTCTATGGGATCGATTATAAATTCCAGCATAAAATCAATGGAAGTAACATTTTGCTTAGCGTACGTCCACTTGCGTCCAAAATGACGAGCCTGCATGAAAAATTCCTGGGTGATCAGCCCGGAAGCCGGAGGCGTGGCCAATGTTTTTGCGTCCGGGATCGTGCCAACTTTCCCAAATGCCTCAATCCGCCCGATATCTTCTTTTGTTCCGCGGATCTGGCGGATAAATTCTTCAATATAAAAAAGTGCTTTCTGGTTCCAGCGGTCAAAGATGGATTTATTTCTGGAAAAGTAGGCGAGAAATTCTTCGTCGCTGTGGCAGTTGTCGAGAGCATTTCGGATCTGATCGGTGTAGACGGGATCGGAAGCTTCGAATTTTGCCGTTTCCGGCATGGCTTTGATGGTTTCGTAAAGCTCGAGAGCATGATCGTAAGAATGGTTCTGATGGAGGCAATAGTAATAAACGGCCTCTTTTATGGTATGACAGTTGAAGCTGCGGCTGAAGTAAACCTGACGGAAAAATTCCTGTACAAGCTCAAAAGAAGCACCAAGGGCAAAGCAGATTTCATAGACGAGTTTGCGGCTTATGGAGTCGAGGGATGGGCGGCGTTTGCCAGAAAACCAGTCACGGACTGTGATTTCCGTGATCTTTACATGGATAGCGGCAAGTTTCAGCACGAGATATGCCGTTTTTTCTTCGACATCTTCGCTGGAGCCGGTATATCCGCATCGCTGCATCAAAGTTGTGAGTCCTGTATGGAAAGAGACAAAGTTTGCCGAATTCTGTAAATATTGATAAGCTTCATTACAGTCATCGATGGAAAACAGGCTATCCTGGGCATTGTCTGTTGAAAGATTCAGATGATCCTTTGTCATAGTAAAATCCTCCTTCTGTGAATGCAGGTTCTTGCGTCCTGCCTTATAGATAGATTATACTATAAAAAAGACAAATGTTGGAGAAAAGAGTGGAAAATAGTTGAAATTTACAGCCAATGTGAGATGAATTTCCCATTTGTGACTGGAAAGTGACAAATTGCTGCGGCAGAAAAGAAAAAATTGAGGTGAGAGGATGTTTGATAAAAGAAAACCGCTGCCACAGGGATGGGAGCTTGTTTTTGGGGAAGAACACCGTTATGTCATTGCGGAGGAGATCGGGCGTGGCGGAAGCTGTATTGTGTACAATGGATTTTACAGAGACCGGATCGGTGAAAGACATCTGGTTAAAATAAAAGAATGTTATCCGTACCGCCTGGAAATAGAGCGGGATGCCGAGGAAAATCTGACACCGGATTTGTCCTGTGAGCAGACGTTTCTTACAGAAAAGCAGAAGTTTCTGGAAGCTTACCGGAAAAATACGGCATTGAAAACAACGCTCGGACTTGTGAACTCCACCGCAAATGCAACAAATATTTATGAATATCACAATACCTGCTATGTGGTCATGACGGAGATCGAGGGCAGGGATTATCGAAGCGAGGCGGATGAGAATCTGCAGTCGTTGTTTCTGCATCTGCGGACGCTTGCCAGGATTGTGAAAAAATACCATGACTGCGGGATGTTACATCTTGATATCAAACCGGAAAATGTGCTGCTGATCCCGGAAACAAAAGAGCAGATGGTTCTATTTGATTTTGATTCTATGGTGAGAAAAGAAAAAATACAGACACAGCCAAATGGTTGGACATTTTCTGTGTCGGACGGTTATGCGGCACCGGAACTGGTGCGTGGAAAATGCAGCAAAATCTGTGAAGCGACTGATGTTTATGCGATCGGGGCGATCGCTTTTTATAAGCTTTTTGGAAGAACGCCGAATGCCATGGACAGTGCGGTGGGTGCGATATATGATTTTTCGGGCATGAAATGGAAGGATGCACGCTATCAGCCGGTGCTGTTCCGGCTGATGCAGGAGTTTTTTCACCGGACGCTGGCGGCAACGGTTCGACGACGTTATGCGTCTGTGGATGAAGTGCTTGAAATTTTGGAAAAACTGATCCGAGAGTCGGATGTAGAAAGAGTGTTTTTATATCACGGTTTTGCTTACAATACTGCAAATTTTGTTGGCAGGGAAAACGAGCTGCGGCAGATCGAGACAATATTTTCTTCCGGGCAGCAGGTTCTGTTTTTGTCGGGAATGGGCGGAATCGGAAAAACAGAGCTGGCGAAACGTTATGCTTACCTTTATGGGGAAGAATATCGAACCATCGTGTTTGTGCCATATCAGGGAAGTATCGTACAGACTGTCTGCGGGGAAGACATCCATATCCATAACGTTCACCGGGAGCAGAGTGAAGAGGGTCTGGAGACAGAAGAGGAATATTTTGAGCGGAAACTTAAAATTCTAAAAGAGCAGACCACGAAAGATGCTATGATCATTCTGGACAACTTTGATGTGGAAGAAGATGAAAATCTGGAGCGATTCTTGGAATGTCCCTGCCGTTTTCTGATCACGACCAGAGAAGATTTCCGGGATTATGATTTCTGCCAGATCGATGTGCAGCAGATGGAAAATATCAATGACGTGGAGGCATTGTTTGCCGTATACAATCCGAGAAGTTATGAAGAGGAAGAAAGAGGAGAAATCCGGGAAATACTGAAACTGGTAGAATATCACACAATGACAGTAGAATTGATTGCCAAATATCTACGTGAGGCAGAAGAAGAGCCGTATGTGCTTCTGGAAAAGATGCGAATGATAGAAGGCATCACCGGAACGGAAGAAGTCTCAGTGAAACATCGAAAAGACAGAAAAATGCAAAACCAAAAAGTGCAGGAGCATCTGAAAGCTCTGTTTGATCTGTCCGGATTTTCGAATGTTCAGCTGGAACTAATGCAAAGCCTTTCGCTGCTTGGCTATGTGCGGATCGCCAGAGAGACGTTCCTTTCCTATGTGCCGCTTGCGGGTGCAAAAGAGGCTCTGGATAAACTGATTCGATTGGGCTGGGTGGAACAGAACAGAAAAACAGATAAGATTTCTCTTCATCAGATCATTCTGGATCTGGTCTATCATGATTCAAAGCCGACTGCGGAAAACTGTCCGGCGATCACAGAAAAAATGACGGCTTATGCCAGACAGGATCTGGAATCGTCTGCATTGGATGGAGTAAGGTGGCAGTTTTTAAAATATTTCATGGAGCGGATTTCAGGAGAAAATCTTGCCTATGCCCGGCTTTGTGTGGCGTATTGTGGGCATATCCACAATGAAATGTATTATCTGAAACAGGCGGAGGAGATCTGTCTGTCCATGCAGAATGAAAAGTGCCATGCATTGCTTTTTCAGATTTATCTTCTTCAGATCCGAAAGGTGGGCAAAAAAGATGACCTCATAAACAGAATGATAGAAGATGAGGAATTTGATGAAAGTTCGTATCTGGAAATGTTTGCGGAACAGGTTCATGATCTTGCCTGCAAAGCGGAGAGGGAAATCCAGAGTGATACAGAGGATGCTGGGATTCTTGGGAAAAGTATGATCGATCTGGCACTGGAAGTGAACGATGCACTGGAAGATGATTTTATACTGTTTCCGCCGGAAGGGGAAAGCAATGTGGAAGCTTTTCATTGTTTACTGGATATAGCGGTGCACTTTATGGATCAGGCCGAAACGTATCTGGATCAGGCTGTGATGAATGAGAAGGAAAAAGCCGGACTGTATAAGAATATGGCGAAATTTTTTATGATGGATACTCTGGAAATGGATGCCCGGAAGGAATATTACGGAGATCAGAAACGTGCCCATTTCTATCGGGAAAAAGCTGCAGAACTGACAAAGAATGAGGAGATTTCAGAAGAAGACGAAGTGATGGTTCTGGATGATATGCCGGGGCTTTCGGCTGTTGCAGAAGAACTGGAAAAGAAAGGGGAATATTTCCAGGCAATCAAGTGTTATGCAGAAGCTTATGAGCAGGATGAAATCTCGGATATTCAGGCACTGGAGCAGATTGCGGAAAACTGGGTTCGTTTAAAAGAGATGGAGGAGGCAGCAAACTGTTGGAAACAGATTTTGGAGGCTGAACTGGAACGCGGAAAAGAGCATGAATGGTTTCGGTATGATGGAGAGATTTGCTGTCGATTGATACAGTTTTTAAGAGAACGTGGACAGATGGACGAGGCACGCCGCTATGCAATGGAACTGGTGCAGTGCTATACTCCGAAAGAGGAAGAGGCTGACTATGAGTGGTCTTACCGTCTGGCAGGAATGTATCGGTTATATCAGATGGAAACAGACGAAGAAAAGAAAGAGGATTACTGGAAACAGTGTGAAACATGCTGGCAAAATATCTCGGATGAGTACAGCATTTTTGAAGAGAACCGAACCTATCTTCTGGAACGACTGGAACGTGAAAAAACAGAGGATAAAAGGATTGAGCAGGCATTTGCCTATATGCATCATCGGACGGAGTGGGCAGATGCAGAAAGTAACATGATTTTTCTGGATTACATTTTGGAGCAGACGAAAGGAAAAGAAAAATTGGCAGCACAGGAGATAAAGGCACTTTTATACCGCAGCAGCTGTTATCGGAACCTTCCGGGAGATTATAAAAAGGAAGCGATGTGGGATGCTTTTGCAGCTCTGAAACGTCAGAAACAGGTGAAAAATCAGGATGCCTATCTGCGAAGTCTCGGATACAAAATACTTGCATCCTGTTATCGGGAAAAATACAGTGTGCTGGATGAAAGGGCAGAAAAATTGCAGAAGAAATGCGATTATTTTCTGGTGGCAAAAACGGATGTCAAAGGTCAGAAAACAGAAAAACAGTTAGAAATCTGGGAAGATGCAGCAAGAAGTTATCGTGACAGAAAAGAAGATCCGATGGAAGAGAAGTGTTATCAGCAGATGGAACTTTTATTTCAGAGGATGCAAAAAGAAGGGGCAGAGCCGGACTATAAGCAATATAAATGGTTTGCAGAGGATCGTGCAAGGTGTGCGGGCAGACAGAAACAATTTCAGAATGTACTTCAGATCATCCGGAAAGCATACACGCTGACCCTGCATGAGTATCAGACTCCAAAACCAGAGGATGCCTGGCCAAATTATGATGAAGAAACGAGAAAATATTATTTTTCAAGAGATCTGGAACACTATGCAGACATTCTGGCAGAGATCGGACTGCAGCAGGAAGCGTTTGTATTTTACAGCATGTCTGTGATCGTATCCGTGGAAGATCAGCAGGATGCACCGTTTTTTGACAGCCTGGATCGGTACTTTGCCGGAGAATGGAAACTATTATATAAAACATTTGAGACGGCACTGCATCAAAGTGTGACAGAAGAGCAGATTGATCACCTGTCAAATATTCAGAAGGAGCTTCAGTATGATGAGATGAAAGATTTCTGGAACAGCAGCAAAGCAGCAGACTTTCGCAGGGAGCTTACGTGGTTTGTGGATACATACTGCCATGGGGAGATTGAGTTCAAAAGAGAAGATTAAATCATTTTCACAACGCCGGAGAGAAAACATGCTACACTGCTCTCAAATCATATGGAAGGAGGATAGCATGGGAGAAAAGGAAGGCAGAAATACCAGAATTCTGAGCCTGTTTGTGAGACTGTCATATGGTGACATCCTGAAGAAAAAAGAGGAAGCACGTCACTATCAGGTGACAGAGCGGACGATCCAGAGGGATCTGGAGACAATCCGGAGCGTTCTGGAAGAAGAACGCAAGATGGGCAGGGACGATCGGATGCTTCTGTACGACAGAGAGCAGAACGGGTATAAAATCTGCAGAGTTTATCTCAGTCGAGAAGACTCCCACTTCTGCAAATGGTGAGTAATAACAAGCAGCTTTTTGTAAGTCCGGTCAATACCGATCGCTCCAAGCGGTGCGGTGATCAGGATCGCCAGCACTGCGACAGAGAGCACGATCTGTCCGCAGGCAAGTCCCATGGAAAGCGGGACGGAACCGATCGCAGCCTGAACGGTTGCTTTTGGAAGATAGGCGATCACGCAGAAAAGACGTTCTTTGAAATTCAGTGAAGTTTTTGTCATGCACAGGCAGACACCGACGGCACGGAAAACAAGAGCCAGCAGGATCATGGCGACTGCGGCGATTCCGGCCTGCATCGTATAGCGGATGTCTACAGCGGCACCGACCAGTACAAAGAGCAGGATCTCGGCAGCGATCCAGAGCTTGCCAAACTTCAGTGACAGACGATTGGTGACATCGATGGGACTTTTCAGCTTTACCACGCATGCCATACTGACAACGGCAAGAAGTCCGGAAATGGCAACGATTCCTTTGAGGCGGTTCTCCAGTGCCATGCAGAGAAAAGCAAGGCTGAGCAGGATCAGGACTTTCAGACTGCTGCGGATGCTATGCCCCTGTCTATGGCAGGTTTCAAAAAACAGGGCGAGCAGATAGCCAATGATGGCACCGATCACAATGCCAAGCAGGATGGATACCGGAATGTTTACGAAATCCATGATGTTTGCAGAACCGCCCTGAGCCATGCTCGAAAATGTAGAAAACAGTACAATGACAAAAATATCATCACAGGATGCCCCGGCCATAATGAGCTGGGGTATACTTTTTTCGGTGCCATAATTCGTTTCCATGAGCTGAACCATACGCGGGATGACGACGGCAGGGGAAACGGCAGCGAGCACAGATCCCATGACTGCTGCCTCGATTTTGGAAATGCCGAGCAAAGTCGGTGCCAGCAGAACATATCCGATGATCTCGAATGTGGCGGGAACAAAGGACATCAGAATCGCAGGACGACCGACCTTTTTCAGGTCAGAAAGATTCAGAGAAAGCCCGGCCTTGATCAGGATAATGATCAGTGCTATCTGCCGCAGATCGGATGATATGGATAATACGGAATCATCCAGCAGGTTCAGCACATACGGACCAAGCAAAATGCCGGCAAGCAGCATACCGATGATACGGGGCAGCTTCAGCTTCTCAAAAAGAGATGACAGGAGCAGGCCGGTCAGAAAAATGAGTGCAAGTGATGTTAACATAAAGACCTCCTTTATTATAATGAAACTATGAGAAACACGCTTTGTGGGTTTCTCAAGTTATCGCGGCAGTCGCCAAGGTCTCGTGCAAGCACGGACTTTGGCTCGTTGCTCGCATAAAAAAAGCTGGTGATCCTGCGAAATCGCAGAAGTCATCAGCTTATATACAAGCGGTTTGGTTAAAAACCAGGGAGAACCTCATTCCCGGCAGTCATTATATAATGGAAGAATTTGTTTGTAAAGGAGAAAGTGAATAAGCTGCTCAGAGGAAAATGTGGATAACTACAAAATATTACAAATATTTCAAAAATGTTAAAATGACATAATCAACAATTGAGTAAACGAAAATGAAACATCTATTGTTCAAAAGTTGAAAAATGCCGAAAATTTACTTGGGTAAAATGACAAAAATCAAGAAAACAGGTTATACATATTGCAACAAATAATGTTTGAAATGTGATAAAATTATGGAAACATCTCATAAAATTGTATGTGATCGAAAAAAAATATGTTGTAAAATGTAACGAATCTGTAACATTTACCTTGACATGTAACAAATTCTTCACTTATAATGCAGGTACATCAACTGCGGAAGGAGGAATGGCATTATGTGGCTGCTGGGAGTGATCTTAGATAATATCTGTGGTTTTTTTAAGGTATGTTTTTCACGTACACTCAGCAAACAGATTTATCGCAACTGTGCAGTTCTTATGACAGGTACAGTTGTGGTGGCTGTATTGGTTTTTACAGCGGGCAGTTTTACCGGAGGAGGAAAAAATCAGGTATATGCTGTAAAAGCCTCCCGAAATGCAGAAGAAGCAGGTGAGGGTGAGGATGTGAAGGAAGAGGAGCTTCAGGCAGGTTTGATGGGAATTGTTGCCAGCGTAAACAAGCTGGAAGCGTACTCGCAGGCAGCGGATGGCGTTGATCTTGAGACGGCGAATCAGGAGATCCTTGCCGGAACATCACGAATCAGAAAAAATGCCCTCTACCAGAAGTACGTGGAGGAGTGTGCAAAAAACATCGGAAGCATCGGCTATTATGCACAGCAGAAAGTGCTGGAAAATCAGATGGATGGGAATGATTATTACACACTTCTTCAGATCGTAGAAGCGGAGGCGACAGGGGGAGACATCAAAAGTAAGATCCTGATCGCCAATGTCGTGCTCAATCGTGTAAAGGATTCCAGATTTCCAGATACGATCTACGATGTTGTCTGGCAGACGGCGGGCGGTTCGCCGCAGTTTTCCCCTACCGACGACGGCAGGATCTATACGGTCTCGATCACGGATGATACGATCGAGGCGGTAGACCGGGCATTGGCCGGGGAAGATTATTCGCAGGGGGCACTGTTCTTTGCAGCACGTGCCAGTGCGGAAGCCCAGAATATGGTCTGGTTTGACCAGAATCTGGTGCAGATGTTTGAATATGGCGGACACGAATTTTTCTGTTTTGCGGATGAATGATCCGCTGCATGAGAAAAAACCGGGGGCATGGTAAGAAGTGTCTCCGGTTTTTCTCAACTTCGTTCCTTTGCTCTTGCACAGTGAAAAAAGGTATGTTATAATCTGGAATTAAGCGTGGAGAGACTGCATCAGATGTAAGGTGACTCCCGTAAAGTTTATCGCAAAATATGGCGTTTGAAGGAAAGGACGGCTGTTATGAATCTTTTATACAAAAGTACCAGAAGTAACGATGTCGAAGTAACTGCATCCCAGGCAATCCTGAAAGGACTGGCAGATGATGGCGGTCTGTTTGTACCGGAGAGTCTTCCGGCACTGGAAGCAGATATGGACACCCTTGCAGGGATGAGCTACCAGGAGACTGCATATGAAGTTATGCGTCAGTTTCTTACCGATTTTACGGAAGAGGAACTGAAAGACTGCATCGCAAAAGCATACGATGAGAAATTCGATACAAAGGAGATCGCTCCGCTTGTAAAAAAAGATGAGGCTTATTATCTGGAACTGTTCCACGGAAAGACGATTGCTTTTAAGGATATGGCATTGTCCATTCTGCCGCATCTTCTGACCACATCCGCAAAGAAAAATCAGGTGAAGAATGAGATCGTGATCCTCACAGCAACATCCGGAGATACCGGAAAAGCAGCACTTGCGGGATTTGCAGATGTACCTGGAACAAAGATCATTGTATTCTATCCGAAAAACGGCGTAAGCCCGATCCAGGAAAAGCAGATGGTAACACAGAAAGGTGCCAATACTTTTGTAGTAGGGATCCATGGCAATTTTGATGATGCACAGACAGGCGTGAAAAAAATGTTTGGTGACAAAGAACTGGCAGCACAGATGGACAAGGCAGGATATCAGTTCTCTTCCGCAAACTCCATCAATATCGGAAGACTGGTTCCGCAGGTTGTTTACTATGTATATGCTTATGCAAAAATGTATGC
>SKEC01002151.1_pt1 | contig 11515 bp, 11 predicted proteins | sample 4826641 | NCBI WGS metagenome assembly SKEC01 (sample SAMN11008819, study PRJNA524170) | human gut metagenome | biome: Human fecal sample; material: Feces; isolation source: fecal sample from pouch patient p18, p21 | host: Homo sapiens | place: Israel: Tel-Aviv | collected 2015-12-22
TTGATAAGAAAAGACTGGTATCTCTTTCACAGCAGATTGATAATGTCTGTGGTATGACCGGTGACGGTGTGAACGATGCTCCCGCATTAAAACAGGCAGACATTGGTTTTGCAATGGGAGATGGTACAGCAGTTGCACAGGAGGCAGGAGATGTTGTTATCCTTAATAACAGTCTGACTTCCATTAAAGACTGTGTGCTTAACAGCAGGACTATGGCGAAATCTGTTGGAAAATTCCTCATTTTCCAGCTTACTGTAAATATCAGTACTCTGTTAATGAATATCATTGCACCGATCCTGGGATGGACAGAGCCGTTTTCCATTGTCCAGATCCTTTGGATCAACCTGATCATGGATACACTGGCTGCCATGGCGTTTGGTGGAGAACCTATTCTTGACAGATATATGAAAGATCAGCCGGCAAAGAGAACAGATAATATTTTGACTCCGTACATCAAGTCAGCGATCGGAGTAAGTGCAATATTTATTACCCTTGGTTCTATCCTGATACTTGAGAATATCGGCGGCATTACCAGTTGGGTAATCCCTGTGGGCTGTGCAGATCCGGAGCTTTATGAGAAAACATTTATGTTTGCGTTCTTCATTTATGCGATTATCTTTAACAGTCTGAATACCAGATCTGAGAAGTTTAATCTGTTTGAGCATATCGGGGAGAATAAGAACTTCGTACTGGTAATGGGAGCAATCTTTGTTCTTCAGACCATTATCATTGAAATCGGCGGAAAAGTATTTAACACAACTCTGCTTGAGCCAAAGGCATTACTGGTATCCATGGTACTTGCAGTACTTATTATACCGGTGGATCTTATCAGAAAAGCAATCATGAGCAGGTAAACAATACGTATGAAATAATAATTATGGGGCTGTCGCAGGTAATAACAGTGTGGCAGCCCCATTCTTGGAGGAAGAGAATGAATGGCATTTTATGCGCGGACATGGACAATACCATAATATATTCGTATAAGCGCAATATCGGTGAAAATAAATTAAATGTTGAGTTATATAATGGAAGAGAAATCTCGTTTATTTCTGAAAAAACGCATGATCTGTTGAAAAAAGTAAGTGAGAAGATGACCATCATACCAACATCCACAAGGACGGAAGAACAGTATAAACGTATTGATCTGGATATAGGAATCATACCCTATGCCCTTGTCTGTAATGGAGGAGTACTGCTGGTAAATGGTAAGCGTGACAGAGAGTGGTATCTGGAGTCGCTGCGAATGATCCGGAATAGCAGACCGGAAATGGAAAAAGCGCAGCAGATTCTTGCCGGGGATTCCAGACGAAAGTTTGAGCTGAGATTTCTAGATGAGCTTTTTATTTTTACAAAATGTGAAAAGCCAGAGGAAGTGGTTGAAGATCTGCAGGCAAAACTGACTACGAAGCTGGTGGACGTATTTCATAATGGAGAGAAGGTATATGTTGTTCCTGTAAATCTGAGTAAGGGAATGGCTGTGAGAAGACTTCGAAAGAGGTTGCAGCCTGCATATATCATAGCAGCCGGGGACAGCGAATTCGATGTTTCCATGGTGGAAGAAAGCGACCTGGGATTAGTTCCGGACGGATTTAAAAAGATTTACGGTAATGGTAGCGACAGATTCAAAGAGACAGTGATGGAAATGGAGGCAGGAAGACTGTTTTCGGAAACATTACTTGAGAAATGTTTGGTTTTATATTTTAAAGAGCCGGACTGACTGCAATTCTATAAAATATTGCAGTCAGTCCGGCTCTTTGTTATATCAGGCTGTTAATCCATACTGACGCGGATTCCGCTCTGACGTTCAGATGGCTGAATGATAACCGTAACATTATCTCCTCCATGCCACTCAAACTGATAAGACTCTCCGGAAGTCTGGCCGATGAAAGTTTTCCAGTAATTCATTTATTTCATGTATTTTTCCAGAACCGGAAACTGTACAGGTCCGATGTCCAGAATCCGGCGGTGAAATTCTTTCAGGTCGAAATCATCTCCAAGTCTTTTCTGACAGACTGTTTTCAAGTCAAGGAAATTCAGATATCCCCAATAGTATTTCAGATAGTTACCGGGAGTTTCCACAATATACTGATAGATTTCGGCAGCAGTGGAAGCATTGTTGATGCCAAATGCTTTCAGAAAGACAGCAGTGCGGGCTGCATCCCAGCCCCTGTAATGAATGCCGATATCGATCAGGGAGTAAATGCACAGATTCATACTCCTGTTTAACCAGGCAAACCGGACGGCATTTTTGGCAGAATCCGGATCATTCATAAGGGAGGCGGCATATTCATAGCCGTATGATTCCACGTAGGTTGCCCAGCCTTCCACGTAGCCGGAGGAGGTGACCAGATATCTGATGTCAGAGGGATTGTTTTCGGCAAAAGAAACTGTCTGATAAAGGTGACCGGGAAATCCTTCATGTGCCAGTGTGCCGAAAAGCTCCAGAGAAGAGGTACGTCCGGAATCGTTGATATAGATTACGTTGGGGGTTCGGGTATCCACAGGCGGTGTGAGGTAAAAAGCAGGACTTAAAAATTTTTTCATGGAAGGATGAACGGTGCGGAGTTCGTAAGTGGCATCTTTCAGTTCTGGGAAATCTTTTTTCATCAATTCCGGAAGCTTCTCCAGCATCTGAGTCGGTGTCAGCGTAAGTTCATCGGAACATTGATTCAGCCTGTCGATCAGGGAGGAATTCTGTTTCAGCAGGGAAGATATCTCCCGATAGTCGGACAAAAGCTGAGCTGACAGCCTTTTTTCAATTTGTCCGACAGGTACATAGGTTCCTGTCTGGCTTTGCAGCAGGTAGATGTAATATTCACGCCCACCCTCAAAAAATGCCAGGCCCCGGCTGCTTTTGCCTGTACCGCGAAGATTTTCCAGACTGTCTGCCAGTTCCTGATAAGCAGGGATCACTTCGGTTAAGATCAGTTTATGATGATATGTACAGAGTTTTTTCTGATCTTCGCTGTTAAATGCAGGGTTGGAGAAAGCTTTCAGTTTCTGCGCAAAAATATCATCCATGTAGTTGGAATCAGGATTTGCGACAAAAGAATGACATTGTTTCAGGATACGGTCCAGAGTTGTGTCGCTCATGAAAAGCCCTGACTGGGATTTCTGCTTTTCCAGTTTTATAATACTTTGAAAATATGGCCTGACGGTACTCAGAAGTTTCAGATAATCAGAGATATCTTCTTTTGTCCGGAAAGTATATTCCGCCAGAAGAATGGGAAGTTGTGCCTGCACACCCAGGCCTGGTCCCAGCGGCTCATCCAGGGCGCTGTTTTTTCCAAGGGAGGCTCTGGTGTGAAAATAGAGAAGAAGCATATCACAGGTAAGCCGGTTTTCTTCGGAGAGCCTGGAATAGGCAAAGGATTTCAGCTCTTTCTCATATTCCTGACAGAGACTGGTGGTCTTAGCCGGGTCAGAAAGTGCAGTTCCAAGAGTTGCCTCGGGCTTTCTGATACCTTTTTTTTCAGGGTGTGCAAGAGTGTAGTGAAGGGTGAGGGTATTGCTGCATACTTCGGACCGGAATAATTTTTCCGTAAAGGTCTGAAAACGGGAGTTTTCAGAAACAAAGTGGTCGGAGAGAACACCCATGCTGATGCCAATGGCAAAGACCAGACACAGGCTGAGGATTCTTTTAGGGATATTTTTATAAATACGCATATCCACCTCGGAATCTGCTTTTTACTATCTTATTGAAGGAAGGCATGAAGTATGCTTTCGGTAACATAACATCCTTCCAAATGCTCGTCACACTTTTTTCATTTGACAAAATTGGGATGTTATGTTAACATACACAAATGTGTAACAAAACGTAATAAAAATGTAATAATTTTACAGCGATGTATAACAGGAGTTGATTAGTAAAATGAATAATAAAATAAAGACAATTTTGATGGCAGCAATTATGAGCTCTGTGGTTCTGACACAGGGGGTATGTGTAAGCGCAGCACAGTTTGATGATGGCGCATCAGCGTTTTCTGATGGAACAGGAAGTGTAAGCGCTCTGGCAAGTACACTGGCGAAGCAGACAGAGGAACAGACACAGGAGTTTGTTGCGAAAGAAGAGGAAGCAGCTCAGATTCGTGAAGAACGAAGAGTAGAGAAAGCGGAAAAGGCTTCTGAGAAGGCAGAGCAGGAAAAAACAGCCGCACTGGAGAGTATTCAGCAGACAGTTGAGGATACAAAGAAAAAAATTGCCGAAGAAGCAGAAGCGAAACGTCTGGTAAAGAGACAGGAAGTGGTAAACTTTGCGCTGCAGTTTGAAGGAAATCCTTATGTTTATGGCGGAACAAGTCTTACAAACGGTGCAGACTGCTCAGGATTTGTAATGTCTGTATTTGCCAATTTTGGTTACAGTCTTCCACGTGTGGCTGCAGCGCAGTGTGATGCCTCCACAAAGAAAGATATCAGCCAGCTTGAGCCGGGAGATCTGGTATTCTACGGAAACGGATATATTGATCATGTGGCACTTTATATTGGAGATGGAAAGATTATCCATGCCAGCAATGCTGCTACAGGAATCAAGATTTCCGATTATGATTATGAGAAGCCGGCAGCTGTAGGTACGTTCATGGAATAGCTGTAGCGCCTAAAATTATATGATTCGACAAATTGCACAAAGAATGTCGAGAGGTGGGAAAAGTGGATAAAGTCATACACACTCTATCCACATACCCGGTTATTGAAAAATCCCGTAAATTAAAGTTATACACAAAGTTATCCACATTATCCACATTTTATGTATGTGGAATACTCGATTTACATAAGGAAAAAAGAAACAGATGTTTTGTGTAAAATGATAAATCGACATTTTTGGACGAAAAAATCCACAAATCTATTGACTTTTTTATATTCTAAAAAACATATAATATTGTACAAAAAAGACAAAATATAACAATATATATAAAAATAATCAGAATATTCAAAAAGATATTCTGCTAAAAAATACAACAACAATGAAAAAAAGAATACATTTGACAGAAACAGGAAATTTCCACATAGGAGAGACAGATGTGGATGAGAAATGCACAAAATGAATTCGGGTGGGGATAACTTTTCACAGATATTATCCACATAGCATGAAGTCCTGTGTCAGATATCTTTGCCGTGCGTCAGCACGCCTGCAGATATCTTCCTTGTCTTTCGCACTCTGCTGAACTGTTTTAAATGTATTATTTACGAGGATTGCTATAGATATCTTTATCATACGTCAGATAAAATCAGCCGGATGAATAGTAAATATTCATCCGGCTGATTTCTGATATATACTATTTTTGTTTCATCCGTTTGATGACTTTCAGACGGGTAAATTCCTCACGTTCTTTCTCCTCCAGTGCATTCTGGATATCTTTGGTCAGTGCCTCGTACTTCGGAATAGTGATATTCTTCAGAGCATTGGCACGTTTCTGAGTTTTCTTGATATTGGCTGCAAGGCGGATGGCTGCATTTTCCACCATGGACAGGCGGATGGACAGCTCTTTTACCTTTTCAAAGGCAGCCTTGGCTTCGTCCAGAGACATCTTTGTGCTGTAGTAGGCATAGGTGGGAGTGTTAGTGGTTTTGTCATATTCCACCAGAGGAATTTCCGTACCCATAACACTTCGGGTTTTAATGCGTATAGAGTTCTCGACAGGAACCGTACACGCGATCTGCTGGACAAAGGCGATACCAATCTCCATATTGGCTTTCTGCAGTGCTGTATAGGCAGTGCGGAAAGTCACATCAATCTGTGTCTGGATATCCTTTGCCTGATCGATCAGCTCCATCATTTCACGAATCAGGATGTTACGCTTTTTGTCCATCAGTTCATAGCCCTGACGGGAAAGCTTTAGTGAGTTCTTTGCAAGTATCAGGTTTCCCTTGGTGGGAAAGGTATTCGGATCCATGTAATCACCTCGCTTCTTTTAGCGTACTGTTTCGTGATAGTACTTGTCGAGGATCTTCGTATCAATTCGGTCGAGCTCTTCTTTCGGAAGAAGTCCCAGAAGCTCCCAGCCCTTATCCAGGGTTTCGGTGATGCTTCGGTTCTCGGTTTCGGACTGGCCGACAAATTCACTCTCAAAGGCTTTACCAAATACCAGATAGCGTTTATCCAGCGGGGAAAGCTCATCCTCACCGATAACGGAAGCAAGGGCTCTGGCATCTCCAACCTTTGCATAGCAGGAGAAAAGCTGATTTGCCACGTCCTGATGGTCTGCTCTTGTATAGCCTTCACCGATACCGTCCTTCATCAGACGGGAAAGAGATGGCAGTACGTTAATAGGCGGATAGATTGCCTGTCCATGAAGCTGTCTGTCCAGAACAATCTGACCTTCGGTGATATAACCGGTAAGGTCAGGGATCGGGTGAGTGATATCATCGTTTGGCATGGTCAGGATCGGGATCTGAGTTACGGAACCCGGTTTGCCTTTTACGATACCTGCACGTTCGTACAGGGTTGCAAGCTCACTGTACAGATAACCCGGATAACCTTTACGGGACGGAATCTCACCTTTGGAGGAGGAAACCTCTCGCATGGCCTCGCAGAAGGATGTGATGTCTGTCAGGATGACCAGGATGTGCATTCCTTTTTCAAAAGCAAGATACTCTGCGGCAGTGAGGGCGATCTTCGGTGTAAGAAGACGTTCAACAACCGGATCATTTGCAAGATTCAGGAACATAACTACATGGTCTGCAGCACCGCTTTCCTCGAAGGTACGGCGGAAAAATTCCGCTACGTCATATTTGACACCCATTGCCGCGAAAACAATGGCAAAATCTTCATCAGAGTCCTCTCCCAGAGAAGCCTGCTGTACGATCTGTGCAGCCAGCTTGTCGTGTGGAAGACCATTTCCGGAAAAGATCGGAAGCTTCTGTCCTCGGATCAGGGTGGTCAGTCCGTCGATTGCGGAAATACCGGTGTTGATATAGTTTCGGGGATATTCACGTGCTACCGGGTTCAGCGGCAGACCATTGATGTTTAATTTTACATCCGGGGTGATGTCCCCCAGACCGTCGATGGGCTGTCCGATACCGTTAAAGGTTCGTCCGAGGATTTCCGGGGAAAGTCCGATCTCCATGGGACGTCCGGTCAGCCGGGTATGGGTGTTGCCTAAGGACATACCGTCTGTTCCTTCAAAAACCTGGATAACAGCCTTGTCCTCATAAATCTCAATAATACGGCCGATCTTGCGAGTCCCGTCATCCATGTGAAATTCTACGATTTCCTCATAGGAGGCATTCTTGACGCCTTCCAGGACCACCAGAGGTCCGTTTATTTCGCTTAAGCCTAAATATTCAATTGCCATAAACTTCTCCTCTCTGTTACGACTCATAGCCGGTTATGGCTATGAATGTAACTGTTCCGGCATCAGCCGTTTTTTTCCATTATGTTATCATAGAAAGTATCAATGTCCTGCTTGTATTGGTCGAATTTATCAAGCTGATTATTTGCCACATCATATTTAATGGAAATAATTTTTTCAAAAATGTTGTTCCCCTCTTTCAGTACGGAAACCGGCATTCCACGGTTGATGAGTGCACGGCATTTTTCATAAAGATAGAGGATCGTTTCCATCATTTTAAACTGTTTTTCCATTGGTACGCAGGTGTCTTCTGCGTGAAAAGCGTTCTGCTGGAGGAAGCCCAGACGGATGACTCTGGCAATTTCCAGCGTCAGTTTCTGGTCATCCGGAAGAACGTCGCTTCCGATCAGCTTGACGATCTCCATCAGGGAGCTCTCCTGATTCAGGATTGCCATGAGCTGATTCCTGTCTGCTACAAATTTCGGGGAAACATGTTCTCTGTACCATGGAGTCAGGTCTTCCAGATATTCACTGTAGCTGGTGAGCCAGTGGATTGCCGGGAAGTGACGGGCATAGGCAAGGGATTTGTCCAGTCCCCAGAAACAGCGGACGAAGCGCTTGGTATTCTGTGTGACAGGCTCTGAGAAATCACCACCCTGTGGAGAAACTGCTCCGATAATGGAGACAGAGCCTTCGGTTCCGTTTAAGTTCTGCATCATTCCTGCACGTTCATAGAATGCGGACAGCTTGGATGCCAGATATGCAGGGAAACCTTCCTCTGCAGGCATTTCCTCCAGACGGCCGGACAATTCTCGAAGAGCTTCTGCCCAACGGGAAGTGGAGTCTGCCATGATAGCTACGTCGTAACCCATGTCCCGGTAATATTCCGCAAGAGTTACACCTGTATAAATAGAAGCTTCACGCGCCGCAACCGGCATGTTGGAAGTATTGGCGATCAATGTGGTTCTGTCCATCATCAGGTTTCCGGATTTCGGGTCGATCAGTTTACTGAAATCTTCCAGAACCTGAGTCATCTCGTTTCCACGTTCTCCGCATCCAATGTAGATGATAATGTCTGCGTCAGACCATTTTGCAATCTGATGCTGAGTCATGGTCTTACCTGTACCGAAACCTCCCGGAACAGCGGCTGTACCGCCCTTTGCGATAGGGAAAAGAGTGTCCAGGATACGCTGGCCTGTGACAAGCGGGACGCTTGCGGGGAAACGTTTGTGGGTTGGTCTCGGGATACGGATCGGCCATTTCTGTGCAAGTGCCAGATCTTTGGTGGTTCCGTCTGCGAACTGAATGGTTACGATCGGTTCCAGAATGGTGTATGCTCCGTCAGATGCCGCGTGGATAACTGTGGCTTCTGTAAGATTCGGAGGAACCATGGATTTATGGAGAATGGAGTCTGTTTCCTGAGTTTCTGCGATAACAGAGCCGGGACCTACAACATCTCCTTCTTTTACTATGATGTGAGTGTTCCATTTCTTTTCTGTGTCAAGAGAATCAACGCTGACACCTCGTGAAATATATTTGCCTGAGGCTTTGGCAATCTCTTCCAGAGGGCGCTGGATACCATCAAAAATATTGTGGATGATTCCAGGTCCCAGAAGTACAGAAATGGCATCTCCGGTTCCTGTAACTGTATCGCCCGGTTTCAGTCCTGTAGTCTCCTCGAAAACCTGTACGGTGGTCATGCCTTTCTTCAGGCCGATGATCTCACCTACCAGATGTTCCGGACCTACATAGACCATCTCGGAAATCTTAAATCCGTTGTCGCCCTTCAGATAAATGACGGGGCCGTTGACACCGTAGATAATACCTGTATTACTCATGTTCTGGTCCTCCGTCAAACTTGAATTCTTTGTATGCTGCCTCAAAATTTCCTGCAAAAGAGTGATCGATCAGGATGTTTTTCTGAGGAATCGTAGCGCGGATACCGCCAAGAAAAGAGTCCTTTGCAAGCTGGATAGCAGTACCTGTCGTATGCTGAAGTTTCTCTGCAAGAGATCTGTCCTCCGGAGAGAGATAGATAGTAATCTCATCATTTCCCGCGAAATCCAGAGCTTCTTTGATCTTAGCAGTTAAATAGTTCTCATACTCCGGAGTTTTGGTAAAGGATTCCAGAAGTCCTTTTACTTCGGAGAAAATTTTCTCTTTTAATTCGTTTTGTTTTCTGGTCCAGTCACGCTTGATCGTGAGCTGTTCTGCGGAGAGAGCCTTGTTTATTTCACGTCGGGCGCTGGCAGTTTCCGCTTTGATCTGTGTCTGGGCGTTTTCTTCACTGAGAGTTTTGTGTTCTTCTGCCATTTTCTCCAGAGCCGCTTTATGCTCATCGAGAATGGCGGCAGCTTTTTCGTGGGCTTCCTCTACAGTGATATCATAAAAATGGCTGAGTTTTTCATCAATTGTCATGTTAACACCTGCCTGTAATATTTAGATTGTAACTGTTCACTCCGTTCACAGTAACGTAGCCAAAATTCATTCCAGATTGCCTGCGGCAATGGGATTTTGGCTTGTATGTCTCGAGATAGTGGTGTGTGAACAGTAACATTAGATTTACTATTGGTAACTGTTTTACAGCTTTAAACCAATAGCTTCATTCACATATGAAGTGATAAAATCCGGTTTGCGGCCAGTACCGTGCCTGTCGGGAATTTCAATGATCAGAGGGGTTTTGTGATGAAGCTTTACATCATCTATAATTTCGGGAAACTCCCGGCCGAATTTCTCGGTCAGGAGTATGATTCCGATTTCTTTATTGGAGATAGCTTTCTGCAAAGCATCTTTTAATTCATCATGTGTGTGTACGACCACGCCCTCCACACCTGCCAGTCTCATCCCTGTGTAGGTATCGATATTGTCGCTGATCAAAAACATCTGCATCTTATAACTGTCCCAGGATCATGAAGGAGATGATCAGTCCATAAAGGGCAACACCTTCTGCAAGACCTACGAAAATAAGGGATTTACCAAGGATACTCTGATCCTCGCTGATAGCGCCTAAGGCTGCGCTTGCCGCACTGGCAACGGCAATACCACCACCGATACAGGAAAGACCTGTTACAAGAGCTGCTGCGATATAACCCATACCTGTTGCAAGTGTGCCTTCAGAGCCTGCAGCGGCCTGTACGGAAGAAGCACCTGTGAACATAACTGCAATGGCGATAAGCATGGTTCCAAAGAAGAAGAATGCGTTTACACCGAGAGCTGTTTTGTAACGTCCGCGGTTTTTTTCACCGATGAGATAGTAGCCAAATGGAAGAATGATGCTGAGTACCAGTGCGATTGCTAAAATGATCTGTGCGATTGTTGTCATAATTAAATCTCCTCTTAGTTCTTGATTTTGCTGTTCATATATATCATATTTATTCGGCTTTGAATATCTGGCTGACCGACAGATATGGGTTTCCCGAGGATGATATATAAATGAAAATAGTATAATTTCTGATGATCTTTCTGTCTATTTTACAGAGCGGAACGGCTCAAATTTACGTCCTGTACCTTTGTAGAAGCGGCTGAACATTTCATAATATTCCAGACGAAGCACCTGGATACCGACGATCAGGCCCTCCATACCACATACAAAAAGGTTTCCCAGAACTACTACTATCCAGTTCAGGTTTCCGCTTTCTGCGCCTGCAAGCATGAGAACGACTTCCATCATCGCTGCATGGCTGACTGCGAAAGCTCCGATACGGACGAAGGAAAGGGTATTGGAGAAGTAGCTTAACAGGACTTCAAACATTTCAAAAAGTCCCTGTACAACGAACATTCCCTTCTCTTTTGGCATAACTTCTGATTTCTTCTCAATGAGGGCTGTAAGTGGCTCTTTCAGGAAGATCAGGATCAATGGTACGCCGAACATGATAAACAGTACGATTCCGCCGGGAAGTGTTTTGCCATTCAGTATAAGTGCAATGGAGACAACTGCAGAGCCGTAGAATACCAGACCAGCTACTGAGTTTGTATCAAACCAGATGTGTTCTACATCTCCGGCTTTCCAGGCATTCAGGATGTTAAATACCATACATAAAAGGATCAGGCACATACCAAAACCAATGGCAACAATAAATACTGTATTCAGCTTTCCGATAAACGGAACTGACATCATATTGTTCATCGGGCGAAGCCACAGGGCAGGTATCACATCTTCGAATCCGAAGATACTTCCGAACATAAATCCGAAGATTGTGGAGAACACACCTGCACAACTGATAATG
>SKEC01002681.1_pt1 | contig 11512 bp, 5 predicted proteins | sample 4826641 | NCBI WGS metagenome assembly SKEC01 (sample SAMN11008819, study PRJNA524170) | human gut metagenome | biome: Human fecal sample; material: Feces; isolation source: fecal sample from pouch patient p18, p21 | host: Homo sapiens | place: Israel: Tel-Aviv | collected 2015-12-22
CAAAAACAACCTGTCCACCACCCAAAGGGGAACTATAATCATGACAAAGATTAAAAACACAAAGAAGGGCATGGCAAAAAAGACATTAAGTATGTCACTTGTTGTTGCAATGCTTGCTACTTCTAATGTGCCGGTATGGGCTGCTGAGTTCAGCGATGGTACAGATGCTGCTGTAGCTACTGAAGCTCCGGCTGCTGAAACATTCTCTGATAATGCTGCAGAAGCTCCAGTTGTTGAAGATACTAATGCTGATACAGCAACTGCAAATACTGTTGTTGAAGAAGGCGATTTAAAAATTGACATTACTACCAAGAAAGAAGTTACTTGGGGTGATACTGTTTCTGTAAGCGGAAGTATTGTTAATACTAACACGAATACTAGCTTAGATAAATGGAATTTTGGTGTAAGAGAAGCTGGTACTGCACAGGCGCTTATTACAAAAACAGATGTTACAAGCGTTGGTGGAGAGCAAGTAACAGCAACTAACATGAACTTTGCAACAACTCCAGCAATGGCAGGAAAAACACTTGAACTGTATATCTATCGTGATGATGCTGATGCATCTTTTGGACCAATCGTCGTTGGCACAGTTAAAGTAAATAAAAAAGATATCAAAAATGCTACTATTAAAATTACTGGCGTAGCTGATGATGCTGCTGCAACTATGGCTTATAATGGTCGTGTTCAAAATGCTGCATCCGTTGGCAAGATTATGCTTGGTAGCGATGAACTTACATCAGAAGATTATGACATGACAGTAAGCAGTGCTATTAACGCAGGAGATATCCTTACAGTTACTGTAACCGCAAAAGGTGACAAATATGTTGGAACAGCAACAAGAAATATTAAAATTGTTGCCAAAGATTATAGACCGAGCAATCCGGCAGATATTGAAGCAAAAGTAAAAGATGATGTTAAATATGAATATACAGGTTCAAAAATCTATTTAAAAGCATCTGATGTAACTGTCGCTGAATCTAAACACGATCCAGATGTAACTCCGGATGACAAGAAATTAGGCGGTGCAGACTTATCTTCTGCTATTGAATCTGTAGAAACTAATGTAGATACTAATGGTGGCTACAATGTTGGTAAGCATACAGCAACAGTAAGATTGGAAACTGGAAAATTAGGAAACTTTAATTTTTCAGGAGCATATGAAACTGTTCCGACCAGCAATACATATGAAATCGTAGCCAGAGACCTTTCAAAAGTAAAAGTTGTTGTTGGATCTAATGGCGAAGTACAGTTAGGAACAAAGTTATCAGAATTATCATCAAAATTAAATTTCTTCGATGGCTCACAGCAGTTAGATTTAAAACCAACTGATTACGCTTATACAGTAAAAGTAAATGGTAAACAGATTGATACTACTACTAATCCTAATCCTGCTTTTGATAAAGAAGGTACCTATACTGTTGAAATTACAGCAGCAGACGGAGTTTCCAATACTAAAAACTCTGTTTCTACAACTTTCCGCGTAGAGGGAAATGTTATTAAATCTGCTACAAGTACAGGATTTAATAATGCTAACGGTACAATCAAATATGTAAAAGATTATACTGGAAATGCAATTCAGCCTACAAAAGATGATATTGGAACAGTAACTATTGCTGGCGAAGATTCTAGAAAAACTGTCACTCTCCAGAAAGGTGAATGGGAAATCGTAGGATATTCCAACAATACAGAAGCAAGTACTTATGGAAATACGTCAGCTACTGCAGCACCTTATAGCTATAAAAAATATGCAGCTGTTCAGATTAAAGTTACACAGTCTGGTACTTTCTATGGAAAAACATGCAATCTTTACTTTGAAATTGCTCCATTAAAAGTAAGCGGAGATACTATTACAGTACCAAAAACTACTTCTTATGATAAAGCAAATAGAAAAGCTTCTGATTACAAACTGGATGTAACAGTTAATGCGAAAGATTCTAATAATAAAACTATAACAGTTCCTGCATCTGCATATACAACAACAGCTAAGTTTTTAGATGCTACTACAAATCAGGAAACTGATGAAAATGCTAAAGAAAACACTATCGAAACAACTGTAGTATTAAAAGATCATAACTATATTTATGTTGATTCAAATAAAGATTATGACACTAATGGTAAAACTCAGAGTGTAGTTGCTGATAAAAAAACAAAAATCAAAGCTCCTGTATTAACAAACGCATCTGTTGTACTTACACAGGATAGCTATACATATACAGGTGGAAAGATTACTCCTTCTTTCAAAGTTATGGATGGAACTCTTGAACTTCAGGAAGGTGTAGACTACAGAATTAAGAGTATCACAAATGCTGTTAATGTTGGTACAGCTACTATTACAGTTGAAGGTTTAGGTACTTATTATTCAGGAGAAGCTTCTGGAACATTTACAATCACACCTGCTAAAGTTGAAGATGTAAAAGTTACAGCTGACGCTAAAACATATACAGGAAAGAAAATCAAACCTACATCTTTCAAAGCTACATTAAATGGAAATGATGTAACTGATCAGTTTAAGTTATCTGCATACGGTGATAACACAAATGCAGGAAAAACAGCAGGAAGCTTAACAATTGCTCTTCTCAGCGGAAATAAAAACTTTACAGGATCTACTGTAGATGGCACTTTTGAAATTAAAGCCAGAAAAGTAGCTAGCAGTACCATTTCTGTATATGATAAATATGGTCAGATGGTAAATGATAAATATGATACAGCAACCGTTGCCGCTGCAAACTTAAAGACATTCACATATGATGGAAAAGCACAGACATTTGCATCTGCTAAATTGAACGTCGGTAATGTTGTTCTTGAAACAGGCGAAAGCGCAGATACTAATATTGCCAAACCAACAGCTGATGATTTTGAACTTGTCTATGTTGATAACGTATATGGTAAATCTACACAGGGCGCAACATACAACACTGCACATGTATATGCTGTTGCAAAAGAAGGCGGCAACTATACTGGTACAAAAACTATTACTACCGCTGACGGTACAGTGATTAAAAATGTTGTTGCAGACCTCACATTCGGAATCAGTGCACTGAAATTCGTTAAAGAAAATGTAACTGTTAAAAATGGTGTTTATGCAGGTGGTGTTGCTGTTAAACCAGAAGTAATTGTACAGTTCGGTGGTAATACTTTAGTAGAAGGTGTTGATTATAAATTAGACTACGACACAGCTACAGAAGTTACTAACGGTGCAAAATACAACGTTAAAGTAACTGGTATCAATGGATATACAGATGCTGGTTCCGTATCTTCTGACAATACTGACACAGCAAAACAGATTGCTAAATGGGGAATTGATAAACAGACAATTGCAAACTGTGAAGTATCTGTAAAAGATGGTGTAGCTACAGTTATGAATGGAAGCGTAAAGGTTCCTGCTGATGAATACACATCTACAAAGAACGAAGATGGAACATATACTATCGCAGCTAAATCAACCAGCAAGCATTATACAGGTTCTAAGACTGTAAAAGCTGATGGAAAAGCTGAAAACGAAAAACCAAATGCTCCGATGATCAGCAATGTTAAAGTTGTTGGAAATAAAGCAACAGCAATCCTTTCTGGTGAAGCTGATGGCGCTGCAGGTTACGATTATGTAATCTCCACTGACCGTGACTGCATTACAAACAAAGATTATACATCTGTAAACAAGAATCAGGTTCAGACTTCTACTACATTCAAATATGTACAGCAGGGAACCTACTACGCATACTGCCACGCTTGGAAACGTGACGAGAACGGTAAGAAGGTATTCAGCGACTGGTCTAATGCATATCCATTCGTTGTATCCGCAATCACACCGGATGCTCCAGTTATCACAAACGTAACAGTAAGCGGATCTACTATCAAAGTAACATACAAAGTAGCTGCAAATGCAACTGGTTACGATGTAGTACTTGGAACTGGATCCAAGAAAGAAAACGGTGAGACACGTCCATACCAGTATGGCAACCACAAGAAACTGAACCTCAAAGAAGGTACAGTAACAGCAACATTCAAGAACGTACCAAAGGGAACATGGGTAGTTGGAATGCATGCATTCAACAGAACATCCGAAGACGGAAAGAAAGTCTTCAGCCCATGGTCAAACCTGAAAAAGGCTACTGTTAAATAATCCATTTGGGTAAATAATACAGATTCCTAAAAAAGAAAGCTCCAGTCATTTCGACTGGAGTCTTTCTTTTTTTACTCTAAATAAAATGTCACTAATTAAACTCTTTTATGGCATTGAATTTCTTATTATTTATCAGAAAATCTGCCAGATTGTTTATACCCTTATAATATTACATCGAAACAAAGCTAAATGTGTTCTTTTACTACAAGCTCTTTTGGATCAATGCATGGTACCTTTGAATTCTGAAAATCTTTTGGATTTCTAGAAACAATATAATCTGCTCCAAACGATAACGCACATTCCATTTGAAGGCAATCTTCAAAATCTGAGAATTCTTTATTTAAAAGCGCTCTTTCAATCTTACGTTTATCAATGCTTTCCACCTCAAACAAAGTACACAAACTTTTTAATAAAATTCTTCTTTCTTCGGGGGCATATACTTTTCTAAGAATAAAGAACATATTGGATATAGAATGTGCTGCAATACACCCTTTTATTGTGCCATCTTTACAGGCTTTAACTACACATCGTGCGGCTTCACCATAAGGTTCACGATCCAATATATAATCTAACAGAATATTTGTATCAACTAAGATTCTCATACTTGCCCTCCCTATATTCTGCCAATTCCTTATCATAATCTAAATCTGAAAATTTTTTCCGTAATTTTTCCAAACTTTCAAAGGCAAGATCTTTCGCTTCTTGATTTTCATCTTTATAAAGCCCCCTTACGCCTTTCATAATCTGTATCATAAAAATCAATTTATCCTCTGGCATCTGTTCTAATAATTCGATTGCATCCTGTCTAAGTCTTGTCATATAACTCACTCCTTCATACAATTAAATAAATATCATACATCTGGTAAAAATTTTTATAACGTTGAATTTGCTTACTAACAATATACCATATGCCTAATGATGTTTCCATGAAAGGAATTATAAAAAATATTAAAAATTTGAAAAGTACTATATTTTCTCTAAATCTTCAACCAAAATTTCCATATAACTATAAAAAGATTATTTACTAAAAGAAAAAATATAGTTATAAGTCTATTTCTCTTATATATATTCCGATATAATTTTGTCCTAAAAATAAATTTTTAATCAATCCACAACCTGTACACCACCCAAAGGGGAACTTTAATCATGACAAAGATTAAAAACACAAAGAAGGGCATGGCAAAAAAGACATTAAGTATGTCACTTGTTGTTGCTATGCTTGCTACTTCTAATGTACCGGTTTGGGCTTCCGAATTCAGCGATGGTTCTGATGCTACAGCATTCTCCGCTGAAGCAGACACTCCGGTTGTAGATGACGTTGAGGATGGTGCTGTTGAGAATGCGACAGCGGCTCCAGACACTGTTAACGGTGATGAATGGAAAATTAATGGGACAGCAGTAAATAATAATGTTTTACCTTGTGATGCTGGTACTGTTAGTTATGAAGTAACATTAAATAATGCAATTGTAAATGATAATGATATCAAAGTGGAATTTAAAGATGGCAGCAACATATTAAGCAGCATTGAAACAGGTGCTAAAGGCAAAAAAACTGCTGTTGCAGCTTTTTCTTTAGCTTCTGATTATGCAGGTAAAACTATCACAACTGCTGTTTATGTTAAAGCAGCTAATGGTGGATGGACTGCATTAAGTGGAAAGACTTCTTCTTTAAGCGTAACACCTGCAGAACCAACAGTTGATGGAAGCATTACAATCACAAGTGATATTGAAGGAAATGTAATCTGCCCGGCAGCTACACTTAAAGCAAATATTGACAAAGTAACAGTAGATGCAGATCATAAAAAAGATGATTTACATTACATCTGGCAGATAAAAGAAAAAAACGATACTACATGGACTGAGGTTGGAAAAACAAATACTTACAAAGTAAATGTTGCTGACTATGGCAAGGACATTCGAGTAGGTGTTTATTTTGGAGATCAGTTCTATGAATATAAGACTTTGTTCACAAAGGACGCTTATACTGTAACAACAAGAAGATTAGCTGCTGTTGATAAAAATGGCGGTATTAGTTCTAATACAAATATTGATATTAAGGGAAATGGGGCTAAAAAGCCGATTAATTTAGGCGATGCAGAAGCCAATAAACTTACAAGTGATGATATTACCATTTCATATTTGCCATTAGATGCTATTAAGGCTATTGATTTAAAATATGGAACAGATTACACACTGAGCTATGAACCAGAAGTTTTAAACACAACTGGAACCGTCGTAGTAAATGTTCATATCTTACCAACACAGAGTACAGATTATACAAGTGACACATATAAAATGTCCTATGAATTAACTGCCGATGGTTCTACAATTAACGCTACAGAAGCTGGAAAATATGCAGTTACATTCAAAAATGCATATACCTACAATGGAAAGAAACAGACACCAGTAGTAACAGATGTCAAATATGATGGTAAGAGCCTCAGCGCAAGCGATTATGAGGTACAGCAGATTGGTGTAGATGCAGGTTCTTATAACTTAGTACTTTATGTTAAAGGTAAAGGATATCTGTATGTTGATAAAGATGGTAAAGGAAGTGCCAATGCTATAACAGCACCAGCAGTCCTTCCACTGACAATTTCACCAAAGAATATTTCCGATGCAACTGTTGCCAAAGATATCAAGATCACAATCCCGGATGAAGTATGGGAAGCTGCTGCAACTGATGTTAAGGATAATAAAGTAACTGTTAAAGGTGAAGCTAAGAAAATTACTGTATACGATAATGCAATTGACGTTACAGAAGGAATCAAAGGATTCGAAATTGAAGCACTTAACTGGAATACTACTGATGCCAAAAAGGCAATCCGTATTACGGGAACTCAAAACTATACAGGTTCCATTGTAATCAACGGAAAAGAGAATACCCGTACTATCACACAGTTTAAGGACGCATTTACAACGTTCTTTGCAAACGCAGGTGTTGGTCTGAAATATAATGGAAAATTACAGGATGTTCTTGGTCAGAAATTAGCTGCTAATAATGGAACAATCACCCTTCAGGGAACAGCTTTAACTGTAGGAACAAACTTTACATACGAGATCATCTCCGGTGGAACAAATGCAGGTAAAGTTTCCGTAAAAATCAAAGGTGCAGGAATCTACAGCGGCGAGATGGAACTCCCGAACGTATATGAGATTGCAAAAGCTGACTTTACGGCAGATGTAACAGCTAATACAACAACAAATAATCTGACCGTATCCTATAACCCAAGCCTCGGCGATAAGGGTGCTAATATCGAAGCTTATGAATCACTTGCAAAACCTTCTTACAATGCAAAAATCACTGCAAGTAAATATGCCCTTACAGAAGGTACAGATTACTGGTTAGATTACAAGAGCACAAATAAAACAGAAACAACTAATACTTTTGGAAGCATTACTTATACACCAACCGTAAATGCAAATACAAAACTTGGCAGAAAAGAAGGAAATAAAAACTTTAAATTAATCACTGATGCAGGTGCGAATACAACTACTACACCATATACCGGTAACAGAAGTGATATAACAGTAAGTCTTGTAGCCAAGAACTTACACGACAGTGATATTAAAGTAAGAGTCTTAAGCGCAGATTACAATAATGGAACTGCTGTTACACCAAAGGTAGAAGTTGTATATGTTGAAAACGGTAAAGAGTATCCGATCAGCAGCGACTACTACTACGTAGAGCTTAAGAAGGCAGCATCCGCAATAGGAAGCACCGGACAGGTCAATATCATTGCCAAGACAAGAGGAACTTCTGACGGTGATCAAACTGTTAATAAGGCAAACCATCCGCAGTTATACACAGGAAACCAGGTAGTTGATTATACAGTTGGCGATGCAACTCTTGAAGGCGGCAAGATCGTAGCTACAAATGACCAGACTACTCTTCCAAGTGTAGCATATGATGCATCTGCAGCAGCAACTACAGAGGGTATCACAATGCCGGCTAAGAACTATGTTGTAAAAGATAAAGGCGGCAACGTAGTAAATCCGAAATACTATGACATCACTTATACAAACAACAAAGCAGTCGGAACAGCAACCATCACAGCAACTGGTAAAGGCCAGTATAAGGGCACTGTAAGTGCACAGTTCACAATCACAGCCAACAAACTGCCAAGCGGTACTGTAACCCTGATGGGAGACAACGTAGGCAAGGTATATACAGGCGAAGCAGTTGAACTTACAGCCGGAAAAGACTATGTGGTAAGCGGTGAACTTGGAAAACTGAAACTCGGAACTGATTACATGGTATCCTATGATAACAATGTAAACGTTACTGAAGGTGCAAACAAAGCCAAGATCAAATTTGTAGGTATCAACAACTACGCAGGTGAGCTTGTAAAAGAATTTGATATCACATCTGCACAGATCAAAGCTGAGAACATCACTTTAGGTGATACAACTTATGCAAGCGGAATGGCTATCAAACCATCTGTTACAATCACAGTTCCTGGCGGAAAAGCTACATTAAAGGAAGGTACTGACTATACAGTATCTTATGAAAAGGTAGCTACAAACGTAGGTGAGACAGGAAAGATTGTTATCACATACAATAAAGATAACAAAAACATCAATGCAAAAGATTCTGCACAGACTGTAGAATACGGCGTAACAGCAAAAGATCTGAAAGACGTAACAGTTGCAGCAATCGCAAATCAGGAAGCAACCGGCGAGCAGATCAAACCGGCAGTTACTGTAATGAACGGTTCTGTAAAACTGACAGAAGGTAAAGACTATGAAGTAGTTTACGGCGATAACAAAGCGATCGGCGAAGGTACTGTAACAGTCAAAGCTCTTGATTCCAATAAGAACTACACAGGAAGCCAGACAGTGAAGTTCAACATCGTTGAAAGTGCTGCAGAGATCGGAACACCAGTCATCAGCAGTGTCAAAGTTGTCGGCAATAAAGCAACTGTGATCCTTTCCGGTGATGCAGAGGGCGCTTCCGGTTACGATTATGTAATCTCTACAGACAAAAACTGCACAACAAGCAAAGATTACGATGCGATCAGCAAGAACCAGGTACAGACTTCTACATCATTCAAATATGTACAGAAGGGAACCTACTATGCATACTGCCACGCTTGGACACGTGACAAGAACGGCAAGAAAGTATTCGGTGAGTGGTCTGAAGGAAAAGCATTCAAAGTAAAAGCAACAACACCGGCAGCACCAGTCATCACAGAGGTAAAAGTGAAAGGTTCTACTATTACCGTAACATACAACAAAGTTTCTAATGTAGCAGGATATGATGTAGTTCTGGGAACATCCTCCAAGAACGACAACGGTGAGTTACGTCCATACCGTTATGGAGATCACAAGATCCTGAACATCAACAAGAACAAAGTTACTGTACAGTTCAAGAATGTACCAAAGAAAAACTGGGTAGTAGGAATGCGTTCCTTCACAAAAGACCCGGATACAAACAAGAAAGTATTCAGCAGATGGTCCAATCTTATGCCTGCTAAAGTGAAATAATCCATTTGGGTAATTAATACAGATTCCTAAAAAGAAAGCTCCGGTCATTGCGACCGGAGCCTTTCTTTTTAGATATTCAGGGAAACATATTTTTTTAGAATTTACACAGAATCGCCTTCTCTGTTTTTTCAAAAGTCAAAATATGGTGATGAAATTCACTTTCAAGCGAAAGAAAAAAAACAAACGACACATTTGACGGGGTAAAATTAAAATTGTGGGTAAAATTAGAAAGAACTCCTTCTGTTTTTATGAAAATTCATTCATGATGTTTCTGACTGTATCTGTCTCACTGATATTAAAATTCCTGCAGGTCCTTACAGTCGCACGAATGCCTTCAAGGATACCTTCCCATCGACCTTCCTGTCTTAACTCTTCCAATGCATTACACATATTGATCTGTCCTTCCCTCTGCTCCAATTCCAAAGCATGATCGATCAGTTTCTGATACGGCTGAGAACTTTTTACACATTGTAAAATGTACCCCTTGTCAAGGACATTTTTATTCATTTGTTTTAGGGAATGCTTGTTCGTTCTTCTTTTGAAAATAAATAGCTTTTTCTAACATGTTTTTGTGATAAATACCCATATATCCTTCCCATCCTTTTGGCTATCTCTATGAAATATCATCTTATAGCACAGAGAAATATGTTTCTTTACAATGTAAAAGTTCAAAAAAAGTTCATTTTAAAAGATAAAATTGTAAAAATAAAAAAAGCTGCCACTATACTTGGGTAAACTTGAAAATTCCAGGTGAAAGTCGGATAAATTCCCGGTTTTTTATAAAAATCTCTATGGAATTGTCTATCTATCGTCTATCTATACAGCGAAATCAATCCTCTGACCAGAACATTTTTTTCAAAAGTTCAAATCAGCATTTTTTTTAGAAAAGTATCCATGAATCGAGTGAAAAAAAATCCTTTTATTCAAAAAAAGTTCAGGAAAATCATGATAAAATTTAATTTCAGGAAGAAAAAGTTCAATCAAAAAAATCTTGCCACTTTTTTGGAGTAAAATTGATGATTTGAAGATAAACCAGAAAGAACTTCTTCTGTTTTTTGTGAAAATCTAGTTAGATACCGGAATCCCGAAAATAGTGTATTATATTTTACTCTGGTATAAGTAAAGAGCCCCGGACCAGATGGACCAAAGGCTCTTACTGATAAGGTTTTCAGTTTACCAGTATTTTTTTACATAATTGACAGCTTCTTCTTGTGACAGGGAAAATTCATTCATGATATTTCTGACCGTATCTGCCTCACTGATATTAAAATTCCTGCAGGTCCTTACAGTCGCACGAATGCCTTCAAGGATACCTTCCCATCTGCCTTCCTGTCGACCTTCTTCAACACCTTCCTGTCTTAACTCTTCCAATGCATTACACATATTGATCTGTCCCCCTTTCTGCTCCAATTCCAAAGCATGGTCAATCAGTTTCTGTGATTCTATCTTTTCGGGGATCTCCAGCATATCCTTCAGGGAAAACGGACCATCCCATTCACTTTCTCCATAGTATACACACAGACTAATTACCGGATGCAGCCGGTCGGTCTTCTTAAAACCTGACAGGAATTCATCCGCTGAATGGAAATCCCCGTTTTTCTTATTTACTGCTGCAATCTCATCATATTCTTTCATGTAAGAAAACGCATCTCCGACCATATGACGCAGCGGCATCGCATAATGGATCTTTGCCTGATTTTCCAGTCCCCAGAGAACAAAGTCCACACCATATGCCGTCTTCTTTACAACATCCAGAATCGGCTCCGGTCATTGCGATTGGAGTCTTTCTTTTTAATAAACCTATACCATATATTCTAACAGAATCTTATCCTTATATTGCTTTCTGCTATTTCAAGGTGTATCTGACTCCCCTGCCTGCACCTGTTTTTTTCAGGATTTTCTTTT
>SKEC01002683.1_pt1 | contig 11501 bp, 5 predicted proteins | sample 4826641 | NCBI WGS metagenome assembly SKEC01 (sample SAMN11008819, study PRJNA524170) | human gut metagenome | biome: Human fecal sample; material: Feces; isolation source: fecal sample from pouch patient p18, p21 | host: Homo sapiens | place: Israel: Tel-Aviv | collected 2015-12-22
CAACTACGGCGCCCGCCGCTTTGCCCGGGTGCGGAAAGCGGCCAGCTTCACCATCTCGACGGCTTTCGTCTTTATGGCGGTGCTCAACGCCCTCTGCTGGTTCAACGCCGAGCCCCTCATCCGCCTCTTCCGCGATGACCCCGAGGTCACCGCCGTGGCCCTGCCCGCCCTGCGGTATCAGTGCGTCGCCATGTTCTTACAGCCCGTCATCATCGTGACGAATATGATGTTCCAGTCCATCGGCAAGTCGGGCCGGGCTACCTTCCTCGCCTGCTGCCGTCAGGGTGTCTGCTTCATCCCGCTCATCCTCACCCTGCCCCGCATCTGGGGCCTGAGCGGCATCGAACTATGCCAGCCCATCGCCGATGGCCTCACCTTCTGCATCTCGGTGCCTTTCCTGCTGCCCTTCCTGAAGGAATTGAAGGAACAGGGAGACGAAGAATAAATAAACAGTCCGCACAGAAGAAGCTTCCTGTGCGGACTGTTGCTTTTTGTCGACAACTATGCTATTCTGTCAGTAAGGTGTTGTCTGCAACACTTCGGTGGTCAAGCTCCTTTTCCGATATGTCCGGCCAAGCATCCGCGCGGCCCTTCCGGGAAAGGCAGATTTTCTTTTCTCGCCCACCCCGGACTGCGGCCTTGCAGAAAGGGGGAGCGATACTTATGAGCGAAGAAGAATTCGTTTTTGCTCTGGCGACGCTTTTGGTGGCGGTCATCCTTGCAACCTTTCAAATCACTTGGGAGATTGCAAAGGCCGTCTTTCAAAAAGACGACCCTCGCACTGACAATATTCCTCGCCGTAAAAAGAAGAAATGACCGCCCCAGCTGCGAACTTGTGCGGTCATTTCTTTTGACGTATCAGTAAGGAGCTGACCCAGTTGCAGGCAACACCTTTCCTGTTTTCAGTATAGATGTTTTGCATCGGTTTGTCAAGTACCCCACATCGTCATAATTTTGTAACCAGACCCGGCCACATTTCTGCAATGAAATGTCCGGGTCTTTCGTATATACTATAGATGGGAAAGTCAAATTCTGGGAGACTGTGAGGTGTTTCTATGAAGACCACTCTGCTTCGACTCAGCCGCCGCGCCGCCTGCCTCGTGCTGGCGGGCGGGCTGTTGACGAGCTGTTCGCTGCTGCCTGCGGCGTCGCCCCGGCACGAGGGGACGGCGGCGTCGCAGGCCCCGCAGTATTACAGCGACGCATGGCTCAGCGACGACGCGCTCCACTACCTCTACTCTTACGCCGGGAACGGCGGCGGCACCATCCTCCGGGGCGGCAGGGTGCTCTACAAAGCCAGCAGCTCCGACAGCATCCAGCTGCTGAAGGACACCCTCACCGGCGAGACGGGCCACTACCTCGTGGCCCACTCCACCCCCGGCACGGAGGAGCGCACTTCCACCCTTTACGACGCCGACGGCAATGCCGTCATGACCTTTCCCTACGCCGTGAGCGCCACCCTCTCGGGCGGGCTGCTCATCCTGCGGGACGACGCTGACGTCTGGGCTTTTGAGAACGGCACCACCGGCGGCATCCGGGTGTACGACCTCGCCACAGGCGCCCAGCTTCCCGTACCCGAAACAGCGCTCGACTGTCTCGTGGTGGACGAGGACAGCCAGCGCCTCATCTTCAACTGCTACGACCTGCCCGAGGGCCTTACTTACGCCTACGACGACCCCGACCAGCCGCTCCACCAATACGTCCTCATCACCGACCGGGAGGGCAATGTGCTGATGCGGGAGGACGGCTGCACAGCCAACACCCTTGCATCGTATCGCGGCGTTTTTGCCGACTGGCTCGATTTGAGCTGGTTCCGCGGCTCAGACTGGGGCATCGCCCGCGAAGCCCTCTACAACGTCACCACCGGCGAACTGCTCACCGGCGAAGAGGACAGCGCCGTCTCGGCCTGCGGCGTGGGCGTCGCCTGCCTTCAGAGCCGTCAGGACAGCCGCTCCGTCCTCTACGATTTGAACAGCGGCGAGGCCGTGGAGCTGGGCCGCTTCGACTGGTGTGTGATGGACTACACGCCCGGCTGTGTCACCCTCCTCGGCAGCGATGACCCGGATAACCCCTACACCCTCATCGACCTCGCCAGCGGCGAAAAGACCGCCGTCCAGCGGAGCGACACGGACTACCACTCCGGTAATGTCGCTGTGCTGACGGCAAACAATGTCCTTAAAATCTATGACGGCACCACCGGCGCGCTGCTGACCGACGTAGAGGTGACGCCCGTCGAAGAGGGACACTATGTCAGTCTGACCGCTCTGCCCGACGGCTACGCCCTGCTGCAATACAACAGCGAGAACTACGACACCGTTGCCATCCAGACCTACAGCGGCGATGGGCTGCTCTGGTCGTCCGCCGGTGAGGCCCAGCAGTACACCTACGCCTCCTACCTCACCAACACCGCCAACGGCCCTCTGCTCACGGCCCACCGGGACAACAGCGACTCGTCGAACCTCTCCGACGTGCTGGACATGGAGGGCAATCTGCTTCTCCGCCGCCTCGGCAGCTGCTACAGCATCGACGATCTACCCGACGACTGCTTTATCGCGCGGCAGGGCTTCGACTACGGCCTGATGGACTCCACCGGCCAGTGGCTCTACCGCGAAAGCATCTTCTCCTCCCCCAGCGACGACGCTGGCGGGGGCTACCTGTACTGACACGGAGGTTTTTGATATGAAAGAGATGATCTCCCGCCGCAGCTTCCTGCGGGTGATGGGCCTCGGCTTCGGGGCGGCGATGCTCACTGCCTGCAAGACCGGCACTACGGACTCCCCCGCCGACTCTCCGGCGGCGTCTGTCCCCGACCCGGACACGCCCGTCCCCTTCCTGACCGAGGACGAGTTCCCCCGTCTCGACGGCTCCACGGCCTGCATCCCCCTGATGGCCCAGATGAAGGCCGATGTCACCGGCATGGACCTTCTCGAGGCCCAGACCAGCATCACCGTCAGCACCACGGCCTATGCGTGGGAGAACTTCGGCCTCTGGTCCCGCAGCGACAGCGAGGACTACGGCGCACAGCTCCTCATCGTCTACGAGGCCCCCGAGTACGTCAAGGAAGAGCTGGCCGAGGCCGACGCAAAGCTCGAGCAGAAAGCCATTGGCCGGGACGCGCTGGTGTTCATCGTCAACGAAGAGAATCCCGTCCAGAGCCTGACCCAGCAGCAGCTGCGGGATATTTATGCGGGCCGCATCACCAGCTGGAAGGACGTGGGCGGCGCGGACGCCCCCATCGTGGCGTTCCAGCGGGGTGTGGACTCGGGCAGTCAGACCCTCTTCAAAAAGCTGCTCATCGACAAGGGCGACGGCCAGCTGATGGCCGCGCCCACCGAGCTTGCCCCCGCCGACATGGGCGGCCTCGTGGACAGCATCGCCGAGTACAACAACTCCGCCAACGCCATCGGCTTTTCGGTCTACTACTACATCGACCAGATGTACTCGAAGCCCGGCCTCCGTCTGCTGGCTGTGGACGGCGTGACCCCCGGCAATGACACCATCGCCGATGAGAGCTACCCGCTCTGCAACGAGTTCTACGCAGTCGTCCACGCGGACGCCGCCCCCGACAGCCCCCAGCGGAAGGTCTACGACTGGCTGGATACCGACGAGGGACGCAGGTGCATCGAGAAGGCGGGGTATGTAGCAGTGGATTAAACCTCTCCGTCATCGCTGCGCGATGCCACCTCCCCTACCGAGGGGAGGCCTTGGCATTTCGTGAAGCTTCGCCTCTTCGCCAGAGGCTCCCCTACTAGGGGCAACGGCGACGACCGCCGCCAGCGGCGGAAACAGGGAGGAGCTGTTGGGGCAGCGGCCAGCAGGATGCAAGCGGCAGCGCAGCAGACGCTGGGAGCCGCAACCCGGCATGGGCGCGGAGCGCCTGAGAGGGCAAGGATGCTGACGGAGAGGTTATTCCCCCCAAAATTCCGCTAATTTTTTCTTCAACTCTTCCGTATCCCGCAGATACTCCAGATGCCTCCAATGCTTCGGGAAGAGCCGGGCGTACTCGCTCTGGGCAAAGCGGTCGTCGAGGAGCAGTACCACGCCCTTATCTTCCTGCGTCCGGATGACCCGCCCGGCGGCCTGCAGGACTTTGTTCATCCCGGGCCAGCGGTAGGCGTAGTCGAAGCCCGCCCCGTTCTGGGCGTCGTAGTAGCGGCGCAGCATCTCCTGACGGGGACTCACCTGCGGCAGGCCCACGCCCACGATGGCGCAGCCGATGAGCCGGTCGCCCGCCAGGTCCACGCCCTCGCCGAAGATGCCGCCCATGACCCCGAAGCCGAGAAGCGTCCTCTCCGGGCAGGGCGAAAACCGCTCGAGGAACGCCGCCCGCCCGGCGTCATCCAGACCGCTCTCCTGTACCAGTGTGCCGATGTCCGGGTAGCGGGCGGTGAAGTCCTCCCACACCTGCCGCAGATAGGCATAGCTGGGGAAGAAGGCCAGATAGTTGCCCACCCGGCTGGACGCCAGCGCCGCGAGGGCGTCCGAGAGGGGACGGATGCTGGCGTCCCGCTGGCGGTAGCGGGTGGAGATGGAGGGCAGACAGTAGAGCCCGAGGTTTTCTGCCGGGAAGGGGCTTTCCAGCGCCACGGCCCGGGCCTCGGGACAGCCGAGGACGGTGCGGTAGTAGCCCGGCGGCGTCAGCGTCGCGCTGAACAGCGCCGCCGCCCGCCCTGCCGAAAGGCTTGCGTCCACGAAGGGGGACGGGTCGAGGCAGAGCAGCTGCAATTCAAGGTCACTGCCCCGGGCGGTGAGCTGGGCGGCAAAATGCTCGTCGTACCGTTCCGACGCCCGCAGGATGTCCTGCACCTCGAAGTAGAGATCCAGCAGGGCCGCGTGGGCTTCGGCGTCGGGATCGTCTTCCAGCCAGTCCTGCAAGGGGGCCGTCAGCGCCCGCAGCGGGGCCAGCAGGGCCGAGGGAAGCTCCTTGCAGAACACCGTGCCGTCCTGAGCGTAGTCGGCGGCGGGCAGCTCGATGGCGGGCGTCTCCGCAGATCCCAGCAGGGAGGTCTGGCCGCTGTCGTCCTCTTCGGCGGCAGTGCTGCCCCGGCGGGGCGCGAGGGTCGAGACCGCTTTCCGTCCCTCTAAAAAGGCTTTGTCGGCCTTGCTCAGCGCTGTCTTAAGGGTGCTTTTGCCCCGCCCGAGGGCGCGTTTTGCCTCGGTGAGGCTGCTCTTGCAGAAGCGTGCCGAGTACATGGCCCGCGCCCGCTCGGGCAGATTGTGGGCCTCATCCACGAGGAAGAGCCAGTCGCCCGCGCTGTCGAAGAACCGCCGCAGATGCACCACGGGGTCGAAGAGGTAGTTATAGTCGCCGATGATGACGTCGCACCACTCGCTCAGATCCAGCCCCAGCTCGAAGGGGCAGACCGTGAACTGCTTTGCGGCGTCGGCCAGTGCGGCCCGGTCGAAGCGGCCGGTGCCGTCGTCCAGAAGGGCTTTCAGGGCCGTGTTCACCCGGTCGTAGTAGCCGTTTGCGTAGGGGCAGAGCTCCGGCAGGCAGGCGGGATGGCCCTCGGCATCCGGGTGGAGGCAGACCTTCTCCTTGGCTGTCAGGGTCACGCTGCGCAGAGCCAGCTTGGGATCAGACGCCCGCAGCCGCGCAATGGCATCCTCGGCGGCGGACTGAGTCGTGTTGCGGGCCGTCAGGTAGAACAGCTTCTCGCCGCAGCCGGTGCCGATGGCCCGCAGAGCAGGGAAGAGGACGCTCATGGTCTTGCCGATGCCGGTGGGGGCCTGACAGAAGAGCCGGACGCCGCTTTTAGACGGCGCGGCAGTGCAGGCGCGGTAGACTTCGCCTGCCAGCGCCCTCTGCCCGGGCCGGTAGGCCGGAAAGGGGAAATCCAGCGCCGAAAGGCTCATGCCCCGCTGCTCCTTCCATGCCAGCTGACGCTGCGCCCAGGGGGCGTACTGCTCGAGGAGATCCTGCAAAAACGCTTCCAGCTCTTCGAGGGTGAAATGCCGCACGAAGCGGAGGATGTCGTCGGTGTCGATCTGGTAGTAGGTGAGCCGGACGTCCAGCTTTTCCAGCTCCTGCTGACGGCCATACAGCGCCCCGTAGACCATTCCCTGCGCCCAGTGGCAGGGGTTCATGTCCTCGGCGATGTCGTCGGCGGGGACGGCTGTGGTCTTTATCTCGTCGATGACCGTCACGCCCGCCTCGTCGGTGAAGATGCCGTCGGCCCGGCCTTCGATGGTGAAGAGGATGCCCGCCGCCTCCCGTTCGCCGGAGAGGAAGACTTCGGCGGCGTAGCCTTCGCCTGCGGCCTTTTGGAGCTTGCGGTGGATGCGTGCGCCCTCGTTGGCGCGGTCGAAGCCGGTAAAGCGGCTGTCGATGCTGCCGGTGCGGAGCAAAAATTCCACCAGCTGGCGGACAGGCAGGCGAAAAGCAGGCATAGCGGGTCACTTCCTTTTTTGACTTTTTATATTTATAATTGGCAGGCCCGTCTTTGTACAACCTCTCCGTCACGGCTGACGCCGTGCCACCTCTCCTGGTAGGAGAGGCTTTGGCATTCCCCGCAAAGTGGACAGTTTCGCCAGAGGCTCCCCTACTAGGGGCAACAACGACGACCGCCGCCAGCGGCGGAAACAGGGAGGAGCTGTTGGGGCAGCGGCCAGCAAGACGCAAGCGGAGCGCAGCGGATGCTGGGAGCCGCAACCCGGGTGCGAAGCACCACTGGCGTGCCGGGCAACTCTGCGCTGACCGCTGAAAGCTCAATATGGCGTAAAAAATAGTGCCCTGCTACAGAGGGCAGCAGCTTCTAGACAAGAGCACTTTGTCAAGCTGCTGTGAATCTCTGTAGCAGGGCACTACTGTTTCCGATAAAATCAAACTTTGCTCGTCCCGCGTGGGCTTGACCGGCCTGCCAAAGGCTCTCCCTCTGGGAGAGCTGGCGAGCGGAGCGAGACTGAGAGGGCAAGGATGCTACAGAAAAGCAAAAAGCACAGCGATAGCACCGCTCTGACAAAAGCCAGTGCCTATCGCTGTGCAGATACTCTTGGGAAGTGAGCTTGCCCTCTCCGTCATTGCTTCGCAATGCCACCTCTCCCAAAGGGAGAGGCTTGAGCGAAGTTCCCCTCAGTCCTCCACCCGCGCTGCGGCAAGCTCCTTCATCAGCCGCTTGCGCACTGCAAAGTACGCCGGGATGAGGAAGAAACAGGCGAAGAACCATGCCACAGGGTTGGCGATGCAGGCCGCAAAGTAGCCCCAGAGCGGCACGAACCAGAAGCCCACCATGGCACGGGCGACCATCTCGGCCACCCCCGCGAACATGGCAAGGCCGGAATAGCCCAGGCCCTGGATGGTGTAGCGGTAGATGATGAGGACAGCCAGCGGGATGTAGAACACGCTGTTCCAGAAGATGAAGCTGCGGGCATTCGCCATGATCTCCACCTCGCTGCTCTCGAGGAAGAGACTGATAAGCGGCACATCCAGCACACGCAGGATGAGGAAGGATGCCACGCTGTAGACGCAGCCAATGCCCAGCGCGGTATTGACGCCCCGGTCCACACGCTTGAGGTCGTGAGCGCCCATGTTCTGGCTAGCGTAGGTGGTCATGGCGGTGCCGATGCTCTCCAGCGGCACCGAGAGGAACTGGGCGGCCTTGCTGCCTGCGGTCTGCGCGGCCACGATGCTGCTGCCCAGACCGTTCACCGCGCCCTGCAGCACGACGCTGCCGATGGCGGTGATGCTGCACTGCAGGCCCATGGGGATGCCCATGTTGCAGAGCTTGAGGCAGTGGCTGGCGCTCAGACGGCCCTCTTCCCTGCTCCATTTCAGCTCCGGGTAGTGGCGGCCGATGTAGATGAGACTGCCGATGCCCGCCACCGCCTGACTGAACACAGTGGCGAAGGCCGCACCGAACGCCCCCATCCGGAAGGTGAGGATGCAGAGCAGGTCGAGGCCGATGTTCAGCACACTGGCCACCAGCAGGAAATAGAGCGGCCGCTTGCTGTCGCCCAGCGCGCGCATGAGGGCGCTGGTGACGTTGTACAGCAGGGTGAAGGGGATGCCACAGAAGATGGTGCGGATGTAGATGTCCGCGATGTCGATGATGTTGTCGGGGGTGTTGGTCCAGACCAGCACCGCCCGGGTCAGGGCCACCGTCACCACCGTGAGCACGACGGCGAAAAAGAGGCTCAGCCAGACGGTATTGGCGGTGTAGCGCCGCATCTCTCTGTAGTCCTTCGCACCGAAGGTCCACGAGATGGGGATGGAGAAGCCGCAGGCGATGCCGTTGACGAAGCCCAGCACCAGATAGTTCAGGCCGCCCACGCTGCCCACCGCCGCCAGCGCATCCACGCCCACGAAACGGCCCACGATGATGGTATCGGCCAGATTGTAGAACTGCTGGAACAGACTGCCCAGCATCAGCGGCACCGCAAAGGCAAGGATGAGCTTGAGCGGGCTGCCCTGTGTCATGTCTTTTGTCATACAAAGCCCCTCCCCGGGCGGTCACTTAACATTTCTTTGCCGGATTTTTACCGACAAAAACGCCCTGCCGGACGAGGGGCAGGACGTTTTGCGTTTCATGAGTGGTATTATACTCAGCTCATCGTGATTTTGCAAGGGGTTTTTCTCAGATTTCTTCGTACAACATTGCTATTTTCTATCGGTGGTTTTTGGTGATTGTGCGCAGGGGGGCGGCAGGGCTGCCCCTGCGCAGGGCCCTCCTGCTGCACTCCCTCTCAGCCCACGCTCTCAACCTTCATAATCGAAATCCCATGCAGAGTCATAATATGCGGAGTCATAAAAGGGATCCCACCCCACAAATTATCGTCGCTGCTCCCTATCCATTTTCTTGTCTCCCAATCTCCTCTCAAATCCGGCGGCTGACTGTCCCTTATCCATTTTCTTGTCTCCCAATTTCCTTCCCAATCCGGCGGTCGACTGTCATCCTTGCCCGGCTTCCACACCCAGTCACCCTGACTGTCCGTTACCCATCCGCCTGTTTCCGGCTGCTGGACGCTTATTTCCGGCTGCTGGGCGCTTGCTTCCGGCTGCTGGACCGTGGTAAGGTTGTCCGGCGAGAGAGTCGTCAGCCCGCTGAGGCCACCGACGGAGGGGGCCGGGTCGTCCTTCTTGCTGTCCTGCTTCCCGCCCACGAGCTTCACGATGTTACCGGTAAATGTCTTCCACCCCGACGAGTCGGAGGCGGACTTCCCGGGCAGACGGATCGTGATGGAGCCCGTGTGGATGACCTTCGGGTCTGCGATGGAGTCGGTCACGCCGCCGACGGTGTCCGTTCCCGGCTGAGTCAGCTCGGGCTGCTCGGACGGACGGACCGTGATGGGGCCCATGTCGATGATGGTGGGATCCTTCGGGGCTGCGCTGAAGTCGGTCACGCCGCCGACGGTACCCGTTCCCGGCTGAGTCAGCTCGGGCAGTCCGCTCAGGGAGCTGCTTTCTCGACCGGAGAGGACCGTTCCCCATTGCTCTTTCTCCTGCTTGCGGCGGGCGATCGCCTCTTCCACCCGGGCAGTCTCCTGCGCTTTCTGCTCCTCATCGCCAACGCGGTACACGAGGACCAGTTCCTTGCCGTTTCGGCGCAGGGCGGTCTCATCCGAGAATGTTTTTCTATCATATCCCGTCTGCCCGACAACATAGAAGCGATAGAGCCCTTCCTGGGACAGCTCGAGTTCGAACGCACCATTCACGCCGACCAGATCTTTGATCCGGGCCAGCGGAATGACGGCCTCCATCTCCCGCCCTTCCCCATCAAGGAACCGGATGCGAAGCTCATGGACCTCCTTTGCAAGCTCCCGCAGCGAGTCGCCTGTCATCCGAAAGAGTGTGCTGTGGGCATCGAAGCTCAGGACCTTGTTGACCGGGTCATACTCCGCCGTGGCCACATTCCCAAGCTCCTGTGTGCCATCCGGATGGGTGATCACGCCGATGGTCTCGTACATCTGCTTCACACGGCCCGGCACCTCGCCAGCCTGCGTGTTCGGGGCGTCATTCTCGTCGTCATCATCGTCGTTGTTCTCGGTATCATCGGGCTGCTCCGGCTGGGAGGGCGTCCGCCTGTCGTAGCTGTAGTCCTCCATCTTGTTCCCGGCGGAGTCGTAGCGGGTCAGACTGCCGTTGTGGCCGCTGGAGAGGGCGTCATTGGAGATCTCGCCGACCATGCCGCCGCCGATGGCCGCAGTTTTACCGCCGGTGCTGGCTCCTGCCCTGGCCTCCACCTCGGCGTCGCCGGAGATGATGATGTGATTGGGGTTGCTGGGGTTGCTGGGCGGTGCATTCGGGTCTATCTCAGACCGCGTACCCGCGCCGTCGCCAATGCCAGCCGCACCGGGGCGGGAGGAATCCAGATTTTTATTCGCATCGCCGCCTGTGGCCGACACCTTGCCGCCGGAAATTTCGATGTCGTGGCCCGTGCCGTACACACCGCCGCCGATACCGGCAGCACCCTCGCCGCCCACGGCCTCTATCGTGCCGCCGGTGATCTCGATGTTTCCGGCACCGCTTTCGTGCTTTCCGCCGATGCCTGCGCCGCCGCCGTCGCCGCCGCCGTCGCCGCCCTCAGCGGTGAGGGAGCCGTCTTTGCCGTTGTCGTCCTTGATGGTCAACGTGCCTTTCGACTCGCGTTCGTTCTTCTCAAGACCCGCATTATTGCTGCCGCTCTTCAGCTTGTTGTCACCGTCCAGCTCGATGGTCGCATCGTGGTTGCCCCTCACGGTGACGGCAGCTTTGCCCCCATGACCAGAGCCGTCACCGCTGCTATCCCCCTCAGTCTTGCCGCTGCCATCCACCTCGGTCTTGCCGCTGCCATCCACCTCGGTCTTGCCGCTGACGTTAATTTTCAGGTCGTCGAAGGTGACGTCCACGTTGCCCTCGGAGGTGTCGATGGTGACGGTGTTCTTATCCGACTCGCCGGTGATGACGGTCTCCCCCTCATCCTTCTTGAACTCGTTGTCGCCCTGCTTGACCTCGTTATAGTTTCCGCTTTCATCGCTCGCACCTTTGACCGTAATGTCGCCGTCGGCGATGTTCCATATTCCCGCATAGGCCGGGATGCCGGAGCTCACCACGATGCCCGCGATGACGGCGGCGGCCACGCCCCGCCGGAGTGCGCTTTTCAGTCTCATAGTACGTCTCCTTTCGTTCTGTGTATCATGCAATGCCGTCACTACGGCTCAGGCTCTCCTTTAAGATGCTTATTTCTTTGGGCTGCCCCAAGTCCTCCGGTATCCAGATCTTTATCTCCCCCTGGGTATCCGGCTGGTCGTCCCAGTCGTCACTAAGGTCGGTATAGCGCCGCAGGTCACTCTCCAACGGATTGGTATACTTTTTGCGCTCCGTGTGGGGGGGTTCGACCAGAAAGAGCAGTGGCTTCTTATCCTCCTCGGGAGCGATGTCCTCAAATCGGGAAGCCAGCTGTTTCAGGGACTCCTCAAGCCCGATTCTCGGCGTTTCCGTTCTCGCAGGCTCGAGCCACCAATCCAAACTCGGGCGGTCGTCCCTTTTTTTCGCAAATTGGAAGCCCATCTCCCGCTCTTGTTTC
>SKEC01001458.1_pt1 | contig 11480 bp, 9 predicted proteins | sample 4826641 | NCBI WGS metagenome assembly SKEC01 (sample SAMN11008819, study PRJNA524170) | human gut metagenome | biome: Human fecal sample; material: Feces; isolation source: fecal sample from pouch patient p18, p21 | host: Homo sapiens | place: Israel: Tel-Aviv | collected 2015-12-22
ATCTGCACGCCCCACTTTGCGGGATATTTCACCCGAATTCAGTTGCCGTAGCCCGCTACGGCGCCCTCATCCGGGCAAAATATCCCACAAATTGTGACGCACATCTTGCAGAAAGCCTTTTTCAGACGCGCTCTAACGGAGCATATATTCTTCTGATATACATGTTTACAGTATTTTCTGATATGAGAACTGTCAGGTCAGAAGTAATTTTATAAAATTGTTGTATAAGTATTGAAATGAGGTACAATATGAAAAAAGTAGCAGTCTTAGGTTCTACAGGTTCGATCGGAACACAGACACTGGATGTGGTACGTGCAAATGATGACCTGGAAGTAGTTGGTCTTGCAGCAGGCAGCAATGTAGAAATGCTGGAGAAGCAGATACGTGAATTTCATCCCAGACTTGTTGCAGTCTGGAAAGAAGAGGCAGCCAGAGATCTGGCAGTACGTGTGCAGGATCTGGATGTAAAAATCGTAAGCCAGATGGGTGGTCTTATCGAACTTGCCAGAATGGAGGAATCAGACATTCTGGTGACCGCTATCGTAGGAATGATAGGAATCAGACCAACTATGGAAGCAATCCTTGCAGGTAAGGATATTGCTCTGGCAAATAAGGAAACACTGGTAACAGCCGGACATTTGATCATGCCGCTGGCAAAGCAGTTCGGTGTGCAGATCCTGCCTGTAGACAGCGAGCACAGTGCTATTTTCCAGGCACTTCATGGAGAGAAAAGAGAGCAGATACATAAACTGCTCATCACTGCATCCGGCGGTCCTTTCCGCGGAAAGAAAACAGCAGATCTGGAGAAGGTGACTCTGGAGGATACGCTGAAGCATCCGAACTGGGTAATGGGACAGAAGATTACAGTGGATTCTGCAACTCTGGTAAATAAAGGTCTGGAAGTTATGGAAGCCAGATGGCTTTTTGATGTAGATCTGGATCATATTCAGGTTGTGGTTCAGCCGCAGAGTATTATCCACTCTATGGTGGAATTCGAGGACGGTGCAGTGATGGCACAGCTTGGAACACCGGATATGAGACTTCCGATACAGTATGCATTATGCTACCCGGACAGAAGATTTTTAAAAGGCGACAGACTGGATTTTCATATGTTGAAGCAGATCACCTTTGAGGAGCCGGACAGGAAAACTTTTAAAGGTCTTCCAATGGCGGTGGAAGCGGCAAGGGCAGGCGGCAGTATGCCAACCGTTTTTAATGCTGCAAATGAGCTGGCAGTCCGCAAATTCCTTCAGAAAAAAATCAGCTTTCTGGATATTTACGAGATTATCGGGCAGTCTATGAGCAGACATACAGCAGTAAAGGATCCGGACCTGGATCAGATTCTGGAGATTGAGAAAGAAACTTATCGTTGGATTGAAAGCAGGTGGTAGATTGAAAATTATTATTGCAATTGTCATATTCAGTGCAATCATTCTCTTTCATGAGCTGGGACATTTTCTTTTTGCAAAGCTGAATAAGATCGTGGTCACAGAATTCTCTTTGGGAATGGGACCAAGACTTTACAGTTTTGAGAAAGGAGATACCAGATATTCACTGAAACTTCTTCCTATCGGTGGCTCCTGTGCCATGCTGGGGGAGGATACGGACATAGAGAATGAACCGGGAACTTTTAACAGTGCGTCTGTGTGGGGCAGGATTTCTGTAGTTGCCGCAGGACCGGTATTTAACTTTATCATGGCATTTGTATTGTCTGTGATCATTGTAGGTGCTGTAGGATATGAACCATCCAGAGTTCTTTCCGTAAAGGAAGGTTCTGCGGCTGAGGCGGCAGGACTGAAAGAGGGAGATATTATTACCGGTTATCAGGGATATCACATTGATCTGGGAAAAGATCTCTATGTATATTCCTATCTGAACCAGCTGAAAGAGGGAGATACCATTAACCTGACTGTTAAGCGTGATGGAAAGAAGATGGACATTTCCTATAAGTCGGATACAAATGTGAGATACCTTCTGGGCTGCAATTTCAACGGGGATGATACTTCTGCCATGACAGTGGAATCTGTAATGGATGGAATGCCGTTGCAGGAAGCAGGGATTCAGCAGGGAGATGTGATCACATCCATTAATGGAGTGAAGATTACAAATGCAGCAGATTACCAGAAATATATTCAGGAGAATCCGCTGACAGAAAAGTCTGTAAAGATTACCTATTCCAGGGACGGACAGGAATATGATATTACGGTTACACCAAAAGAATACCGTACGGCAGAATCAGGATTTACCTACAATATGTATTCTGAAAAAGCAAAAGGGCTGAATGTAGTCAAATATGGTGCCGTAGAAGTAAAATATATGGTACGTACAACGATTCTCAGCCTGAAAGAGCTGGTCAGCGGAAAGCTTGGAATGAAAGATCTGAGTGGTCCGGTCGGAATTGTGGATGCAATCGGAACTACGTATGAGGAAAGCAAAAGCGAAGGAACCATGATCCTGTGGATGAATATGCTTAATCTGGCAGTTCTGCTCTCTGCAAACCTTGGAGTTATGAACCTCCTTCCGTTTCCGGCACTGGACGGTGGACGGCTGGTATTCCTTGTCATAGAGGCAATCCGCAGAAAACCGATTAACAGACAGGTGGAGGGCGGCATCCATTTCGCAGGGCTGATGCTGTTGATGGCGCTGATGGTATTTGTTATGTATAATGATATTGTTAAGCTGATCTGATCATCTGGCATACCAGTGTGGGTTTGAAAAAATCTCCCATAAAATGTGACGCATATCTTGTGTAAAGCATTTTTTAAACACACTTTAGAACCAATGTAATGTATATGATTAAAAAGACAGATATCTTGAAAGAAAATAGAGAGTCTGTCTTTTTTTGACGAAAATTTGACGATTTATCTGGATTTTCACAGTTCGATTTGATATATTAAAATTGTCCTGAAGGTTTAAGCGACAGATATATGTATTACACAAATCTGTTACAGAGGATTAACAGTGAAAGTATTTTGAACGCAGTTTCGGGAAAGTGTGTGTATAATGTAACCCAACAAAAGACAAACAGAAAAATGTGGGGTGAAAGGAGATGTTTATGAGAAAGAAAAATGAAATCACTGAGTATGTAGCTGCTGCTCTTATATTTGTGTGTGCGGTAGCAGTAAGTCTGGGCATATTTCTGGTATGCACGCAGAATTCTATTGAGCGTAACTCGCAGAAAGTAATTAAGACGAATGTTTCCAGACAGAGTGAACATATTAAAGCAATTTTGGATATTCATTATGGATATCTGAGGGGTATAGCAAAAGAGATTGGAAAATCCGAAGAACTTGTGTCGGATGAAAATATGGAAATGTTAATATCGCTTGAAGAGGAAACTGCTTTAGAGCGTACAGCACTGATTGAAGCAGATGGTACGGCTCATTATGATAACGGAGCAGAGAAGAATGTATCTTTGAGGAGATATTTTAAGGAAGGAATGGAGGGAAAAGAAACACTAAGCGATCCACTGGAGAGCAGCGTAGATAAAGAAACCCGTGTAATTCTGGGCGTACCGGTCTGGAAAAACGGAAAAGTGATAGGAGTTCTGGGTGGTTCTTATAACGTAACTGCATTAAGCCGTATGCTGTTTAACGATTTCTTTGAAGATGTAGGATATACACTGATTACTACCAGTGATGGTGAGATTATTGCGTATGATGGTGATTTTGCCTATCATGAGATTGAATATGGCGATAACTTCTTTGAATTTTATGATGATCAGACACTTATTTTTGATTCGTCCCTGACAGAAGTGAAAAAAGATTTTACAGTGGGTGCCGATGGACTGATGAAAATAAGAATTGGAAATGATTATAATTCAGACCGTTATCTGGCCTATACAGATATGGGATTGAATGACTGGATGATTTGTTATGTTATCCCTGTTTCTGAAGCGCAGAAATCTTATAACTTTGTACGAAGATATGAACTGATTTTTACAATCGGGTTTTGTGTTATGGTAAGCATGTTGTTCCTTTGGGGATTTGTTAAGAACAGATCAAAGGATAAACAGCTTATTCAGGCAGCAGAGACAGATGCACTGACCAGCGCGTACAATAAGAGAAGTACAGAAGAACGGATCCATAATGTTCTGCAGGAACACCCGCAGGAACCGGGAACTTTTGTGATCATGGATGTGGATCATTTTAAGGAAGTAAATGATATATATGGACACATTACAGGGGACAAAGTCCTGCACAAATTTGGTGAAGTGCTTCATGAACATTTTCGTGAAGGAGATATTGTTGGCAGGATTGGTGGTGATGAATTTGTAGTATATATGAGGAAAACGGACAGCAGAGAAGTTGCTGTTTCCAGAATCGAAAGTCTGATAAAAAAGGTTGAAGAATTATCGTTTACGGAAATGAATGGAAAGAATATTACCATTAGTGCCGGAATGGCATTTGCTCCGGAACATGGAACAGGATATCTTGATCTGTATAAAAATGCAGATACTGCACTATATAAGACAAAACAGAATGGCAGAGATGGGTATAATATTTACGAAGAAGAAAAAAGATAAAGATAAAGGAGAGAGAAAAAGGTTATGCCTATTGGAATAATTATCAATGCATTATCCATAGTTATCGGCGGAATCCTGGGTGCTTTTGTGGGGCACAAATTAAGTCCAAAATTCAAAGAGGATATTACTCTTGTATTCGGGGTATGTTCTATGGGAATGGGAATCAGCACCATCGGTCTGATGGAAAATATGCCGGCGGTTATTTTTTCTGTTGTGATCGGTACGGGAATCGGACTTGCGATTCATCTTGGAGAAAGGATTAATGCCGGTGCCGGTGTTATGCAGCGTGTGATCGGCAAATTTATCAAGAATTCAAATTCAGAGCTTTCTGAGGATGAGTTTATGAATACACTGGTGACGATCATCGTATTATTCTGTGCAAGCGGAACAGGAATCTATGGCTCTATCGTATCCGGAATGAGCGGGGATCATTCAGTGCTGATCTCCAAATCTATTCTGGATTTATTTACAGCAGCTATTTTTGCCTGCAGCCTGGGAATGGTAGTGTGTATGATCGCCATTCCGCAGGTGATTATTTTCCTGATCCTGTTCTTTGCAGCAACGGCGATTTTCCCGCTGACTACACCGGGCATGATCAATGACTTTAAAGCCTGTGGCGGGTTTCTGATGCTTGCAACCGGTTTTCGTATGGTGAAGCTGAAGAACTTCCCAACTGCGGACATGATACCGGCGATGGTGCTGATCATGCCTATGTCATGGTTCTGGGTGAATTATATATTGCCGTTAGTATCATAAGTTAAGCTGGCAGATTTTCATTTCTGAGTTCAGAAACGGAGATCTGCTTCTTTTTAGGTCAATTACAATCAAAGTTATAGATGACTGTAATGGCGCTTATAAAAAACTAACCAATAGTTAATAGAAAATTTCTTCCTGATATTGTATTGTAAATATATAATAAATCTGAAAAAAATATCAGGTGTATCAAAAGTATTTCCTGATATTTGCCTGAAACTATAATGGCACATCAAGAGAGGAGGAGATTTTTATGAGTATGAAAAATCGATTTGCAGGAAAATGTAGAAGTTATCTGGTATTTTTTCTTCTGGCGGCAGTTGCAGTACTTTTATTTTTTCCAAGGGTAGCATCAGCTGCTTCCAAGCCAACTGCCAAACAGCTTAAAGTAACTTACAGAGGATTCGAATATGACAATGATACAGCAAAGTTATATCTGAAGCTGAGTCTGAAAAATACTTCGAGTTACACGATTACAAAAGTGAAGATGGGATATGAGATACCTATTATGGAGGATGGAACCATAACCCAGACCTTCAGTGTAACGATTAATCCAGGAAAGACAGTGAATAAGACGGTTTATATTGGAAAAATGACTCAGCAGCCATATAAAGCGCCGAAGGTAAAATGCTTATCGTTCTGGTATAAGTCAGCGACACCTAAGCTAAACCAGCTCAAAGTCAGCTACAAGGGATATGAGTACAATCCGAACACAGGAGAGCTGTATATAACTGCCCGTATGCAGAACACTTCCAGTTATACGATTACAAAGGTAACGATGTATTTTGAGATACCACTGGATGAAACTGCAACACCGACCAAAACCTACAATGTAAATATTCCGGCCGGAAAGACAAAAAATTACAGGTTTAAAATTGGAATGATGACAGATGCTCCGGATGGAAAGGTACTGGTGAAATGTAAGAAATTCTGGTATAAGAAATAACAAATGAAATTGTGATATCAGACAGGCAGCCATTGTGAGATACTCTAAACAGTACCGCAATGGCTGCTGTTTTGTTATGCTTAGGAAATTACGTCGGAATTGTTATAATTAGGTATATTTTAGCATAAATAATTCCTGTCTGAAATAAAAATTGCTGTTATTATTTCTGGCTTAGTCGGGCTCGAAGTGGCAGTAACTCCTGCTTTACGTTACAAATGTTTCATGTTATCATTATCTAAAATCAGGGAAGCTGTTTTTCGGGGGATTTTTTAACCGAATGCGGATTGCGAATATCCGTTTGACTTGCAAAATCTGGTAATGAAGGAGGATGAAAAATATGCGGAACAGAAAGAAACTGCCAATTGGAATAGATAGTTTTGAAAAAATAATCCGGCATAATTTTTACTATGTGGATAAAACAGAAATGATAACAGAACTTCTTCATAACTGGGGAGAAGTGAATCTGTTTACACGTCCTCGCCGTTTTGGAAAATCTCTGAATATGAATATGCTGCAGTCATTTCTGGAAATCGGATGTGATAAATCGCTGTTTAATGGACTGAAGGTATCCCGTGAAAAAGAACTGTGTGAAGAATATATGGGAAAGTTTCCGGTAATTTCGCTTACATTGAAGAATGTGGAGGGATTAAATTTTGAGTCAGCCCGGAAATCGCTGAAGAATACTCTGGGAATGGAGGCGTGGAGACTTAGTGCTCTGGCAGAGAGCAGCCGCCTTACAGAGGAAGAAAAAAACTCTTATAAAGCATTGACTGTCGTTGATGATCATGGCGATTTCAAAATGTCTGATGCCACAATGGAGAAGGCGCTGCTTATATTAACTGTATTACTGGAGAAACATTATGGAAAAAAAGCGGTTCTTTTGATTGATGAGTATGATGTGCCATTAGATAAAGCGTTCCAGTATGGATATTATGACGAGATGGTATCTTTGATCAGAAACATGTTTGGAAATGTTTTGAAGACAAATTCGAGCCTTTTTTTTGCAGTACTTACGGGATGCCTGAGAATTGCGAAGGAAAGCATTTTTACAGGATTAAACAATTTTAATGTTTTTTCGATTACGAGTGTACAGTTTGATGAGTTCTTTGGATTTACAGATGATGAGGTCGCAGAAATGCTGAAATATTTTGGGCTTTCTGACTACCATGAAACAATCAGGGAATGGTATGATGGTTATCAGTTTGGAAAGAAAGCAGTGTATTGTCCCTGGGACGTGATCAGTTATTGCAGAAATTTATGTGCAGATCCTGATGCGATACCAGAAGATTTCTGGTCTAATACCAGCAGCAACAGCATTGTGAGTCGTTTTATAGATAAAGCGAATAAACAGACGAGAGATGAAATCGAAAACCTGATTTCGGGAGAAACGGTTATAAAAGAAATAAAACAGGAACTGACATATAATGAACTGGATAAATCCATTGAGAATCTTTGGAGTATACTTTTTACAACAGGGTATTTAACACAACGTGAAAGAATAAACAGCAGAAAGTTACGTCTGGCAATTCCTAACAGAGAAATTAAAGAATTGTTTGAACTTCAGATTAGGGAATGGTTTCAGGAAAAGTCATCTGAGGATGTAAAGAAGCTTGATAAATTATGCATGGCATTTCCAGATGGAGATGCAGAAACGATAGAAGATTTGTTTAACGACTATTTATGGAATACAATCAGTATTTGAGATACGGCAGTTAAGGGAAGAAAAGAAAATTTTTATCATGGAGTTTTGCTGGGGTTGCTAAGTCATATGGAGAACTGGGCTGTCTGGTCGAATATAGAGTCTGGTGAAGGTTATTGTGATATTTTACTGGAAGTTCCGGAGAATCGTGTCGGAGTGGTGATCGAGATGAAATATGCTCAGGAAGATAGAATGGAGGCAGCTTGTACAGAAGCTCTGAAACAGATTGAACAACGTCAGTATGCTGCAAGGTTAAAGAGTGACGGGATGAAGAATATTGTAAATTATGGCATTGCCTGTTATCGGAAACATTGTAAAGTAAAGATTGGGAAAGAAAATTCTTAATCTAAGAAGATATCTTAATAAGAAAACAGCTCTGCTGTTCTGAAATTACAGCTCCTCTCAGTGATTATTATTTGTGATACTGAGGGGAGCTTTTTATATCATAGAAGATTATTCTGCAATGTTTCTGTGATGTAACAGTCTTTTGGACAGGATTCTTTCTTACGTATTCCTTGTTGGAATAATCCATGTAAAAAGAAGAATTGCGAAGGAAATAGGAAACGAACGGGTATAATTTGTGCAAATTGTTGGAAAATTTTTTAAACATACTTTAATATGAACGGAAAAGTCAGGAAAGGAAGAAAAATGAGAAAGAGACTTATCATCGGTATGAGTGGGGCTTCCGGAGCGCCCCTTACAATAGAATTGCTGAAACAACTGTAGCAGTATAAAGAAATAATAGAGACACATCTGATCGTGACAAAAGGTGCGGAAATGACGCTGGAACAGGAGACAGATTATACATTGGAACAGCTATATGCTCTTGCGGACGAGGTACATGATAACTATAACATCGGTGCAGGTCCGGCGAGTGGAAGCTACCGTACGATGGGAATGATCGTGATTCCATGCAGTATGAAAACTCTGGCGGGAATCGTAAGCGGGTACAGTGATAATCTCGTTTTACGGGCAGCAGATATAACCTTGAAAGAACGCCGGAAGAAGATATCATTACCAGAAAATGGGCTGAGCAGATATGGGAACTTGTCAAACAACCGGTGTCTGTGTTGGCAGGAGTATATTATGATAATCTGGAAAAGGAACAGTTGATGGAAGTAATCCGGATATTAGATCAACTGCTCGAAAACTTAGAACAAGAACTGCGATTGCGGAATACAAAATGTAGTCAAAACGTATAAGAGAAACATAGAAATACAATGGTGCTATAATTTTTTCAGATAACGAAATCAGGAGTTTATGTCGGACTGGAAAAAGCCTGTGAAAAAGCAATGAACCAGATTCGGGAGCTGCGTTATGATGAACGGCTTCGTAATGAGGACAGAAATGATATTCTGGCATATGGAATTGCTTTTTGTAAGAAGAAATGCAAGGTAGTTGTCGAAAATTTATAAGGAATGAGGTAATCTTAAAAAGATGATATCTGAAAAGGGAAAGGGATAGGGGATAGATTCTTGCGCATCAGTTCTTTGCAGGCTGATGCGCATATTTTGTCTGCTTTGCTACAACCCTAACGCAACTCAGCAATCCTGCTGACTGCCACATAGATCTCCTGGATTTTATACCAGGTTGGATAATCTACGATCCCTGTCTGGTCCAGACCGAAAATGCTCTGGAAAATCCTGACGGAATTTTGGGTCTCAGGTCCGTAAATTCCATCTGCGGTAACAACAGGGACAGCAGGATAAGCTTCTGCGATTGTGTTTAACTGTTCCTGAATCTGTCTTACCTTATTTCCGGATGCACCGATATCCAGATCATATCCCGGCCAGGAGGCGGGGATGCCAGAGATTGCTTCTGCCACATTGATATACATATCATTTCCGTAAAAAGTCCGTAGGATTTCAATGGCAGAGTATCCCTGATCGCCCAGTGCCTTGCTTCCCCATTGTGTCATCCAGCCTCTGTTTCGGCATTGTACCTGTTTGCCGTCACAGTACTGAGTAAGGATTGGCTGACGTACATTTGGTCTGGAAAGATAATTCTCAAACAGTTCATCTACAATGCGGTCAATGCTGGCAAAGATATTCCTGCCATAGATCCATTTGTGATCATAGGCAGTGGAGGAAGTGATCGTAAAGTCATAACCTTTGTTCCGGTACCATTCCGTATAAACCCTGTTCAGAGTAAAAGACATGATAGCCAGAATATTTGCCCGGATGGTGTCGTCGGGCCAGGTGGCATAGATTTCGCTGCTGGCTACATTTTTGATGTAATCTTTGTAGCGTACATAATAATTGCCTGCAGCGGAATCGTTGACAGGCCCATCGTGTACCACTATATATTCAGGGACAACGACCTTGCTTAATACGATTTCGCCGTTTTCGTTTATTGGTTTTATCTCGGCTTCTTCGATTTTGGGAGGATATTCATAGAACAACGTATGCGGAGGAATTACAATTCTCTGGAAAGTTTCGCCGGATTCCATGACATTCAGCGTTGTTGGCTGTCTGGATAAAGTATCTGCTAATACCTGGCTTCCTGCGATTTCTTTGGGTTCAAAGCCTTCTGCTTCGATCTGAATGGTATATTCTGAGTATGGCTGCTGTTCAACCGGTTCCATACTGTATTCCAGAGGTGGAGTCTTAAGTTCAATGACAGGAGTGCGTCCGGAGGAATCTGTTGCCACTTCTTCAATGGTACTGTCGGGTGCTCCTGTGTAGGAGATTCTGACGCGTGCGTTTTCTATGGGACGATTGTTCAGCCGGTCTGATACGGTAACCTGATATTGTCCTGTATCTATATTTTCCTGCTGCATCTGCATATGATAAAAAGCCATACAAGCTCCTGTAGATAATGCTTTCCTGATAAATTATGCAGGGGACCGGAAAATGGTTACCTGAGAAAAGAATTATTGTAGAAAAAAGAATAAAAAAATAAGGCACCATGACTTCTCATAGTTCCTCATTCTTTAAATGCGGAAGATGGGACTTGAACCCACACGAGCGCAATGCTCACAAGATCCTTAGTCTTGCTCGTCTGCCAGTTCCGACACTTCCGCATATCGCATTTCTCTGGGATTCTTTTGCTCTCCCTCGCGACAAGTGATACTATATCAAATGTAAAAGCTAATGTCAACACCTTTTTGAAAAAAATATAAAAAAATTTCAATTTTTTTTTGAAAAAAAGAGGAATTTGAAATTTTATGTAGAATATAATTAATAAGAGGTATTTTGTCAGCTTGTGGAGGTATCGCTTATGAATATCAGAGAAAGCATGGAACAGCGTGAACAAAAGATGCTCAGTCCTTATGCTGCTTTGAGTCTTTGTTCCAGAGGCAGAGAGCGGCAGGAGGAAGAATGCGATGTACGGACTGTCTATCAGAGAGACAGGGACAGGATCCTTCATAGTAAAGCTTTTCGCAGGATGAAGGATAAGACACAGGTTTTTGTGGCACCCCAGGGTGACCATTACAGGACCAGACTGACACATACTCTTGAGGTATCACAGATTGCCAGAACAATAGCGAAGGCACTGAGACTGAATGAAGATCTTGTAGAAGCGATCGCACTTGGACATGACCTGGGACATACTCC
>SKEC01002333.1_pt1 | contig 11469 bp, 10 predicted proteins | sample 4826641 | NCBI WGS metagenome assembly SKEC01 (sample SAMN11008819, study PRJNA524170) | human gut metagenome | biome: Human fecal sample; material: Feces; isolation source: fecal sample from pouch patient p18, p21 | host: Homo sapiens | place: Israel: Tel-Aviv | collected 2015-12-22
CGGTGGCGGCATCATCGGCGGCAAAGACGCCCAGTGCGCCGCAGCAGGTCACAGCGGCCACGATCAGGATGGTAACGAACAGTTTGCTGAACTTGGTTTTCATAATGGAACCCTCCGTAAATTTTTATTGTATCCGCGCCTTTTTGTCAGGCGCTTTTGTAGGGGCCGGGCATGCCCGGCCCGCGGCTTCGATTCTATCGACCGGTTGTGGGTTGGTTGCGGGCCGGACATGTCCGGCCCCTACCTCGCGTCCTCTTACGCTTTCTCTTTCTTCAGGTCAAACGCCACGAACTTGCGGCCGCCGCCCTTGTAGCAACGGCTGAACATCTCGTAGAACTCCAAACGGATGCCCTGGATGGCGGACAGCAGCGCTTCCAGACAGATAACCACCAAGTTGCCCAGGATGACCACAACGATGTTGTTCGGCGTACCGGCCAGCGTAAAGACGACCATCATCATGCTGGCGTGGACAATGACGAACGCGCCCACACGCAGGAAGGAAATGGTGTTGGACAGGTAGCTCAGCACTGTTTCCAGCAGTTCGAACACGCTCTGCATCAAGTAGTTGCCCATGCCGCCTGCGGGCTGCCAGGGCTTGCCTTCGACCATCGGGGCCAGCAACTCTGCAAACAGCAGCAGCACCAAACCGACCACCAGACCGATGATTGCCACGACCTGCGGCATAAACGTGACCGCGCCCATGTAGGCGCTTGCCAGGTCAACACCGCACAGGTAGGTGACGACACCAACCAGGCCGTTGGGCGAGAAGATGAACTCGCCCCACTCCTTGTGATGGGCGTGGGTGTACATATTCAGCGCCATGGCCGCCAGCACCAGCACAATGCCGATGTAGACAGCCACCATCAGGATACCGGTGATGGAATCCATGACCGAAACGGGCTTGCCTGCCATGCCAATGGCATGGTAGAGCGGGTCGAGGGCCTCCTCGTAGCCAAAGAGAGAACCGTAGACCAGGCCAAAGATCGTGCTCGAAATGCCGCAGGGAATCATCAGATGGAACAGGTCATTGTGCTTGACCTTCCACATAAAGGTGCTGAACAGCGCCAGCACAATGCCCTGCCCGACATCGCCAAACATCATGCCGAACAGCACGGTGAATGTGATCGCTACAAAGCCGGTGACATCTGTCTCGCCGTAGGCGGGCAGACCGTACATTTCGACGAAAAACTCAAAAGGGCGGCTCCACCAGGGGTTTTTCAGCTTGGTGGGGGGCGTCATCTTGCCGGCGGATTCCGGCCCATCGACCGTGACGCGCAGCCCCTTGACGGCGCGGGCCTTACCCGCGACCTCGTCCACCTCCGACGCCGGGACCCAGCCGACGCAGAAGAAGTGTTGGCCCTTGACCGCCGCCATTCGGCGCAGGTCGTACACAGCGGCGTAGTAGCAGGCCGTGTCGTACAACAGCTGAACCTTCTCGGCGTTCTTTTGCCACAGGGCGGCAATGCGGCCGTTGACATCGTCCACGCTCTTGTTGACGACGTCAAGGTTTTCTTTAAAGTGCTCGATGATCTCGGCGGGCGAACCGGCCGCGCCGGGCACATGCACCGGCTCAAAGTAGAGCATCGAGAAGATGCCGTCGGTCTCCAGCGCGTGCTCCCGCGGGGTCATGTAGACGCCCCAGTAACCGGCCTTCGTCTGGTTGCAGGGGGTGAACAGGATGTACGGGTCATCGCCGTAGTTGTTCATCAGCTTGTTGTAGCCCTCCGTCGGCAGGAAGCCGAAGCGGATCTTGACGTGGGCGCAGTCGAGAATGTCGTCCACGTTGACCTTCAGGCCGGTAAAGTGGCTGTACTGCTCGATGCCGTCCTCGCAGAGCTTCTTCTGGTCCAGCAGGACCTTGCGCTCGGCGCAGAGGTCGTCGATCTTTTCCAGCAGGTCGCTCAGATAGCTGCGGCCCTCGGCATCCACCGGGTCGCTGTGCTGCTGCCCCTCGTGCAGCTCCATATTGGCCTCTTTGGCCATCGTCTCGATCTGGTCGCGGATCGCTGTGTGGGGGTTCTCTTCATTCAGAGCGCCGTATCCCAGCGATTCCGACATATATCTGGTTGCGGGCTCAAGGTCAAAGCGTCCGTCCATGCAGCACGAGCCGATAAACTCGTTCAGCTGCGGCATCGTGCCCTGTACCCGCACCAGTTTCATCTTTTCAACCAATCAGTTCACACTCCTTGTTTCAGCTTGCCTCCCTCGGCGAGACAGACTCCCCCGACACGGGGGAGGTGGCGCTTGCGCCAGAGGGGGACGGTGCCCCGCAGGGGCGCAGGGAGCGAGCCTTGCCATCACCCGAAATATTTCGGGCTGCCGCGAAGCTCTCTCCCCCACCGCCTGCGGGCGGAGCCCCCTCCCAGAGGGGGCCAAGGGTCACTCAATCCTTCTCATCAAACCCCACCAGCAGCGGCTGGACATCCTCGGGCGGCAGCTTGTAATGCACGCCCTCAATGATGTGATCCAGATCCTGCACCTCACACCGGGCCAGCCAGACGTAGCACAGCATGACCAGCGTCGGGTCGGTGGAGAACCGCAGCCACTTGCGGCACCAGTCGCATCGGTAGTGGAAGAAGCCCTCCTTCAAAACGCTGTACTCATGGTGTCCCAGCAGCGGGCCGTACTTCGTCCCGGCGAACCGCGCCTTGAACGTGTCCAGATCGCGGGAGGCGAGCAGGTATTCCCACTCGTCGTTCGTCAGGGCCGTGCAGTCGCGGCGGGCGTTGGTGCGCACCACCGAGTCCGGCGCGCCGATGCGGATGAGCCGCGCGGCGTTGGAAACAGCGGAGGTGTCGCATTCCAGCTCGACGAGGTCGCGCAGGTTCGGCGCAGCGCTTGTGCCGCCCTTAGCGGGGGCCAGCGCCACCAGTGCGCGGTGGCGGAAGTCCTGCAGAAGCGGCTCGGCCTGGGCGGTCAGACCGCGGTCCGGCTTGGCGCTCTGCAGCGGTGCCAGGACCTTTTCCCACCGCGTACCGGCCACAGCGGCCAGGATACCGTCCAAACTCGTGGCCTTGGCCAGCGCGTAGAGGTCAATGCAGCAGCGCTGCTGCAAGAACTCCGGCAGGCGGAACAGGTAATCGCCCGGGCGGCCTGCGTCCAGGCACCGCATGGCGGCAGTCAGCTCATCGACCTCACAGCAGAGGGTGAAATACTCATACACTTTGCTGCCCGCGCTGCGGTCATAGCGGCAAAGGCTGTCGTACCGGGTGTACAAGCTCTGGCGCAGCAGGTTTTCCAGCTGGACGCGGCGGGCGTACTGGGGGTTGACCTCGGCCAGCGCTTCGCTGTACAGCGGGTATTCTTTCAAGGCCGCGGCCAGCTCGGTCATCGTGCGGCAGGCCATCAGGCGGCGGTAATCGTCGGCACGCAGCCTGCGGCCATACAGGGCGCGGGCCTTGGCCAGTACGGCGTTGCCGCTTGCCTTGCCCGTGGGCATCATTGTGCGGCCTCCCCGCCCAGGGTGCGCTGTACAAGCTCGGCACACCATTGTGCTTGTTTCGCCTTTGCGGCGGCGGTCATGGTCTCGGCAGCCTGCCGGCGCTGCTGCTCCAGTGCCGCCAGCGCGGCGGCGTTACCGTCGGCCGCGGCCTTGGCTGCGGCTGCACACTCGGTTTTTTCGCGGGCGTCACACTCCGCGATGATTTTCTGTTTCTGCTCGTCCAGGGCCGCCAACCGGGCGGTGCGCTCGGCCTTGGCCTTCTCGCTGGCCTTGCGCTGGGCGGCGTCCATCTCCAAAATGGCCTGCATCAGGTCGTTGACATCTTTCATGCAATGCACCTCACTCTTTGGGAGCTTTACCTGAACCAATCAGCGTTTCCCTTCCCTTGCATTCTCTGCACCCGGAAGTAGTTCCTATTATGTAAATAGGTAGACCAACTTTTTCAGGTTCAGCCGTAATTATAGCACTATGACCAAATATGGCAAGTGGTTTTTGTGCAGTTTTATTTGTACAAAAATGGGTTTGTGTTTTTCTTGTCGATGTTTTGCGAAATCGATCTCACTGCTTTTTCATGGCGGCCAGCCCTTTGCCGAACACAAACCGCACCAGCGGGCCTGCGCCGCACAGCTGCCACAGGAACGCGGCGGGATAGTTCATCGCCGTGGTCTGCACCCATATGGCAAAAAAGTTTGCGTTGTGGCTGTCCTTGAAGAACAGCGTGGCGAAAAAGCTCATCAACGGGCACATCATCCAGGCCGACAGGCAGGAGATGGCCGCTACCAGAAACACCTGCTTATCCTTGCCGGGGGTGAACCAACCCATGGCGATGCGCATGGCCGCGGGGCCGACCAGGAACGTATCCAGCAGGAAGCCGATGACGCCCATAATGGGCAGCTCGCTGAGGGCAGCGGCGAAGATGAAATTCTGCATTCCACCCACATCCAGTGCGATATTATAGCAGACCATGACACAGACCATCATGACGGTGTAGACGATTTCCTGTTTCTTTGTTTGCGGCATTGTAATTACTCCTCATATATACGTTATTTTCTCCAAAACAAAAACAGCCGTAAGGTGTCGCTCAACTCGTTGCGACGCCCTGCGGCTGTTGTCTCACTGCGTTGGAAAGTGGAGCCAGTATACCGCAAATTTTCCGTTTATGTAATACCCCTGCACAAATTTCTGCACTTTGTATAAAATATTTCTCCGTTTTGCCGCGTCACTTTGGTACAAAACGCCGCATGTGTCGCCGTAAACTTTACAGCGGCGGCGCGGTGCGCTATAATGGGCAATGATTGCAGGGGCGGCCGTTGGCCGCCCCTGCACGCGCAATCACATAGAGGGGTCGAAAAATCATGTCACATTCACTATTGCATCACCGCGGGCAGATGTCCGAGGCATTCCGCACGGTCATGTTTCTGTCCGCATCGGGCGGGTTACAGGACGCCTACACCTACATCGGGCGCGGCAAGGTGTTTGCCAACGCCCAGACCGGCAACATCGTCCTGATGAGCCAAAGCCTGTTCGAGGGAAATTTTGCACGGTTCGCCCACTATTTCATCCCGGTGCTGGCCTTTGCGCTGGGCGTGGCGGCGGCTGAGTGTATCCGCCTGCGCTGGCGCGAGGCCAAGCGTATGCACTGGCGGCAGCTTGTGCTGCTGACCGAGATTGCGCTGCTGTTCGTGGTGGGCTTCTTCCCCGCCGCGTGGGATATCGGTGCCAACGCATTGGTATCCTTTTCCTGCGCCATGCAGGTACAGGCGTTCCGCAAGGTACACGGCTACCCGTTTGCCAGTACCATGTGCATCGGCAACCTGCGCAGCGGTATGGATTCGCTGGTTGGTTTTGGGCATACCCGCGACAAAAAGCTGTTGTGGAAGGGTCTGCACTATTTCGGCGTGATTTTCGTGTTTGCACTGGGTGCAGGCATCGGCACACAGTGCGTCGGCATTTTCGGCGAGAAAACGATCTGGCTTTCCTGCGCGCTGCTGCTGGTGAGCTTGTGCTTTATGTTTATCAAAGAGGATCTGCCGGAGATCGAAGAAGAGTTGGAAAAATAAGCAAGCCCCATCCGATTTTACGTCGGATGGGGCTTACTTTTATACTTTTCTTCGTCCTATTTTGTTCCGGGCATCATTCATCATGCTGTTCAGCCGCGCCCCCATAAAGGTCAGCCCCGCCAGGGTCGGGGTGCTGAGGGCCAGCAATACGACCAAGACCAGCATGCCGCCCAAGTCCAGCCGCACCAGCGGCAGCCAGGGGGCCAGCAGGAACGCCCCCGCGACCCCCATCACCGTCATGCCGCCCCAGATGATCCAGTGCAGCGGCGTGAACGGAATGCAGACGCCCCACAAGATCTGCAAGCCTACGCACAAAATCACGAAGGTGCAGATCGTGCCCACCATGTCTGTGGGGATATCAAACGCATAGCCAAACCCCTGGGTGCAGAACACGAGCAGGAAGTCTGTCAGCCCGCCGGGCAGCGCGGCCCGCAGGACGTTGCGCATGAATTTCCCGCGCACCAGCTCGTGGTTTGGCTCCAATGCCAGGAAAAACGCCGGTGCGCCGATGGTGGCAAATGTGACGAGGGACAGCTGCAAAGGCTGGAACGGATAGGCCAGCGGCAGCGCCAATGCCACGATGCTGAGCAGGAACGAGAAGATATTTTTGACCAGAAACAGCGACGCTGACCGCTGGATGTTGTTGATGACACGCCGCCCCTCGCCCACAACGCTGGGCAGTGCTGCAAAGTCAGAATCCAACAGCACCAGCTGCGCCACCTGGCTGGCTGCCTGTGCACCGGACGCCATGGCGATGCCGCAGTCGGCATCTTTTAACGCCAATACGTCATTTACGCCATCTCCGGTCATGGCAACTGTGTGTCCTTTCGCCTGCAAGGCGTGGACGAGCTGGCGCTTCTGCTCGGGCGTCACACGGCCAAAGACCGTGCATTTTTCGGCGGCCTCGGCCAGCGCCTGCTCACTGCGCAGCGTCGCGGCGTCCACCCAGCGCTCGGCCCCCGCAATGCCTGCGTTGGCGGCCACATGGCTGACGGCCTGCGGGTCATCGCCCGAAATGACCTTGACCGCCACACCCTGCTTGGCAAAGTAGCGGAAGGTCTTGGGCGCGTTTTCCCGGATGCGGTTTTGCAGCGGCAGCAGCGCCAGAAATTCCAGCTGCGCGGGATCGAGCGCGGCTGGCGGGTCGGGCAGTGCGGCGTTACATTTTGCCAGCAGCAGCACGCGGCGGCCCTGGGCCAGCAGCGGTGCCAGCTTGTCGGCAAACTCCCCTGCCCGCACCCCGGCCAGCACATCCGGCGCACCGACGACGTAGCAGCCCTGCGCGCCAAAATCCTTGGCGCTGTACTTGTACGCCGTGTTGAAGGGCACGCTGCACCGCGCAAACCAGCCGGTGCCGCCCTGCCCGAAGCGGGCCGCCAGAGCACGGCCGGTGTCATTGTCGGGCTGCTCACCCGCGTAAAAGCTCGCCAAAATCGCGTCCAGCGGTTCATTTTCCGCCAGTGGAAGCGGATTGTCGGCCTGCATGGCGCTTTCGGTGATCGTGCCGGTCTTGTCCACACAGAGAGTGTCCACCCGGGCCAGCGTCTCAATGCAGTTCATATCGCGGGTCAGCACCTTGCGGCGGGCCAGGCGCATCATGCTCACGGCCAAGGCTACACTGGTCAGCAGGTACAGCCCCTCGGGGATCATGCCGATGAGCGCCGCGACCGTCGCGTCCACGGTGTCCTTCATCGGCAGTTCCAGCACCCAATGCTGCTTCCAGATCAGCACCGCGCCGATGGGAACCAACGCGATACCGATGAATTTTATCAGCTTATCCAGGCTGCGCATCATTTCACCCCGAGCGACTTTGTGGCCGTTGGCCTGGGCCTCGGCGGTCAGGCGGCTTGCGTAGCTCTCGGCCCCGACGCGGGTCAGCCGGGCGACGCAGCGCCCCGCCATTAAAAAGCTGCCAGATTTCAGCTCCGCACCGCACTCCTTCGGCACAGCCCGGGCCTCGCCGGTGATGAGGGATTCGTTCGCCTGGGCGCTGCCGTCCAGCACAACGGCGTCGGCCACGATCTGGTCGCCCGCGCCGAACTCGACCACATCGTCCTGCACAAGGTCGTCGGACAGCACCTCGCACCACCGGCCGTCCCGCAGGCAGCGAATTTTCTGCGCCGAGACAAGGGTCAATTTGTCGATGGTACGTTTAGCGCGCAGCTGCTGCACGATGCCGATGAGGGTATTGCAAAACACGATGCCAAGGAACCCCATGTTCAGCCAGGAGCGCACGAGCGCCAGCATAACGGCCAGCACAAGGAACACAAGGTTGAAGTAGGTGCAGATATTGTCCCGCACGATCTCGCCGGTGGTCTTGGTCTGGGACTTGGGCGGCGTGTTCGTCTGCCCTGCCGCGCGGCGTGCGTTGACCTCGGCAGCGGTCAGCCCGGTGATGGATGGCATGAGAGGGTGGCTCCTTTCAGGTGGTAGAGGTTGTAGGGGCCGGGTATGTCCGGCCCGGTCGCAGAAGGCAAACGACCGTTTATGGGAAAGCTGCGGGCCGCACCTGTGCGGCCCCTACAATAGTAAAACGAACTACATCAGCTTATTATGGCAAGTATACCCGCCAAGTATGAACAAAACAAGTGCCCGGCTGCGTTTTGGGGCAGTCGGGCACTTTTGTCTATATGCGGTTGTCGCGGTTTTATCTTTCCAACGGTTCAAACGCCTCCGCCGGGTCGGCGGCCACGGCTTCCAGGTTCTTTGTCAGCTGGTTCAGCACCTTATAAAACGTCGCCAGGTCGGCAGGATCTATCCCCTCGTCGGCGCGGCGTTCCACGTCACGTACCACGGCGGTCACACGGGCGGCGCGGTCGCGGCCCGCGTCGGTCAACAGATACAGCGCGTTGTACTTGCCGGGCGCACCGCACTTTTCCACCAGGCCGCTGCGGACCAAATCCGCCAGCACGCGGGAGATCATGGCCGGGTCCAGGTCGCACCGCTCAGTCAGGTCGGAGAAATGCCAGCCCTCGGGGGCGGCTGCCAGCTGGCAGAGCACCAGCGTGTGGCCCGCTTTCAGCGCAATGCGGCCCATACCGCTGGTCTTGATGCGCTGGATGACCTTTTGCAGCCGCGCCAGCGAGACGGACAGTCGAATGAAACGGTCCTGCATATCAATCTTCCTTCAGCTCACCGCGGGAGGCCGCCTTCAGGTACGCAAAGATGAAGCCGTCCAGGTCGCCGTCCATGACGGCCTGTACGTTGCTGCTCTCGTAGCCGGTGCGGTTGTCCTTGACCAGCGTGTAGGGCATGAACACATAGCTGCGGATCTGGTGGCCCCAGGCAATCTCGTTCTGCACGCCCTTGATGTCGTCGATTTTGTCCTTGTGCTGCTGCAAAGCGATCTGGTACAGCTTGGCCTTCATCATTTCCATGGCGTACTCACGGTTCTGCAGCTGGCTGCGCTGGGTCTGGCAGCTGGTCACAATGCCGGTGGGTTTGTGGATCAGGCGCACGGCCGAGGACGTCTTGTTGATGTGCTGGCCGCCCGCGCCGGAGGAACGGTAGACCTGCATCTCGATATCGGCGGGGTTGATTTCGATATTGATGTTGTTGTCCAGCTCGGGCATGACCTCCAGGCTGGAGAAGCTTGTCTGGCGGCGGGCGTTGGCGTCAAACGGGCTGATGCGCACCAGGCGGTGGACGCCGTGCTCGCTTTTGAGCATACCGTAGGCGTTCGCGCCCTTGACCATCATGGAGGCGGACTTGATACCGGCCTCGTCACCGTCCAGCACGTCCAGCACCTCAACGCTGTACCCGTGGGCTTCGGCCCAGCGGGTGTACATACGGTAGAGCATTTCGGCCCAGTCCTGGGCCTCGGTGCCGCCGGTGCCTGCGTGGAAGGTCAGGATGGCGTTGTTGTGGTCGTACTCGCCGTTCAGCATCGTCATGAGCTGCAGCTCGTCGATGGACTTCTCGACGCCCTCAACGGCCTCCTCACCCTCGGCGGCCAGGGCGGGATCGTTCTCTTCCTCGATCATTTCCAGCAGCGTCTCGGCTTCCTCATACTGGGTGGCCAGTTTACCGAAGCGCTCGAGCTTGTTCTTCACTTCGCCCATCTCACCGATGATTTTCTGGCTGCGGGCCTGGTCATCGTAGAAGCCGGGCATCGTCATCTGGTGTTCCAGCTCAGCAAGGCGCTTCTCGCTGGCCTCAATGGACAGGGCGTCGCGCAGGTCGTCCACGGCGGTTTTCATGCCGCCGAGTTTTGCTTTCAGTTCGTCAATGGTAATCATATATGGTATCCCTCATCACATAAGTTGGCATAAAATTACATAGTACCATTATAAGCGAATTGGCAGGCGTTGTAAAGAGGGGCAGCCGCATAAAATATTTGTAAAAGAGGGATGTATCCCTCCCGGCAAAAACAACGCCACCGGGTAGGGACCGGGTATGCCCGGCCCGCAGCCTTCGGGCAAACGACCGCCCGGCCACTACCCGGTGGCGCAAGGAAAAAAGGCAATAAATTCATTTCTCTTGTAAAGTTTTTATGTTTTCTTTGCATTTATCCATTTGATGCGGTATAATGTCTTTATGTTACTGAAAGAAGAACGAGGACACACCACATGACACGTTACACCGGAAACCACTGCCCTGTCTGCGAACAGGCATTTACCGACGAGGACGATATCGTCGTTTGCCCTGACTGCGGCACACCCTACCACCGGGCCTGCTGGCAAAAAGTTGGCGTATGTATGCACAAATCCGAGCACGCCGCCGGGTTTGAGTGGCAGCCCGAGGTCGGCCCCGACGCCGACAAGGCCGCACACGAGGCCACCTGCCCCAACTGCGGCACCCACAACACGCCGGGCGCGGTGCGCTGTGCGCACTGCGGCTGCCCCCTGCCCAAAGCGCCGGACCCCATCACCGCCAAGACAGACGATGAAAAGTCTGTGCCCATCTACGCCCGCGACTCGTCCGCGGTGAACAACAGCCGCACCACGCCCGGGCCGCACATTGACACCTTCGGCACCGGCGAGGACGGCGGCATCTACCGCCGCGAGATCGGCCCCGAGGACCCCATCGACGGCATCAAGGCCAAGGACTGGGCCGCCTACGTGGGCCGCAGCCCGATGTACTACCTGATGCAGTTTTTCCGCATGAGCATGACGAAGAAGAATGCCACGGTCTGCCTGTCGGCATTTTTGTTCGGCCCTGCGTACCTTTTCTACCGCAAGATGTGGAAAGAGGGTCTGCTGGCCGCACTTGTGATGCTGCTGCTCAGCGCGCCGGAGCTGATTGCCATTGTGGCGACGTTCAACCCGACGCTGTTCGGCTCGCTGCCGCTGGGGTGGATCCCCACGGCGGCCAACATCTGCGCCGTGGCGGCGTGGGCGTTCAAAATCGTGCTGGGGCTGTTTGCGGTATCGTGGTACCGCAACGATGCCAAGCGCAGCATTGAGAAAATTTATGCCGACTACCCCGAGGGCGACGCCCGCACCGATGCCCTGCTGCAAAAGGGCGGCACGAGCTTTTTGTCGGTGATTTTGTACTACGCCGTCATTTTGCTGCTGGCGTCCCTGGTCATCAACCTGGCCGGCCCCGATTTTGTGCAGTACGCCATGGCGATGAGTGGGTATTGATGGCACCGCAAAACAACGCAATACACCAATGGTGTTAAAATAGGAGGAAACTTATGAAAACCGCATTAGTTATTATGGCCGCTGGTATCGGCTCCCGCTTTGGCGGCGGCATCAAGCAGCTGGCAGCCGTCGGCCCCAACGGCGAGATCATCATGGACTATTCCATTCATGACGCCATCGAGGCCGGGTTTGACAAAATCGTCTTTATCATCCGCCACGATATCGAGGACGCTTTCAAAGAGGCCATCGGCGACCGCATCGAGAAAATCTGCGCCGAGCTGGGCGTTGAGATCGACTACGCGTTCCAGGCGTTGGAGAACGTTCCCGCCGGGTACGCCGTGCCCGAGGGCCGCAGCAAACCCTGGGGCACCGGCCAGGCTGT
>SKEC01002705.1_pt1 | contig 11430 bp, 6 predicted proteins | sample 4826641 | NCBI WGS metagenome assembly SKEC01 (sample SAMN11008819, study PRJNA524170) | human gut metagenome | biome: Human fecal sample; material: Feces; isolation source: fecal sample from pouch patient p18, p21 | host: Homo sapiens | place: Israel: Tel-Aviv | collected 2015-12-22
GGATTACAGAAGGTTTATATCCGGCTGCAAGACAGAGCGCGAGTGCACGGCATCAGTTTATGCTGACGCCACAGGACACGGCTTTGTAGACCTTGATGAGCTCATCGAGACAGGAAAGAGCGTAAAGGCAGGAGATAAAATCATAGCAAACAATATGGGAAAGGGACTGGCACTGTTTATCATGGGCAGTAAGTCTCTTGAGAAGGGTATGAATATCCTTGGAGCCCATATTGATTCACCTAGAATGGACTTAAAGCAGGTGCCTTTATACGAGGACACAGACATGGCACTTTTCGATACACATTATTATGGCGGCATCAAGAAATATCAGTGGGTTACACTGCCGCTTTCACTTCACGGAGTCATCTGTAAAAAGGATGGCAGCACAGTGACAGTCAATATCGGAGACAAGCCAAATGATCCTGTAGTGGGTGTGAGTGATCTGCTTATTCATCTGTCAGGCGAGCAGATGGGCAAGAAGGCCTCAGAGGTCATAAAGGGCGAGAGCCTTGATGTGCTCATTGGAAGCATACCGGGACCAGAAAAGGACGAGGACGACAAGGATATCAAGGAGAGAGTAAAGGCCAATATCCTCACAATACTTTCACAGGAGTACGGTGTGGACGAGGATGATTTCCTTTCAGCAGAGATAGAGGTTGTACCTGCCGGAGAGGCAAGAGACTACGGACTTGACAGAAGTATGATCATGGGTTACGGCCACGACGACAGAGTGTGCGCATATCCTTCATACAGAGCTATGCTTGAGATAGAGGGCGCACCGGAATATACAAGTGTATGCCTGCTCGTGGACAAAGAGGAAATCGGCTCAGTGGGAGCCAGCGGCATGCAGTCACGCTTTTTCGAAAACTGTGTGGCAGAGGTGATGAACCTGGCAGGAGACTATAGCGAGCTTGCAGTCAGACGTGCACTGAAAAACTCAAAGGTACTCTCATCAGACGTATCAGCAGCCTTTGACCCGAACTATCCATCGGTTATGGAAAAGAAGAACTCGGCATACTTCGGAAAGGGTCTTGTGTTCAACAAATATACAGGCGCCAGAGGCAAATCAGGCTCAAACGATGCCAACGCAGAGTATGTTGCAAGGCTTAGAAATATCATGGATACAGCAGATGTTTCATTCCAGACAGCGGAGCTTGGAAAGGTAGACGAGGGAGGCGGCGGAACAATCGCATATATCCTCGCAAACTATGACATGAATGTTATTGACAGCGGTGTGCCGGTGCTCAACATGCATGCGCCATGGGAAATCATCAGCAAGGTCGATTTATATGAGGCATTCAGAGGCTACATTGCATTTTTGAAGGAAGCATAGGCTAAAGGAATATAAGATGAATCAGACATTTGTAAAAAGTGTAACAGAACAATTGCCGCAGCTTGGTCTCCTGCAGGATGAGCCGATGAAAAAACACACGACCTTCCGCATAGGAGGCCCGGCAGATTACTATGCAGAGCCTGATATGAGCCGGATTTCAAAGCTTATAGAGATGGCTAAGGCATGTGATATGCCGGTTACAGTGATAGGAAACGGAAGCAATCTGCTGGTAGGAGATAAGGGCATCAGAGGCCTTGTAATTGGTATTGGAAAAGGCCTGTCCGAAATCGAGGTGACAGAAGCTGTGGCGCAGCAAAGCACAGCGCAGGACCTCACAGCACAAGACAACGGTCATATCATCACAGCGGGCGCCGGGGCTATCCTTGCAGCAGTGGCGGCAAAGGCAGCGGAGGCATCGCTTTCAGGTCTTGAGTTTGCATCGGGCATCCCGGGAAGTGTTGGAGGCGCGGTAGTCATGAACGCAGGAGCCTACGGCGGAGAGATAAAGGATGTCCTAATCGATGCCACAGTGCTCACAGCAGAGGGCGAGCTAAAGACTGTCACAAGGGATGAGCTTGACTTATCCTACAGGCACAGCATAGTCCCGGAAAAGGGCTATATAGTGCTGTCAGCCAGATTCAGACTCACACCAAAGCCTAAGGATGAGATAAAGTCATATATGGCAGAGCTTCGCGCAAAGAGAGTGGAGAAGCAGCCGCTTGAGTACCCAAGTGCAGGCAGCACCTTTAAGAGACCGGAGGGCTATTTTGCAGGGAAGCTTATCATGGATGCAGGCCTTCGAGGTTACAGCGTGGGAGATGCACAGGTGTCTCAGAAGCACTGCGGCTTTGTAGTCAATAAGGGCGAAGCCACTGCAGCGGATGTCCTGACACTCATAAAAGACGTGCAGGAAACAGTTTTAAAGCAGTTTGGAGTAAAGCTCGAACCGGAAGTTAAGATGATTGGAGAATTCTAGTGAAATTTGTAATAGTGACGGGCATGTCAGGTGCCGGAAAAAGCACAGCAATGAAAATGATGGAGGATATGGGATATTTCTGTATAGACAATCTGCCTATACAGCTATTAGATAAGCTCATAGACTTTTCAAACACCTTTCACAGTGATGTGTCCAAGGTGGCAGTCGGCATAGATGTGCGAAACGGCTCAGGAATTGATGCGATTCCACAGACACTCGAGCAGCTAAGGCAGAAAAATTTTCCGTATGAGATACTTTTCCTCGATGCTGAGGATGAGGTGCTTGTAAAGCGATACAAGGAGACGAGGCGTAATCACCCTCTCGCAGGAAGTGAGCGCATCAATAAGGGCATCGTGCTTGAGAGGGAAAAGCTGCAGTATTTAAAGGACAATGCTGACTATATCATAGACACAAGCCAGCTTCTCACAAGGGAGCTTAAAATTGAGCTGGAAAAGATATTTGTGCAGAATGAGGATTACAAGAATCTGTTTATCACGATACTGTCCTTCGGCTTCAAGTATGGCATACCGTCAGACTCTGATATAGTTATGGATGTGAGGTTTTTGCCAAATCCCTACTATGTGGACGGACTACGCGCGAAAACCGGCAATGATAAGGAGATACAGGACTATGTCATGCAGTTTCCGGAGGCAAATGAGTTTATCGACAAGCTTGATGATATGATAAAGTTTCTCATTCCAAACTATATCTCTGAGGGCAAGAACCAGCTTGTTATATCTATAGGCTGCACCGGAGGCAAGCACCGCTCGGTAACGCTTGCAAACGAGCTGTACAAGAGGCTTAGCGGCTGTAATGACTATGGACTTAAGATAGAGCATCGCGACATAGGAAAGGATGCATTGAGAGGTAAATAACATGTCGTTTTCCAGTGATGTAAAGGAAGAGCTGGCAAAGCAGGTATCAAAGAGCAGGCACTGTCAGCTCGCTGAGCTTGCAGGCATCATAGAGCTTTCGGGCCGTATCAATGAAAAAACAAAGGGACTTGAGCTCGACACCGAAAACCTGCTGCTTTTAAATAAATATGCCACACTTATGAAGCGTGCCTTTGGCACAGATACCACAAAGGCGCTGGATGAGCAGGATACCGGAAAAATACTTGCAGCGCTTAAAATCACGGCACAGCCTGTCAACAGACAGACCGCAGACGGACTGCTTCTTATGCAGACATGCTGCAAGAGAGCCTTTATCAGGGGAGCTTTCATGGCAGCAGGCTCGATAAGCGATCCCAACAAAGCGTACCATTTTGAGATAGTGTGTCATACGAAAGAGCAGGCGAAGCAGCTTCAGGAGCTCTTGTGCGGCTTTGATACGGATGCCAAGATAGTAGAGCGCAAGGGGCACTATGTAGTGTACATAAAGGAGGGCGCCCACATCGTGGACAGTCTCAACATCATGGAGGCGTATGTGTCACTCATGAAGCTGGAAAATGTGCGCATATTAAAGGAAATGCGCAACAGTGTAAACCGTAAAGTAAACTGCGAAACCGCAAACATCAGCAAGACTGTGAATGCGGCTGTAAAGCAGATAGAGGATATCAGACTGATACAGAAAATGAGAGGACTCGATGATTTACCGGCGCAGCTTCGGGAGATGGCGCTGCTTCGGCTTGAATATCCGGATGCACCGCTAAAGGAGCTCGGAGAATATCTGGATCCGCCAATGGGCAAATCGGGAGTCAACCACAGGCTTAGAAAATTATCGGCGATTGCGGAGGAACTGAGATAGATGAAGAAAAAGCTTTTATTTGTATTTAATCCCAAATCAGGCAAGGGGCTCATAAAGGAGCATCTGGTAAATATCGTGGACATCATGACAAAGGCAGGATACAAAATCACCATTTATCCTACACAGTGTCAGGGAGATGCCATAAAAAAGGTCAGGAAAAATGCTAAGAAGTATGACCTTGTAGTGTGCAGCGGCGGAGACGGTACGCTCGACGAGGTAGTGACCGGCATGGAGCAAAGCGAGGTAAATGTACCGATAGGATACATCCCTGCGGGCAGCACCAATGACTTTGCAAACTCTCTCGGCATACCAAAAAATATGGATGAGGCCGCAAGAGTTGCCGTAAACGGCACTCCATTCCCGTGTGATGTGGGAGGCTTCAACGGAGATACCTTCGTATATGTCGCAGCCTTTGGCCTTTTTACAGAGGTATCCTACCAGACCTCGCAGCAGATGAAAAATATACTGGGACATGCCGCATATATTTTAGAGGGTGCAAAGCACCTGATGGATATCACCTCGTACAGGATGAAGGTGAGCCATGACGGTGAGATAATAGAGGATGAGTTTATATATGGAATGGTGACCAACTCCCTTTCGGTAGGAGGCTTCAAGGGCATATCAGGTCCTGATGTACTGCTTGATGACGGCCTTTTTGAGGTGACACTCATCAAGAATCCAAAAAACCCAATCGAGCTCAACAAGATACTTGCGGGACTGGCAAACCGTGAAAATGACAATGAGCTCATCTACTCCTTCAAGACCAGTGAGCTGCATATGGAGAGTGAGGAGGAGGTACCGTGGACACTCGACGGAGAGTTTGGCGGCAGCCACACTGATCTGACCATCACTAATCTGACCAAACAGATTACCATTATGTGCTGATAAATACAAAATCGGATATAAAATAGTAATAGTACACAATTTTTTGCCTGATTGTGTTAAAAATTTAACTTTATTTTTATAAGGTTATGTAATATAATAACATTAGCTTTTAATTAACAGGAGGAAAAAATATGTTAGTATCTGCAACAGAAATGCTTAAGAAAGCAAAAGAAGGACATTACGCAGTAGGTCAGTTCAACATCAACAACCTTGAGTGGACAAAATCAGTACTTTTAACAGCAGAGGAGCTTAAGAGCCCTGTAATCCTTGGTGTATCTGAGGGTGCCGGAAAGTACATGACAGGCTTCGGTACAGTAGCAGCAATGGTTAAGGCTATGCATGACGAGCTCGGTATCACAGTACCTGTAGCACTTCACCTTGATCACGGCACATACGAAGGATGCTACAAGTGCATCAAGGCCGGCTTCACATCAATCATGTTCGACGGATCTCATTATCCAATCGATGAGAACGTTGCAAAGACAAAAGAGTTAGTAGCAGTTGCTCATGCAATGGGCATGTCTATCGAGGCTGAAGTTGGTTCAATCGGTGGCGAGGAAGACGGAGTTGTTGGAATGGGCGAGTGCGCTGATCCTGACGAGTGCAAGAGAGTTGCTGATCTTGGTGTAGATATGCTTGCAGCAGGAATCGGAAACATCCACGGAAAATATCCTGCAAACTGGCAGGGACTCAGCTTTGAGACTCTTGACGCTATCCAGCAGAAGACTGGTGTTATGCCATTAGTACTTCACGGTGGTACAGGAATCCCAGCTGACATGATCAAGAAAGCAATCGACCTTGGAGTATCTAAGATCAACGTTAACACAGAGTGCCAGCTTTCATTCGCAGATGCAACACGTAAATACATCGAGGCCGGAAAGGATCTTGAGGGCAAGGGATTTGACCCTCGTAAGCTTCTTGCTCCAGGTGCTGAGGCAATCAAGGCAACAGTTAAGGAGAAGATGGAGCTTTTCGGATCAGTTGGAAAGGCTGAATAATATTATTGCAATTTAGTATTTTTGCACATACTACTTTACAAAATATTTATATCTTGTAGTAAAATTTTATAAAACTTAACTTTTTTAACATAAACACTTGATTTTTGATACTCAAAGGAGTATCTTAATTTCAGAAATAATGTTAAGCGAAATGAACGAGGGCGTTCCACCATAGATGGAGTGCCCTCTTTTTTAATAAACTGAGAAGTCCGGCATAAAACAAGAATATTTGAGTTTATATGTTGTGCAGCTGTTTAAACATTATTTGAAAATAACAATTCACTCAAGGGGATTGATGAACAGAAAGGATGTAAGATATGAGCGAACAGGAATATTTCAACGTAGCAGACATCTTTGGAGAGAACGTATTTAACGATGCAGTTATGCAGGAGCGTCTTCCAAAGAAGGTTTACAAGAAGCTCCATGAGGTTATGGACGAAGGAAAGGAGCTTGATCTCGAGACTGCTGATGTTATCGCACACGAGATGAAGGAATGGGCCATTGAGAAGGGTGCAACACACTATACACATTGGTTCCAGCCGCTTACAGGCGTTACTGCTGAGAAGCATGATTCATTTATTACTTCTCCAATGCCAAACGGAAAAGTACTTATGAGCTTTTCAGGAAAAGAGTTAATAAAGGGTGAGCCGGATGCTTCATCTTTCCCATCAGGTGGTCTTCGTGCTACATTTGAGGCAAGAGGATATACAGCCTGGGATTGTACATCACCTGCATTTGTAAGACAGGATGCAGCAGGCGCAACACTTTGCATTCCAACAGCCTTCTGTTCATACACAGGCGAGGCTCTTGATCAGAAGACACCTCTTCTTAGATCAATGGAAGCAATCAATGATCAGGCACTGAGACTTCTTAGATTATTCGGAAATACAACATCAAAGAAGGTTACTCCTTCAGTCGGACCTGAGCAGGAGTACTTCATCGTAGACCGTGAGAAGTATTTACAGAGAAAGGATCTCATCTTCACAGGACGTACACTTTTCGGAGCTATGCCTCCAAAGGGACAGGAGATGGATGATCATTATTTCGGAGCTATCCGTGAGAGAATCGCAGCTTACATGAGAGATGTAAACAAGGAGCTCTGGAAGCTTGGTGTTTCAGCTAAGACACAGCACAACGAGGTAGCACCTGCACAGCACGAGCTTGCACCTATCTATGCTGAGTGCAACGTAGCTGTTGACCACAACCAGCTCATTATGGAGACACTCAAGAAGGTGGCAGGCCGTCACGGACTCCAGTGCTTACTTCATGAGAAGCCATTCGCAGGAGTTAACGGTTCAGGAAAGCATGACAACTGGTCAATCACAACAGATGATGGTATCAACATGCTTGAGCCTGGCAAGACACCACATGACAATGTACAGTTCTTACTTGTACTCACATGTATGTTAAAGGCAATCGACGAGCATGCAGCACTTCTTCGTGCGGCAGCAGCAGATGTAGGAAATGATCACAGACTTGGAGCTAACGAGGCACCACCTGCAATCCTTTCTATCTACCTTGGAGACCAGCTTGGAGACGTATTGAACCAGCTTATCGCAACAGGTACAGCTACACACAGCTTAAAGGGTGAGAAGCTTGAGACAGGTGTTAAGACAATTCCTGATTTCATGAAGGATGCTACAGACCGTAACCGTACATCACCATTCGCATTCACAGGAAACAAGTTCGAGTTCCGTATGGTTGGTTCACAGGATTCTGTTGCACAGGCCAACATCGTGCTTAACACAATCGTTGCTGAGGCATTCTCAGACGCTTGTGATATACTTGAGAAGGCAGACAATTTTGACCTCGCTGTACATGATCTCATCAAGGATTACGCAGTAGAGCACCAGAGAATCGTATTCAACGGAAACGGATACTCAGATGAGTGGGTAGCTGAGGCAGAGAGACGTGGACTTCCAAACATCAAGTCTATGGTAGATGCAATTCCTGCATACGTTGCTCCTGAGTCAGTTGCAGCATTCGAGAAGTTCGGTGTATTTACAAAGACAGAGCTTGAGAGCCGTGCCGAGATCGAGTATGAGACATATGCAAAGACTATTAATATAGAAGCAAAGGCTATGATTGATATTGCCGGAAAGCAGATTATTCCTGCAGTTATCAAGTATGTTACATCACTTGCACAGTCAGTTAACTCAGTTAAGAGTGCAGTTGCTGATGCAGATGTATCTGTTCAGTCAGAGCTTCTTACAGAGAGCTCAGCTCTTCTCTCAGATGCACAGGTTGCACTTGCAAAGCTTAAGGATGAGACAGCAAAGGCCGGTGCTATGGAAGAGGGCAGAGAGCAGGCTGTTTACTATAGAGATGTTGTAAAGACTGCTATGGATGCTCTTCGTACTCCGGTTGATGAGCTTGAGATGATTGTCGACAAAGAGATGTGGCCAATGCCATCATATGGCGATTTAATCTTCGAGGTTTAATCCTTGTAGTTTAAGGCCCAAAGCTTACGGAAAGCTGTTTAGAGCGGCATATATGATTTAATTTAACATAATAATAAAATGGAGACATTTTGCTGAACCACGAAGCTGTGGAAATTGGTGAAGTGTCTCTATTTTTTTATAAATTTTATTTTTGATAAAATGAAAGAAGAAACAGGAAAGAGAGGACATTACTATGACAGAAGAGATTAGTGGAGTAATTTTCGGAGTCTGGTTCCTTATTGGAGCAGCATTGGTATTCTGGATGCAGGCAGGTTTTGCTATGGTAGAAGCAGGTTTTACCAGAGCAAAGAATACCGGTAACATCCTTATGAAAAACCTGATGGATTTCTGTATTGGTACAGTTGTATTCATACTGATTGGTTTTTCACTTTTATTAGGTGAAGATGTTCTTGGTTTTATAGGTAAACCGGGATTTGACATCTTTACATCTTACAAAGATTTTGACTGGTCAAACTTTGTATTCAACCTGGTTTTCTGTGCGACAACAGCAACTATCGTATCAGGAGCTATGGCTGAGAGAACAAAATTTATTTCCTATTGTGTTTATTCAGGAGTTATTTCGGCAGTTATTTACCCAATCGAGGCTCACTGGATCTGGGGCGGTGGCTGGCTTTCACAGATTGGCTTCCATGATTTCGCAGGTTCATGTGCCATCCACATGGTTGGTGGTATCAGTGCTCTTGTAGGAGCTGCAATTCTTGGACCTCGTATCGGAAAGTTTACAAAGGATAAAAACGGAAAGATTACAAAAGTAAACGCTATTCCGGGTCATAACATCACAATCGGTGCACTCGGTGTATTCATTCTCTGGCTTGGCTGGTATGGATTCAACGGTGCAGCAGCAAAATCAGTAGAGCAGCTTGGTTCTATCTTTGTAACAACAACAATCGCACCTGCACTTGCAACAGTAGTATGTATGATTTTCACATGGCTCAAATATGGCAAGCCTGATGTGTCAATGTGTCTGAATGCTTCACTTGCAGGACTTGTAGCTATCACAGCAGGATGTGATGTAACAGATGCACTCGGTGCTATCATTATCGGTTCCGTAGCAGGACTTCTCGTCTGCTTCGGTGTATGGTTCCTTGACCATGTACTTCGTGTTGATGACCCTGTAGGTGCTGTCGCAGTACATATGATGAATGGTATCTGGGGAACAATCGCTGTTGGTCTTTTTGCCACAAACAGTGCTCCGGGATATTCAATCGCTGATTCAAAGGGCAACGAGCTCGTAGGACTTTTCTACGGCGGTGGATTTAAGCTTTTAGGACTCCAGCTCACAGGCTTTGTTTCTGTTGCAGCATGGACAGTAGTAACTATTACAATCGTATTCCTTGTTATCAAGGCTACACTGGGACTTAGAGTTTCAGAGGAAGAGGAAATCGTAGGACTTGACCCAACAGAGCATGGTCTTCCATCAGCATACGCAGGATTTGCTATCATGGATGTATCAGGTGATGTTATGGATGTCAATGAAAATACAGACCTTGGTTCTTCAGAGTATGCAACAGCTTCTAAGGCAAAGAAGGATGCAGCAGTGCCTGTTGTAAATGCAGCAACACCGGCTTCTTCAAGCGGTATCCACAAGGTTGTTATTATTTCAAAGCTTACAAAGTACGACAAGCTTCGTAAAGCTATGAATGACTTAGGTGTAACAGGAATGACAGTGACACAGGTTATGGGCTGTGGTATCCAGAAGGGTGCCGGCGAGAAATACCGTGGAGCTGAGCTTGATGCGACATTACTTCCAAAGGTTAAGGTTGAGGTAATCGTTGGCAAGATTCCGGTAGAAAAGGTTATTGAGACTGCTAAGAAGACTCTCTACACCGGACATATCGGAGATGGCAAGATCTTCGTTTACGACGTGGCACAGGTTGTCAAGGTTCGTACAGGCGAGGAAGGAATTGAGGCATTACAGGATGTAGAGTAATGCAAATTATTATCTAATCCCCTTAGCATATATACATCAACAAAAACCCCCGAGGATATGATCCTTGGGGGTTTTGCTTTAGATAATTAAGTTGTGAATTGTAATGGTTAACAATGAGTGCTACCGGTCACTGTTACCGGATGAACCGGAGCTGCCAGTATCAGTACCACCTGAACCGGAGCCACCAGTACCAGCACCTGAGCCAGCACCGGTACCAGTTCCGGCTTCACCTGTCTGTGCTCCAGCCGCAGTGCCGTCAGTACTGCCCGGTGTAGTACCGGAATTGGTAGGATCCGTGGTGGTTGGTGAGCTGTTAATCAGCGATGTTGCATCATGTAATGTACATACGGTATTCATGAACGTATCATCTGCCATGAATTCATACTCAGGGCTGCCTGATACAGCGCCTGTTATAAATACCTTTGATGTTTTATTCGGACAATACGGACCGGCAATGGCTCCCGAATCGGCACAAATCTCAAGTGCAACATGATGGTCGCAGCTGTCTGTCGGCACAGTGTCCGTATCAAAATATTCGGTTGTCAGCATTGATCCTCGAGGATCATTGTCACATGTTCCCTCTAAAGGAACAAGTCCTGATTTGCTGCATACAGTGGTATTTGTTATACCATCCGGCTGTACAAAGTCTTTGGTTTCAAGCCCTTCATGGATTCTGCTCATGGCATTCCTCCATATATTCTTAGGGTAGGATGTGAGCTTGCCGGACTGTTTTGAGTTGTCATCATAGCCGCCCCATACGACACATGTGTAGTATGGTGTGTAGCCTGCCCACAGGCAGTCGCGGTTGCTGGTTGTGGTACCGGATTTACCCGCCTGGGCTATCTGGCTGTCAAAGCGCGCCAGCTTTCCGGTTCCCTGTGTCAGAACATCCTTCATGGCATCTGTAAGAAGCCATGCCGTAGTATCCTTGATTACAGTACGTGTGTCCTGTGTATTGGTCTTGTCAAGTAATACATTGCCATCGTGGTCAAGAACCTGAGTGTAGAACTTTGGCTCTAAGTATACTCCGCCGTTGGCTATAGTAGCATATGCACCTGTGAGCTCAAGGTTTGTGACCCCCTTTGTCAGTCCGCCGAGCG
>SKEC01002706.1_pt1 | contig 11425 bp, 9 predicted proteins | sample 4826641 | NCBI WGS metagenome assembly SKEC01 (sample SAMN11008819, study PRJNA524170) | human gut metagenome | biome: Human fecal sample; material: Feces; isolation source: fecal sample from pouch patient p18, p21 | host: Homo sapiens | place: Israel: Tel-Aviv | collected 2015-12-22
GGTGCTTCAGAAGCTGTATTATTTACATCATTTTTCTTATTTACACCATCTAAGGACTTCATTGTCGGGAACAGCAGCACATCTCTGATCGCCTCAGCCCCTGTCAACAGCATACACATACGGTCGATACCGAATCCGATACCACCTGTAGGCGGCATACCAATTTCCAGTGCGTTCATGAAGTCTTCATCTGTTGTGTTGGCTTCATCATCACCCTGTGCAAGCAGTTCTTCCTGTGCTTTGAAACGTTCTCTCTGATCGATCGGGTCATTCAGCTCTGAGTATGCATTTGCCATTTCCCATCCGTTCATGAAGAACTCGAAACGTTCTACATAGTCCGGATTTTCCGGTTTCTTCTTTGTAAGTGGTGAAATCTCAACCGGATGATCCATAACGAATGTCGGCTGAAGAAGGTGTTCTTCTACATATTCTTCGAAGAACAGATTCAGAATATCACCTTTTTTATGTCTTTCTTCAAATTCAAGATTGTGTGCTTTCGCAAGTTCTCTTGCCTGTTCAAGAGTTTCTACTTCGTTCCAGTCAACACCTGCATATTTCTTAACAGCATCAACCATTGTGATACGCTCGAACGGCTTTCCGAGATCCATCTCGATTCCTTTATATACAATCTGAGTAGTTCCAAGAACTTCCTGTGCAACAAAACGGTACAGGTTCTCTGTCAGATCCATCATGCCATGATAGTCTGTGTATGCCTGATAAAGTTCCATCAGAGTGAATTCCGGGTTATGTCTTGTATCAAGACCTTCGTTACGGAATACACGTCCAATCTCATATACTCTTTCCAGACCACCAACGATCAGTCTCTTCAGATAAAGTTCCAGAGAGATACGGAGCTTCAGGTCTTCGTTCAGGGCGTTGAAATGTGTCTCGAACGGTCTTGCAGCTGCTCCTCCGGCATTCTGTACAAGCATCGGAGTCTCTACTTCCATAAAGCCTTCATTTCCAAGATATTTACGGATTGCGGTAAGGATCTTGGAACGTTTAATAAAAGTATCCTTTACTTCCGGGTTCATGATCAGATCCACATATCTCTGACGATAACGGGTATCTGTATTTGTCAGTCCGTGGAACTTCTCCGGAAGGATCTGCAGACTCTTTGAGAGAAGCTTTACAGCAGATGCATGAATGGAAATCTCCCCTGTCTTTGTTTTGAATACTTCTCCTTCAAGACCTACGATATCACCGATATCCATCTTCTTGAATGCTTTATATTCTTCTTCTCCGATACTGTCTCTTGCTACATAAGACTGGATATTTCCCTGTAAATCCTGCACATTACAGAAAGATGCTTTTCCCATCACACGTTTGGACATCATACGTCCTGCGAGTACAACGTGTTTTCCTTCCAGTTCATCAAAGTTGTCTTTCACTTCCTGGCTGTGATGTGTTACGTCATATTTTGTGATCTCAAAAGGATTCTGTCCGTTTGCCTGCAGTTCTGCAAGTTTCTCACGGCGCACCTTTCTTAAATGATTCAAATCCTGTTCCTGTCCATTGTTCTGCTGTGTTGCCACTTTTTTCACTCCTTCTCTCTGCTGTATACCATCTTATACTGAACGATTGATCTTCAGTACTTTGTACTCAATAACTCCTGCCTGTGTCTCAACTGCTACTACGTCTCCGACTTTCTTACCGATCAGGGCTTTTCCTACCGGAGATTCATTGGAAATCTTACCTTCCAGGCTGTTTGCTTCTGTAGAACCTACCAGCTGAAATACGATTTCCTCTTCAAATTCTTTATCATATACATCTACTGTACATCCGATGTTGATGGTATCAAGATCTACGTCATCTTCTACTACAACTTCTGCATTCTTGAGGATTTTCTCAAGTTCTTCGATACGTGCCTCGATATCACGCTGCTCGTCCTTTGCTGCATCGTACTCAGCGTTCTCTGAAAGGTCTCCCTGTTCTCTGGCTTCTTTGATCTTTCCTGCTACTTCTTTTCTTTTCACAACTTTTAAATTTTCAAGCTCATCTTCCAGTTTCTTAAGTCCTGTATAGGTGAGTAATGTTTTCTTTGCTTCCATTATAATTCTCCTTACTTACCGACAAATCATTTTCTATTCAAGCCGCAGATACTGATTTTATCCGCATTTAAAGCTACTTTCACAATTTCATTATTATACATATTTCCAGCGGCTGTGTCAACAATTCTTTGCTGGTTTAATATATGCAAAAACGCATTCTCTCATGCGAAAGAACACGTTTTATGTCTATCCGATTTTTTCCATTAAAAGGTTCTCCAGTTCTTCATAACTTTCCACCTGATTGATCTCATCTCTGAGCTTCGCAGAACCCTGCATTCCCTTGGTATACCATGCCACATGCTTGCGCATTTCACGGATTCCGATATAATTTCCCTTGAACTCGATCTGCAGTCTTGCATGACGCAGCATTGTTTCCCGGATCTGGTCTGTGCCCGGTCTTTCCGGAATGGATCCGGTCTCTTCATATGCCAGTAATTCCCTGAAGATCCATGGATTTCCCTGGCAGCCTCTTCCGATCATCACACCATCACAGCCGGTCTGCTCAAACATATCCAGTGCCTTCTGTCCGCTTGTCACATCCCCATTTCCGATTACAGGAATCTTCACTGCTTCTTTCACCTTACGGATAATCTCCCAGTCTGCATTTCCGGAGTAATACTGTTCTCTGGTCCTTCCATGTACTGCGATTGCCGCTGCACCTGCTTCTTCTGCAACCTTCGCAATCTCCGGTGCATTGATACAGGTATCATCAAATCCTTTGCGGATCTTTATCGTCACCGGTTTCTTGATCGCTCTCGCTGTCTTATATACAATATCATAGATTCGCTTCGGATCCTTCATCAACGCCGAACCTTCTCCATTGCGCACGACCTTTGGAACCGGACAGCCCATATTGATATCCAGGATCTGAAATGGAAGTTCTTCGATCCGCTTTGCCTGCTCGGAAATGATGTCCGGATCTTCCCCGAAAAGCTGAAGTGATACCGGGTATTCTCTTGGATCGATCGCAAGCAGCGCCTTGGTATTCTTATTCTTATACCGGAGCGCCTTTGCACTGATCATTTCCATGCACAGAAGCCCTGCTCCCTGTTCCTTGCATAACAGACGAAATGGCAGGTCTGTTACCCCTGCCATCGGTGCAAGCACATAACGGTTCGGAAGCTCTACATTTCCTATCGTCAGTGTCTTTATCATTCAATCTCTTCCCCCAGAAAAAATACTTTGTAATAAAGCTGAAGCTGTGTCAGAAGCTCCTGCTTCTTCTCGTCTGTCTGAATCTCCTTGATCTTCAGACGGCTTCCGATCTCGTCAAACATCGGATCTCCCTCTGCAGAAGTCACTTCAAATTCCAGCTCCCCATTCTCCTCAAATACAAGTGTAAGGATTCCCCCGACATCATGTACATACAGCACACACATGATCTTCAATTCATCTTTGATGTGCTGTGGCAGATTATCAAAATCCGGATTCATATAAAATTTTTCTTCGTAAGAGTTGGCTCCGCATAATACGATCTTATCCTGATACATAAATTCTCCTTCTATACATACCCATAAATTCCACGTACCGAAACTTCTCCGGCAAAGACAGACTTTCTGCTGCCGTCTTCACATTCTACCTGCAATTCCCCGGTCTTGTCAATCCCCAGTGCCAGTGCATCATATTCATGTTCCGGTTCCAGTACACGCACCCGACGCCCACAGTTTACCAGCAGACGGTTATAATCTTCCATGATCGGCTCCAGACTTCCCGCCTCACAGACCGCTTCGTAGGCTTTTTCAAAATGCTCCATGATCGCAACGATCAGCTCAAACCTGCGAAATTCTTTGCCCGCTTCGATCCGCAGTGAAGTCGCTGTCTTTGCGATATCTTCTGGAAAGGACTCCATATTGACATTAATTCCGATTCCGATCACTACATGATTGATGTAATCGATCTCTGCGCTCATCTCCGTCAGTATCCCACTGATCTTCTTTCCACTCACGACCAGATCATTCGGCCATTTGATTCCTATATCCAACTCGGTCTTTTCACGCAAAGCTTTCGTTGCCGCATATGCCATGACAAGTGTCAACATCGGTGCATCTGACGGATTCATCACAGGTCTTAACAGAATCGACATGGAAATACTGCTGCCCGCCGGTGATTGCCAGCATCTGCCGCGTCTTCCTTTTCCCGCCGTCTGCGTCTCCGCAACAAAAAGAGTTCCATCTGCACCTCCGGCCTCGCCAAGTGCTTTGGCCCGGTTATTAGTCGAATCGATCTCGTCATAATACTCCAGATTTTTCGCCATCCATTTTGTCTCCAGACAGCTTTTTATCGCATCCGCGGTAATCCGATCCGGAATATCCACAATGCGATAACCTTTGTTTCTCACGGCTTCAATCTCATAGCCTTCTTCTTTTAACTGATTGATTGCTTTCCACACAGCAGTCCTGGACACCTGAAAGTGGTCACAGAGCTGCTGCCCCGACAGATACCCATCGCTCTGCCGGAGCATCTTTAATATCTCCGCTTTCATGCTTATTATTCGTTCTCTCCTAAAGTTGCAACCATAACTGCCTTGATTGTATGCAGACGGTTCTCAGCTTCATCAAATACTCTTGACTGTGGTCCTTCAAATACTTCTTCGGTAACTTCTTTTTCTTTGATCGCCGGCAGGCAGTGTGAGAAGATTGTAGTATCTTTTCCTGTACGTTCCATCAGAGCTGCATTTACCTGATATGGCTTTCCGAGACGCTCTCTTTCCTGCTCTTTCTTTTCTTCACCCATGGAAATCCATACGTCTGTGTAAATGACATCTGCTCCCTTTACACCATCAAGGTCATCGGTGATCTCGATAGTTGCTCCGGATTCTTTTGCATATTCGTCACATCTTTTCCACAGAGATTCCGAAGTCCAGAGTGGCTTCGGTGCAACGATTGTTACATCTACTCCGATTTTGGCGCATCCTACCAGAAGGCTGTTCGCAACGTTGTTGCGTCCATCTCCAAGGTATGCAACCTTCAGACCTTTCAGGTGTCCGAATTCTTCTTTCATGGTAAGGAGCATAGCCAGACATTGTGTCGGATGTGTAGTATCTGTCAGACCATTCCATACCGGAATTCCACTGTACTCTGCAAGTACATCTGCGTATCTCTGTTCAAATCCACGGAATTCGATTCCATCGAACATTCTTCCAAGTACACGTGCTGTATCTTCGATACTCTCTTTATCGCCTAACTGGATCTCATTACCTGCAAGGTATGTCGGGATTCCACCTTCATCCTGTGCTCCTACGGTAAATGCACATCTGGTTCTTGTAGATGGCTTTTCAAAAATAAGGGCAATGTTCTTTCCTTCCAGGCTGTGTCCTTTAATTCCTGCTTTCTTCTTTGCCTTTAATTCACCTGCCAGGTCAACGAGATATTCAATCTCTGCCGGTGTATAATCTTCCAGTTTCAAAAAACTTCTTCCTTTTAAATTCATCTTGTAGTCCTTTCTCAGCTTTGCAATCGCATGGACGAATTTCGGCAGTTTTTCTTTTCCCTCATCTGTACGAGTCTCGTACTTTCTGCTCGTCTCATTCCACAGTTCATCTGCTGTATAAATATTATATTTTGGAATTCTCATGAGCTTCGCACTTGCCTCCAGCATTCCATAGAACAACTCTCTGTCTGAACAGCCGATCGGCAACTTGAGTTTGAAACGATATTCCGTCTTTTCAAGTTCGCTCAAAAGCTTCATTATTTCTACATAATAACACTCTTCTCGTGTTTCTTCAATATAGTAAATCGATCCAGTGAGCCCGTAAAGCGCTCTTTTTGCATCATAATAGCCAATTTTCAAATTCTGTCTGCTCCGCTTTGCCGAAAATTCGAGAATACTGCCAAGTCCTACTCTCGGTTCGATCTCCAGCAGAGAGCCATCTTCCGGAATCGTCGTCTTCGGCACTCTTCCCGGACCAAAGATCCTTACCTGGATCAGATCCTTATATCCCCTTTTTAGAAGAGACGCGGTCGGCACATTATTGACCGCACCACCATCAATATATGTCTTGCCGTGCAGCGGTTCATTTTTAAATCCAAGCAGATATGCGCTGGCAAGAAGAAAATCCTCCAGAAGACCTTCCGGTATATCTTCAATACTCAGATCCAGTTCCTTCATATCCGATACAGAAAATGTCAAAAGGCAGAATTCTTTTCCGCATTTCCTGATCTTTTCTTCGTCTACAACCTCATGGATCAATTCCTTAAGCGGTGTAATATCAATTCCACCATCTGCAAGCTTCTTCCAGAGACCTTTCAAAATCTCTCTTATGGATGCCTCTCCATCAAAGAACTGTTCCATCAACTCATCATCCACATCCATAACACGGGAAAATGCCATCTCTTTCCAGATATGTCCTGCTTTCTCCAGATCTCCCATACAAACAAGGGCGCCATTCAGGGCGCCCACAGAAGTACCCGCTACTGCACTGATCTTCACACCAGCTTCCGAAAGAGCCCGCCACGCACCGATCTGATACGCACCTCTGGCTCCTCCTCCATCGAATACCAATCCATATTCTTTATTTAAATCGATTATCGGTTTCATCAAATCACACTCTCCTTTGCGCTTGATTTCCCCTCATCACTACCGTCGCTGTCTTGCCGCCTCGAACATCAGAACCGAAGATGCAACCGCCGCATTCAGTGATTCTACCTCTCCACACATCGGAATCTTGATATAACACTCTGCTACATCTGCCACTTCATCCCGAAGTCCGTTACCCTCATTTCCAATTAAAAATGCTGTCCCTCTTGTGTAATCCTCCTGATCGTAGCTGTTCTTTCCTTTCAGATGTGCCGCATAGGAATGAATCCCGGCTTCTGCAAGTACTTCCAGAGTTTCTGGCAAATGCTCTACATACACAAACGGCATTCGGTAAACCGATCCCATCGTTGAACGGATCACCTTGGGATTGTAAATATCCACACAGTCGTGACTCATGATCACGCCGGTTACGCCTGCCGCTTCCCCTGCACGGAGAATGGTTCCCAGGTTTCCCGGATCCTGCAGATTATCCAGCACCATCAGAAGCGGTTTCCTTCCCTGCGCATCCAGATCCAGCATCTCACATATCTCACAGCTCCTCTGCTCCATCACAAGCAGGATCCCCTGTGGTGTCTTTGTATCTGACACGTGGGAAAATACATGATCTGACAGGATTTCCATCTGTCTTCCCCATGCCGAAAGTCCCAGCTCTTCTCCATATCGGCTGTAAAACTGCTCCGATACATAAACCTCTCTCACCTGCGCACGCGGAGCTTCCCGGTACATCCGGATCCCTTCTACGATATAGACGCCTTCTTCATCACGTGCCTTTCTCTTTTTCTGCCATGTAACAAGCTGTTTTACCCTGGCATTTCCTGTACTGGTTATCATACTGTAATCTCTTTCCTTTTATTCTTTTTCATTACATCTTGAAACGATATCCCACACCCCAGATTGTCTCAATATACTGTGGGTTTGAGGTATCATATTCAATTTTCTCACGGATTTTCTTGATGTGCACAGTTACCGTTGCGATATCTCCGATGGATTCCATATCCCAGATCTCGCTGAAAAGTTCATCCTTGGTATATACATGGTTCGGATGACTGGCAAGGAAGGTCAGAAGATCAAACTCTTTTGTTGTAAAATTCTTCTCCACTCCGTTTACCCACACTCGGCGTGCAGTGGTATCAATCTTAAGTCCACGGATCTCAATCACCTTATTCTCTTCCACGGCACTTCCGATCAGCCGCTCATAACGTGCCAGATGTGCTTTTACCCTTGCCACCAGCTCGCTTGGACTAAACGGCTTGGTCATATAGTCATCAGCCCCAAGTCCGAGTCCTCTGATCTTGTCGATATCATCTTTTTTCGCAGATACCATGATGATCGGTGTATTCTTTTCCGCACGAACCTTACGACAAATCTCAAAGCCATCCACGCCCGGAAGCATCAGATCCAGGATCACCAGATCAAAATCACCAAAAAGCGCCTTATCAAGCCCTGTCTGTCCATCATTTGCAACCTCTACTTCAAATCCACTCAGCTCCAGATAATCTTTCTCCAGATCTGCAATACTCTCTTCGTCTTCTACAATTAAAATCTTACTCACTTATCGGTACCTCCTGATATTTTCTAATTACAAAATACATCACTGTGCCAACACCTTCCCGGCTGGTCGCCCAGATTTTGCCACCGTGATCTTCAATGATCTTCTTCACGATCGAAAGACCGATTCCGCTTCCGCCCTTGGATGAATTCCTTGAAGCATCCGTCCGGTAGAACCGGTCAAATATATTCGGCAGATCTTTCGCTGCGATTCCTTTTCCGTTATCCTCAAGCTCTACCTGAATAAAATCACCTACGTCTTTTACCCGCAGATTGATCAGCCCGTGCTCTCGTTCCATGTATTTCAAAGAATTGCTGACAATGTTGTTGATCACTCTCTTTAACTGTTCCGGATCTGCAATGATCTTCTGATCACCCTCTACATAATTGAAATAACCAAACTCTACATTCTTTGAATCCAGCTCCATCTCAATATCTTCGGCACAGTCATTGAAATAATCGTTGACTGAAAGCGGTGCAAAGTTATACGGGATCCGGTTTGTATCGATCTTCGCATATAAGGTCAGTTCGTTGATCAGCGTATCCATCTCATTCGCCTTATTATAAATGGTTCCGATATATTTTTCCATCTTCTCCGGCGTATCTGCAACCCCGTCACGGATTCCTTCCACATAGCCCTTGATCGCTGTGATCGGCGTCTTTAAGTCATGGGAAATATTGCTGATCAGTTCTTTGCTTTCCCGGTCACTCTTCAGCTTCTCCTCTGCATTATCTCTCAGACGGATCCGCATCTTTTCAAATGCCTGCATCAGCCGTCCCATCTCATCATCTTTTTCCGGCTTGATCTCAAAATTCAGATTGCCTTCTTCTACGTTCTGCGCTGCTTCCTGCAACTTGTGAATCGGACTGATGATACTTCCATAAATCCACACCATCATGATCATCGCTGTAAATGCCAGAATCAGGACTACTGCGATACATGCGCTTATAATAAACTGCTGGATCTCCGGCATATCTCCCAGCACTCTGATGGATTTTGCAAAATCTTTATATTCCTCACCGGTAATTCCATAAGTATGCTCAATGACTCCGATCTGATAACGCGCAATTCCAAAAATAAATGCCGTTGTCAGGATAGTCGGTATCATGATCATCGTCACAAAAGAAATTACCAGTTTCGTCCTTAGTTTCATGCTATATTCATCCTCCATTCATCGTGCACGCCCGGTTATGAGGTCCGTATGGCGCTCACGCAAGTCTGCCTGATAACTAATAGCATATCATAAAAACGGGTGCTTCACATCAAAGCACCCGTAAAATTTTCTAAATTTTTTCTAAAACGATCAAATTCAGAACCTGTTATTAAAGATATTTCTTCAAAGTATCCACTTTATCCAACTTCTCCCATGGAAGATCCAGGTCGTTACGTCCAAAGTGTCCGTAAGCTGCTGTCTGTTTGTAGATCGGACGTCTCAGATCAAGCATCTTGATAATTCCAGCCGGACGAAGGTCAAAGTTCTCTCGAACGATTTCCACAAGCTTATCATCTGCAATCTTTCCTGTTCCGAAAGTATCTACCATGACAGATGTCGGCTGTGCAACACCGATTGCATAAGAAAGCTGGATCTCGCATTTTTTGGCAATTCCTGCTGCTACGATATTCTTAGCAACATAACGTGCTGCATAAGCTGCTGAACGGTCTACCTTTGTACAGTCTTTTCCTGAGAAAGCTCCACCGCCGTGACGCGCCATTCCCCCATAAGTATCTACGATGATCTTACGTCCGGTAAGGCCGCTGTCCCCATGTGGTCCACCGATCACAAAACGTCCGGTCGGATTGATGAAGAATTTTGTATTCTCATCTACCATATCTGCCGGAAGGATTTCATCAAAAATGTATTTTTTCACGTCTTCATGGATCTGTTCCTGTGAAACATCCGGATCATGCTGTGTAGAAAGTACTACTGCATCAAGGCGGGCCGGAACTCCATTTTCATCATATTCTACTGTTACCTGTGTTTTTCCATCCGGACGAAGATATGGAAGTGTTCCGTTCTTTCTTACTTCTGTAAGACGTCTTGCAAGTTTGTGTGCAAGAGCAATCGGATAAGGCATATATTCTTCTGTCTCATCAGATGCATATCCGAACATCATTCCCTGGTCTCCTGCACCGATTGCTTCCAATTCTTCATCTGACATCTTGTGTTCCTTTGCTTCAAGAGCTTTATCAACACCCATGGCAATATCGCTTGACTGTTCGTCAATTGCTGTCAGAACGCCACATGTGTCAGCATCAAATCCGTACTTTCCTCTTGTATAACCAATTTCGCGAACAGTATCACGAACGATTTTCTGAATATCTACATATGCATTTGTAGTAATTTCTCCCATTACCATAACAATTCCTGTAGTCGCGCATGTCTCGCAAGCTACACGGCTCATTGGATCCTGCTCCATAAGTGCATCCAGGATCGCATCGGAAATCTGGTCGCACATCTTATCCGGATGTCCTTCAGTTACTGATTCAGAAGTAAATAATAATCTCTCCATCTTTTTTCCTTTCTTTTCTTCTTTGTATCTGCCTCTCTTATCTCTGGAATAATGAAAATCGACAAACAGAATTTCTCTTCTGTCTATGCAAATTTAAAGGTCAGTCCCAAAGGACTGACCTGATATCTCATCATCAATCCTCTTATTGTTCGATTGCTCGCTCAGGTTGGCACCTTCCGGCTTACCGGGGTTGCCGTGGCTTCGCAGGTCCTTTGTACCTCCACCACTCTGAATAAGAGAAAGCGTATTTAATTGTTACCGCTACACATCATAACACTGTCCATAGCTTCCGTCAATATACATTTTGGGAAATATGTTCTATCAAAACAGGAATTCCTGTCTTAACCTACTTTTAACTTGAATTTCTGGATCTCACGTTCTGTAGAAACTCTCTCGATCACTGCACCGAGACTTCTGAGCTTCTCTTCAAAACGTTCGTATCCCCTCTGGATATATACGATGTCATCTACGATCGTAATGCCATCTGCGGCCATTCCTGCAATCACAAGTGCTGCTCCTGCACGAAGATCCGGTGCACTGACCCTTGCTCCCGAGAATTTATCTACGCCTTCGATAGTCGCTGCATTGCCTTCAACCTTGACATTTGCACCCATTCTTGCAAGTTCTGAAAGATATTTGAAACGATTCTCGAAAATACTTTCTGTAATCGTGCTTGTCCCTTTACAAAGAGCAAGTGTAACACCGATCTGCGGCTGCATATCTGTCGGGAATCCCGGATATGGAAGAGTCTTCACCTGTGTATTATGAAGATCTCCTTT
>SKEC01002711.1_pt1 | contig 11409 bp, 10 predicted proteins | sample 4826641 | NCBI WGS metagenome assembly SKEC01 (sample SAMN11008819, study PRJNA524170) | human gut metagenome | biome: Human fecal sample; material: Feces; isolation source: fecal sample from pouch patient p18, p21 | host: Homo sapiens | place: Israel: Tel-Aviv | collected 2015-12-22
TCCAGCTGAGCTACGATCGCTTATGTATGAAAAACGCCGTTACAGCGTATTTCAATCTTGTAAAGTAGTCAATTTCCAATAGTGGTCAATTCGTGGTCTGACTACCGTTGACCACCGCATTTTTGCGAGCACAAATTGCGCTGTATCGAACAAAAACCGGCCAAAAACCTACCATGTCGCAGTTGTCGGAGCCCAACGCACTATCCAACCGCGCCACGATTACTTATGGCTTACATAATTGACTTTATATAGTATAGCAAACCTCACAGAAAAATGCAAATGTTTTCTTCAACTATTTTTCTTCTTCTCCTAAAAAATCGCCCAAATATCCGCCCGTCCCATGCTCACCGCAGCCCTTTACATCCCGCGCATATTGCAGTATACTGGTTGCAAACGCAGAGAGGAAGTTGCAGCTATGAGCGACAAAAAAATCATCATCGACGTGGTAGTCGATGTGCAGAAGGACTTTATCACTGGGACGTTGGCGAACGAGCAGGCGCAGGCCAATGTGGCGCATTTGGCGAAGGTTGCCAAGGCGCACGCTGAGGCGGGGCATTGGATGTTTTTCACCCGTGATACGCACGAGGACAACTATCTGGACACGCGGGAGGGCCGCCACCTGCCGGTGGAACACTGCGTCGAGGGCGAGGACGGCTGGAACTTTGCGCCCGAGTTGGAGGACGCCATGGCCGCGACCGAGCCGGAAGTCACCCATATTGTCAATAAGCCGACATTCGGGAGCTATATGCTGCCCAGCGACATTCTGGACGAGCTGATGGCCCACAACAAGGCCGCGACCGATATTGAAAAGTTCGTCATCTACGGCTACTGCACCGACATCTGCGTCATCAGCAACGCGATGGTGCTGCGCGCGGCCTTCCCGGAAACGGAAATCGAGATTCAGTCTGATTGCTGCGCTGGGGTCACGCCCCGGTCGCACCAGACCGCGCTAGATGCCATGCGGAACTGCCAGTTCACCATCGTTTAAAGTTTACATCACAAAAATGCCGGTACAGCGTAAGTGCTGTGCCGGCGTTTTTCAGTTCTCGGCGTCCTCGAGAATCGCCACGCACTTTTTCATAGAGGCGGCAAATTCCTCGTCGTTGTTGTTCTGGAACAAAATCAAGTTATCTTTATGCTGTGGGTCGGCCAGGTTTTCCGGGATGGCAAAATTACACTGCTTAATGTACTCGTCCCAATGGGTCAGCTTCCAGGTGTCGCGGTCGGAGTTGCGGTCGATCATCCGCTGGTGGACGACCTCGGGCGAGGTTTCGACCCAGATGACGGCCAGCGTCGCACCTTTCTCAGCCAGTTTGGCCTTCAGATTGGCTATGAACGCATTGTCGCGCACTTCTTGAGTGAACGGCGCGTTAATGAGTACGATATCGTCATAGTCCAGCGCCTCCATGGCCAGGGCCAGGACGCAGTCATACTCATAATCGCGGATGTTGGCCTGGAAAAACGCGCTGCTGCGGTCATACGGCTGCCCGGCTACCTTAAAAATCTGTTTGGACAAGACGATCAGCGTGTCCTTATCCAGGTAGACGATATGCTGCAATTCGTGAGCCAGCGCCTTGGCAACGTAGGTTTTGCCGCAGGCGGGCGGAGAGGTTACGAGGATCAGTTTTTTATCCATGGAGAGCCCTTCTCTATACAAACGTTATACGCTTGGCGTATAAACGTATTGTACGACAAACATTTAACAATTTCAATAGGAAACGTTTCCAAAAAGGACAAACCTTGCAAAGTGTATCAAGAAAAGGGCGGGAGCATGAGGAGAACGAAAGTGTGAATATGGATTTTTGTGCGCGACATAGAGGATTTGCGCCACAGCCCTTATAACACAAAAACCGCGGCCAGGCACCGCGGTTTTACGTTTAATCTCTGCGCATTTTTCCGCGCAGCAGGTAATAGCCAGCCCAATCCAGCTTGCCGTACAGGGGTGAGCCGGTGCGCTTGGCCTCGGCCAGCGCCCAGATCAGGCGGGTGCTGTGCCAGCGGCAGGGGAGGTAGTAGGCCGAATAGGCTCTCTCAATTTTCATGCGTTCCAGCAAAGCGTGCATCCAGGGGCTGCGCAGCGCGGCGATGGCCTTATCCCGGCGCACGCGGGCACTCTTGGCCGGGTCACGGCGCAGGATGTCGGCGACGCCCTCGGCAAAAACGGTCAGCTCGGCACGGTGCAGGGGGCGCATATCCTCCTGTGGGCAGTGGGCGGCGTTGCAGGCACGGTTCAGCTTGGCAAAATGCTCGGGCCAAATCTTGCAGTAATCTGCGTGATATCGGGTCGAGAGTGTCCCGCCGCGGCTGCAATCGTAAAAAGTCAGCGGTGCAGTCAGGGCCGTATAGGCGAAATCCGGGGTGATTTTGCCCAAAAGTTCGACATAATCCAATACGAACTGTAAATCTTCGCCCAAAGTATACTGTCTGTCAAACCGTACCTGTTGGGCATAGGCCGTGCGGTAGAGTTTATTCCAGGGCATCGCCAGCAGGCAGTCCAGCCACAGTCGGGCCAGGCCGCTCTGGGGGCGGGTTTCGGCGGCGGCTGTTACCGGCGTAGTGTCGTTCTCATCGGTGGTGTAGTGCCAGCAGACGAAAGAATTCGGTGCGGCGTTCTGGGCGTCCAGGGCCGCCTGCAAAGCCCCGGGGCGCAGGGCATCGTCCGAGTCAAGAAAGACGATATACTCGCTGTCCGCTGCGGCCAGACCGCTGTTGCGCGCACCGGAAACGCCCAGGTCGTCCTGATGGATGACCGTCACGCGGGGGTCACGCGCGGCCCAGGCGTCGCACAGTTTGCCGCTGTCGTCAGGGCTGCCGTCGTCCACTAGGATGCAGGCCAGCCCGCCTGCCACGTCCTGGGAGACAACGCTCTCGACGCAGCGGTCCAGCGTAGCCATGGCCTTGTAGACCGGCACAATGACGGTGATGGTCGGCTTGCTCACTGGGCACCTCCGTTTTCAGTCATGTCGCGCACGATGCGCACAAATTCCGCATAGTAATGTTCTACCGAGAATGCCTTTGCGCGCTCGGCCCCGGCCGCGCCCATCTCGGCGCAGAGGGCCGGATGCTCGTACAGCATACGGATACTCCACGCCAGCTGGTCGGCCACGGTGTCGCCGCGCTCGACAAGCACGGCCTGGCTTCCTTCCAGATACTCGGGCATACCGCCGCTGCGGGTGGCAAGCACAGGGCGGCCGCAGGCCATGGCCTCCACCGCCACAAGACCTGCGGCTTCTTCCACCAGGGTGGGCACGCAGCATAGGTCGGCGAGGCGGTAATAGTCTGGTAAATCTTCATTAGGAATATAACCGGTGAACTGCACCCGGTCGCCCAGACTCTTGGCCTGCTGCTCCAATTTGCGTTGGAACACACTTTGCTGGGTGCGGGCAAAGAAGGGGCTGCCCACGATCAGCAGTTTGACGTGGGGCAGCGGCAGCGACGCGACAGCCTCCATCAATTTGTGGATGCCCTTGTCCGGGTCAAGGCGGCCGCAGTAAAGGACGATGAAATCCTCATCGGTAAAGCCCAGCTGGGCGCGCAGCGTTTTGGACGCCGGGCCGGGGCGAAAGCGGTTCGTATCAATGCAGTTATGCAGAATGTAGGCGCGCTGGTGGTCAATGCTGCTGGTGGAAAGGTACTCGCCGCGGATGAACTCGCTGATGGCCAGCACGCCGCCATAGATATCATCCATGACCGGGGTGCAGTTTGTTTGGCCGTGCAGGTGCGCCAGGCAGCGCCTGCGGCCATACATACGGCTGATGGCGCTGCATTGGGTCAGGTTGCCGCCCTCGCCGATAATCAGGTCGGGCGGGGGCAATTCCAGTGCGAGGGCAAGCTGGACTTTTTGATACCAGGGGTCATAGGGGGCGGCGATGCCGACGCACCGTTCCAGAAAGACCATTGGCCAGTAGCGGCGGTGCCCGCTGGGGCGCGGCACGTAAAGCATTTTGGTGTGCTGCCAGCCCTCGGCAGCGCGGCGGGCGACATCATCGGGCACACTGGCGCACAAAAGCTCCAGCTGACCCTGTTTCTCGTTTTCACGGATCAGATGGGTCAGCAGGGTTTCCACCGCACCGCCCTGCACCGCAGGCACCGGCAGATCCGGCGGCGGTATCAGCAACACGCGGGGACGCTTTTCTTTGTCGTGATTTCGTAACGCCAATGCAGGCTCCTTAGAAAGTGGATTTTGAACAGATATCGGCTGCGTGTAGGGGCCGGGTATGCCCGGCCCGCAGCTTTCCCGCAGGAAGGCAGTTCCCGGCAGGTTGAGGGCTGCGCGAACCTTACTTGATCGGGCACAAACTTTGTGCGCTCATCATGGCCCAGCGGGCGGCGCTGAGCTTTTCGGTCATCTTCATGTTGCGGCAGTTGGGCAGGTAGCTGATTAAGCCCTGCATCAGGAACTGCTCCTTGCTGATGGCCTTGACCAGCTCGGGCGTCGGGGCCTGGCGTACCTTTGCGCAGAGGAACAGATACCGCCGCCAGCAGGCCGCATAGGCGGCATCCACGACCGTGCGGTCAGCGCGGTTCTCCACATAGAAGCGGTAACGGTCGGCCAGACCGTCCACAGCGTCGAAGGCTTCGGGTTTGATGTTGGTGCGGCAGATGCTGCCGTTGCGCAGACGGTAATGGTAGAGCGGCTTGTCCACACAGACGACCTTATCGCAGCGCCAGAACAGGCGGTGTGCCACAAAATCATCCTCATGCAGGCGGCCTTCGGGGTAGTGCAGCAGCTTCCAGACCTCGGCGCGGTAGAGTTTGTTCCAGGCCACGGTGTAGACCGTGCCGTAGGGGGTGTAGAACTCATTCAGCAGATTCTTCCCACAGAAAATACCCTCCTGTGTGGGGCGGGTAAAGTAGGCCGGGTCACAGCTCTTGCCGTCCTCCTGCACGTCCTCGACCGAGCAGAGGGACATATAGGCGTCGTGCTCCTCGCAGGCGTCGTACAGCGTCTGCAAAAAGCGCGGCAGTACGATATCGTCGGAGTCGACAAAGGAATAGTAGCGGCCCTTGGCGTTATCAATGCCCGCATTGCGCGCAGCGGACAGGCCCTGGTTCTCCTGGTGAATGACCCGCACGCGCTCGTCCCGGGCAGCATATTTATCGCAGATTTCGGCGCAGCCGTCGGTGGAGCCATCGTCGATGAGCAGCACCTCGATGGGCACATTGATCTTCTGGGCCAGGATGCTCTCGATGCACTCTTCCAGATACGGCTTGGTGTTGTAGATCGGCACGATCACGCTGATCGCAATATGTTCCATGGTTAGTTCCCCTTCCTCTTGTGCAGACGTCCCCAGGCCGCCGCCGCGCCGTAGGTCAGCGTGGGGTTTGCGCAGAAGGCTGCGGCCCGCAGCTTCTCGCCCAGCGGCAGATGCTTACTGGCTATGATATCCGGCAAAATGGCGTCCAGATGATTTTTGTGCGCCAAAAATTTAGGCTTCAGTTCGGGCAGGTTACCTGCCGCGTCGGATTGGCACCAGAACTGGTAAAAAATCTGCCAGTACCGCACAACGGCCCAGTCGTAGTATTCCTCGCGCCCCGGCCGGGCCGAGAAATACTGCAGCCATTCCCAGTACATCCGCAAGTCATCGATTTTGCGGGGCGGGAAGCCTGCCGTCGTGATCTGCCCGGCGCGGGTGCGGTAATGGTAGAGCACGTCGCCCAGGCAGTTGCAGCGCTCACCTTCAAAGACGCGGTGCAGCACACTGGCATCGTCGCCAAACAGCATCGTCTCATCGTAATGGATGCCTTTTTCCTTGAAGAGCCGCGCGTCAAACAGCTTGTTCCAGCTCAGCGGCCCATAGAAACTGCCGGTCTGGAATGCCTCTAACAGCAGTTCCTGGGCGTCGCGCACGCCGGTCTGGCGGATCGTGACCATCCGGCCCTCGATCTTGCTGCCGTCGGCGTCGATGCAGTCCGCCGCACAGGCCGCCAGCCGCACGCCGGGGGCCTGTACTGCGTTATAAAGCGTCTCAAACATCGTCGGTTCGATGAGGTCGTCGGAATCCACGATGCCGATGTAGTCGCCCCGGACATTGTCCAGCCCGGTATTGCGGGCGTGGGCGGGGCCGCCGTTGGCCTGGTGGAATACCCGGATGCGGGCATCCTGCGCGGCCAGCGCGTCGCAGACTTCCGCCGAGCCGTCGTGGCTGCCGTCGTCGACGAGCAGCAGCTCAAAATCGGTGAAAGTCTGCGCCAGGATGCTTTCCACTGCGGGGCGCAGATAAGGCCCTGTGTTGTACACCGTGGAGATTATGCTGATTTTGGGATGGTCAGACATAGGTACTTCCTTTTATCGTAACTGCCTTGTAGGGGCCGGGCATGCCCGGCCCGGTCGTGTAAGGCGAGCGGGCGTTTATGGGAAGGCGGAGGGCCGCATTCTATATGCGCCCGCATTACAGCAGCCGCTGTTTGATGAGCGTATACGCCGCCAACATTCCCGGCCAATTCCATGCCACACCAATACGGTACGGCACGGCCAGAATCTTGTTTGGGTCATTCCGCAGCCGCTCTTGCAGGGCGGCGCGGGCGTCATTGTCGGCCAGGATCTCAGCAAACAGTGCGCGGCGCCTTGCATACGGCAAATCCCCCCTGCAGCCAGTCAGCAAACCGTACTGGTTCAGGCAGGCCCGCAGGCGGCTGGTGTGCTCGTAGGGCGCGGGGTCCAGGCCGCCTTTCCGCAGCAGGGCGGCCAGCGCCGGGCGGGTGATGCGCTCGGCGTCCAGTAAATCCCCCCGCAGACGGCGGGACAGACTGCCAGACTCCGTATCATACTGCTTATAGTATACACCATGCAGGCAATAAATGGCAGAGGAAATTTGTAAAAATTGTATGTTAAATAAAACATCCTCATTGATTTGCAGCCAATCGTCAAACCGCAGGCCGCCCAGCGTGCGGCGGCGGAACAGCTTAGGATAGGGCGCAGCCAGCAGCCCGGTGTCAAACAGCAGGGGAGAGAGCGCCCCGCCCAGTGAGGCCAGGTCGGCGTATTCGCCCGCAGGCAGGTAGTCCGTGGGCTGGATATCACCTGTGGAAACCCGCGTCAGGCCGAACAAAATCATATCAGCGTCGGTGATTACGCCGTCCAACGCAGACCACAGCCCGGGCAGCAGCGCGTCGTCGGCATCCAAAAACAGCACCCATTCGCCGCTTGCCGCGTCCAGCCCGGTATTGCGGGCTGCGCCCGCGCCGCCGTTTTCGCGGTGCAGGGCCGTTATGCGTGGGTCTGCGGCGGCCAGCTCGTCACAGAGCGCCCCGGTGTCGTCGGGGCTGCCGTCGTCCACCAGCAGGATCTCTATGTCGGAGGGAGCGTCTGTCAAGGCACTTGCTACGGCGCGGCGCAGCGTGGCCGCAGCCTTATAACAGGGGATGATGATGGAAACGTTACGGATGCTCACTTGTGTTCCTCGCGCAAAATAGTCTCGTAGATATGTATCAAATCATCGGCGTTGCGGGCGGCGTCGTGGGTCCGCAGCGCCCGGGCGCGGGCGGCCTGGCCCATGGCCGTGCCGCCGTCTGGGCTTTGCAGCACACGCAGGATCGCGTTGGCCAGCGCTTTTTCATCCAGCGCGTCGCCGTACAGATAGCCCTCGCGGCCATCTTCCAGCATCGAGGAAATCCCCCCCACGGCGGCGGCCACGCAGGGCAGGCCCAGCAGCATGGCTTCGCCCAGGCTGTTGGGGCTGTTCTCGCAGCTGGACGGCAGCAGGAAAACGTCAGCCTCCAGATACACCTGGCGCATGGCGGCGGCATCTAGCGGGCCGGTGTAGCGGATGTGCCCCGCCACGCCCAGCTGCGCGGCCAGCCGCTTGCAGTAGAGTTTGTAAGGGAACATCCGGTCGATGACCGGGCGCAGCAGCGGGCCTTTGTCCAGCGGGGGCCAGCCCGCAATTTGCAGCTGGGCGTTGCCGTATTGGGCCAGCACGGCGGGCAGTGCCTTGATGACGGTGTGCAGATTTTTCAGCGGGTAGTTGCCTTGGGGCAGGAACAGCACCGGCGCGGCGGCAAACTCCCGCGCGTGCCAGAGCGTGCCGGTGTAAAACAGCGGGCGCAGTGTTTCGTTGCAGGGGTAGTAGCGGGCGCTCGGGGCCAGGGCGGCGCAGGCGGCACGGTCGAAACCTGTGCGGCCGGTCACATGGCGGGCATCGTGCAGCAGAGCCGCTTCTTTTGCCGCCAGTGCGTCAAAATTTGCCTGCATATTGTCCAGCAGCTCCCCGGGCACGGCGCGGTCAATGGCGTGCCACACCGCGCCCGAATGGCGGTAGGCGTCGGGCACGCCGTCGCACAGGTGGGCGGCGCAGTCCCGCATGACACCCTGGATGCTGAACAGCACCGGCAGGTTTTGCGCCCGGGCGGCGTCGGCCATCACGGCGGCGGCATCGTACTCGGTGCCCCAGATGTGCACAAGGTCAAACGCCCCGGCCTGCAAAAGCGGCGTAAAGGCGGCGGCATCGGCCACGATGCGGTAGTCCACGCCGTCCGCTGCGCCGCTGGCATCGACGACCTTGCCGACGCTGAGCACCGTCAGGTGCAGATCGGCGTGGGTGCGCAGTGCGGCCAGCTGGCCGGTCAGCCAGCTGCCGCTCACGTCGCTGGCCCTTGCCAGTCCGCACGCCACCGCCGCCTGCGGCAGCGTCGTTTTTACAAGCCAGAGAATGTGCATGGGGTGCTCCTTCTATAACCAAAATGATTGCCAGGCTAGGGGCGGGGCTCTGCTCCGCCCGGAAGCCTTTCGATGGTATCCCTTTTCCCGGAAAGCCTGTCACACGGCAAATGGGCACGGGCGGAGCAGAGCCCCGCCCCTACGGCTGCACTAGGGCGTTACTATCACATTCCCCGCAAAAACGCCTCCGCCACCTTTTCGGGCGTAAACTCTGGGTAGAGCTTCGCCACCTCGGCGAACGGCAGATGTTTTCCCTTTACATCATGCAGCCACTTGTCCAGTTTTGCCACTACGCCAGGCGTCACGCCTTCCCCCGCGTGCAGCACCAGTGCCAGCGGGTAGCGGGCCAGGTAGGGCAGGGTGGGGTCACTCTCGCTCACGGCCAGGTGCAAGACCGGCTTTCCGGTGGCAAAATAGCCGAACAGCTTGCTCGGCATCTGGTTGTCGTAGGCGTTGCCCAGGCTCACCAGAACATCCGCGCTGTTTTCCAGTGCGTCGGCGTCGGCGGGCGAGAGCATCCCCGGGCGCACAAATCTTGCGCCCATTTTGTCCGCCAGCTGGGCGGCATCGGCGGCGAACCGCTCCCAGCCGCCGCCTGCCATCGTCAGGGTCACGTCTGTGCCGGGCAGGGCGCTGAACAATGCCGCCGCAAAGTGCGGCTCCCGCAGTTCCGGGTACAAGCTGCCGCAGAAAACGCACCGCATATCGTCGTGTTCTTCCGCGCGGCACTCCCGCGGCAGCAGTGTCGGAAAGCCCAACACATGGGTCTTTTCGCACCAGTTCGCCAGCGGGGCATCGTCGGCATAGTCGGGCACAGCCTGCGGCGTGATGAAGGTCCCATCCAGCGCGTCCAGCAGCCGACCCTCCCTTGCAAAGCCGCCCGGGGCCGTGTAGTCCCGGTTGCTGGCGTAGGGGTCTAGCTGCCACAGGTACTTTTTACCGCCGATGGACGCCTCCTCCAGCGCAAAGGCCGCGCGGTAGGGCGCACAGACAGCACAGACGGCGTCATAGTGAAATTCCGCGTCCAGCCGCTCGATTTCCCGCTGCGTATCCACGGTGCGGCGGGGTCTTTTCAGCACCAGCTGGCGGAACGCTGCCGCCACAGCCGTGGGGTGGGCGGCCAACCGGGCCAGCCGCAGCGGTACCGGCGTGCCGCCTCTGCGGCCGTTTTCCAGCGCCTCATTCATCAGGCGCTCGTCGGCAAAGGCCAGCAGATGCTGCACGACCCCTTCCGGCGGGGCAGGCGGGGTGTGCAGGCCGTCCCACAAGGTCAAAATATGTACGGAGTGGTCGCAGGCAACCAGCTGTTTCGCCAGTCGGAACCCCATCAGGGCGTTGGCGCTGGCGGCGTTCTCCACCCGGTCCAGTACGAATAAAATGCGCATTTATTGTCGGTCCTTCAAGAAATTTTGGCACGCCCAGCGCCACAAACGCGGCGCGTGCAGCGTCAAAAATGCCGCAAGCTGTATGCTGCGCGGCAGCTGCGGGTTGCGGCCCAGCTGGGGGTCTTTTTCCCCGGCTGCAATCGCCACCTTTAGCTCACACAGCTGGGTACGGTAATCGTCGGCGTTGGCACGGCGTAAAATCATGCTGGCCAGGTAGACGAGCTTTTCATAATAAAAGGCGTTCACGTTCTCGCGCAGGGCGTCGGGGGCGGTTGCGCGTATCTCAGCAGCGGCGCGGCGCTGGTCGTCGATGCTCTGCGGCGGCAGGGCGCGGTGGCTGGCGCTGGCCGCGTGCTGGCGGTAGTGGTAGCCTGCAAAATCGCAGTAGGCACACCCTGGCGCTGCCAAAAATACACGCCAGTTCGCCAATAAATCTTCATTGTAGGCCAGGCCGTTGTCCAGCATTTCCTCGGTCAGCAAATCGGCCGAGAACAGCTTGTTCCACAGGCCGTAGTCCACGGCGTGGTCATGCAGCAGCGCGTCCAGATGCGCGGGGCTGCGCAGGACCTTACAGTTGGACGGTACGGCAGAATTTGCCGGTGCAGCGTCGGTAAATGTGTCATAGCGGCAGCAGGCCAGCGGCAGGCCGCTGTTGGTCACGGCGGCGTACAGCGTGTCCAGCAGTTCCGGGTGATACAGATCGTCCGCGTCGCAAAAGGCATACCACCGTGCGCCCAGCTCTTGGGCGCGGCGCAGTCCGGCTGTACGGGCCGCGCAGACACCGCTGTTGGGCTGGTGCATGGCCACAAACCGCTGGTCGCCCGCCGCAATGGCATCGCACAGGGCGGGGGAACCGTCCGTGGAGCCGTCGTCCACCAAAATACACCGAAAGGCGTCAAATTTTTGTGCGGCAATGGCATCGGTGCAGGCGGTCAAAAACGCCGCCGCGTTATGTACCGGCACAATGACTGCAATCTCGCAGGGCTTCATTTCGTCACCTCGGCATAGCGGCGCAGGTAAAATTGTTGCAGCACTTGAGCGCTGGTGTGGATATCATACCCAGCCTTCACGGCCTTTTCCAGCGCCTGCGGGTCACGGCGGAAAGATGCCGCCGCGATTGCATTTGCCCAGGCGGAAACATCGTTCAGCGGTAAAAATTTCACCCGGTCGGTAAAGGCCGCGCCCGCGTCCACCGTGTCAGACACAAAGCAGGGCAGGCCCGCGGTCTGGGCTTCCACCAGCACGACAGGGAGTCCCTCAAACAGGCTGGGCAGCATAAAGGCGTCCATAGCATCATAAAAACTTTGCATATTGCTTCGCACACCGGCAAAAATCACGCTGTCGCCCAGGCCCAGCTCGGCGGCC
>SKEC01002714.1_pt1 | contig 11401 bp, 9 predicted proteins | sample 4826641 | NCBI WGS metagenome assembly SKEC01 (sample SAMN11008819, study PRJNA524170) | human gut metagenome | biome: Human fecal sample; material: Feces; isolation source: fecal sample from pouch patient p18, p21 | host: Homo sapiens | place: Israel: Tel-Aviv | collected 2015-12-22
CTATACACCAGTGCAATTATTGTATAATTTATTGTAAGAATAAGATATAATATATTATACCATTCAAGGGAGATGATACTATGAAGCCAATTATAGGAGTTATTCCTCTTTGGGACGATGAAAAAGAAAGTATATGGATGTTACCAGATTATATGAATGTTTTAGAAGATAATAATGCTATTCCGATTATGTTTCCTTTATCAACAGATAAAACAAATCTAGATAAATGTTACGATATGGTTGATGGAATTTTATTTACAGGTGGACATGATATAAATCCTAAACTTTATAACCAAGAAAAGAAAGAAGTTTGTGGAGTTCAATGTGATAAAAGGGATGAAATGGAATCATATTTATTTAAAAAAGCTATTAAAGACGATAAGCCTATTTTAGGTATTTGTCGAGGAATTCAACTATTTAATGCTTTGTTAGGAGGAACATTATATCAAGACTTACTCACAGAACATTCATCAGAAATTAAACATACAATGATAAAACCATACAACAGGGGAATACATAGTGTGGATATATTAAAAAGCACACCACTATATAAAATAATAGAGGTAGATAAATTATCAGTAAATAGTTATCATCACCAAGCTATAAAAGATTTAGCACCAAGTTTAGTTGCAAATGCAATTTCGGAAGACGGTTTAATAGAAGCAATAAGTATGCCAAATAAGAAATTTGTTATGGCGGTTCAATGGCATCCAGAATTTTTATGGAAAAATAGCAAAGGAAAAACCGGGACGCAGACAGTCAGTAAAGACTATCCGCGCCCCGGTTTTCTTATGGGTGCAGTTCTGAAATGTTACGCAGTAGAACGCCGTTTTTAAGGGAAAAGGTATAAAGCCCTTGCCCTATGAGGAAACGGTTGTCAGAAGCCTGTAAAACAAGGCTTTTTTCGCCCTTACCGCGTAACAAGAGCGCGCCGTTTTCTCATGCGCTCGGCTGCCTGTCTGCGGGTAATCCGCTTCCGACAGTCCGGGCAGTATTTGACGCTGTTAGAGGTGGACGCAAAGAACGTGCCACACACGGTACATTTCTTTCTGTCCTCGGTCTGATAGAGTTCCGCATAGAGCAGCTTATCAAGAGGAAGTACGGCAATCCGAAACCACTTACAGAGCAGGGAATAGGAAATGAGCTGCGGGCATACGCAAGTGTCCCCGTCGTCCAGTAAAATACAGTTGCCATTCTCGCAGTTGCAGCACTCCTTTTTCACAAGGGTGTTTACCTTGCGGCTTTGTCGCGGCGTCAGCCGCTTAATCCCGGTCATACTTCATCAGCAGGATAAACGGAAAGCTCTTTGTACTCGGCGTCGGTCAGCGCGCCCACTTTGGAAATGGTGCGCTCTGCAAGCTCCCGTAATCCCGCGTCCATGTAAGGCAGCGCAGCGGTCATGTTCTCTATAAGCTGCGCCTTGCTTCCCTCATGGTAAATGCTCAAAAGGTTTGTTTCCTCAACAGTAAATCTATTCATGCTCATACCTCCAAATCGTGATTTTTTCTTTTTGCCGCTGCCTTTTTCGGGGCGGCTGTTTTCTTGTCTGCGGTAAGCTGCGCCCGGACAGAGGGGCGCGCTTTTCGGATATTCCGGCTTCTGTCCTCGCTTTTGTCTAAAAATGCAAAAGTGCCATGTCTGCCCTCTATCTTAGAAAAAGAAAGTGTTTTGTATGGCAGCATAGCAAACAGACGGTCGGTGTCCTTTGTAGAAGCTAACTGCATAAAGTAAGGCGAAAGCTCCACCATGAAATGTGTTTTGTTGGGGCTGTTAGGGCTGTCCTGCCGCTTCATTTCCGCTACAATGCGCTGTGCTTCGGCTTCAATCCGGCTGTCATGCAATGCGGTAATATGCGCCTTGAAATCCCCCGGCTTTAAGCGGTCATAGCTGCGCTTTTCCTCCCGCATGAGAAAATGCAATGCTTCCGGGTCATTAGGCTGCGCTTCAAAGCGTTCAAACTTCCCAAGCTGCGGGTCGGGATTGCCGTCAAGATACTGTCCGGCGGGCTGCACCCGTTCTCCATGCTCATAGAGCAGCGTGTAATTATCTGCGGGTAATGCCTGTTCCTTAACGTGCCGGAAATGCTGCGGATAGTCAAGCTCATAGAGATTGCCTTTGATTTTTCCGTTTACAATCCCGGTCAGCTTTACCGCATAGGCAAGGACTTTATCGCGCGTCTGTTCCCCGTAAAACCGCCATGTGTTATGCTGTCTTGTGCCTTTTAGAAAAACGTCGCGCTCCCGGAAGCAGCTCGTCCCGGACGGGCGGGAAAACCATAAAAGCCGCCTGTCCTCGGCTGTGGGGCTTGCCGCCGCTTTCTGTAAAATGTTTCTATCAAGGTCAAAATCATTCTGATAAAAAGCGGTATTTTGTTTCATAATCGCTTCAAGGGAAGCGATAACGTCCACATCTTCAAACTTATTCATAGGTCAGCTCCTTTCCAAGTCCTGCGATTTTTGCTTCTTGGGTTTCTTCTTTCCCGCCCGTTCCTTATCCACTTTGAGCTGCGCCCGGATAGAGGGCTTTTCTTTCGCTGCGGCTTTCTTGCACCTGCCGTTTTCCCGGTCGGTCTTGATAGCTTCCGCAAGGTCAACAAGGGAGATAACCTCGCCCGCCTTTGCTTTCTGCTCCAGAGCGTCCACGGTCGGTGTCTGCGGCGTGTTGTTGATGATACCGTCAAAGTTATTGTCGTTCTGCTCGATAGTGTCCTCGATATGTTTTAACGGGTTAGCTTTTTCCGGCTGCTCGGCGGCAACGGCAAACGCCCGTGTGCCGTTCCCCATGATGTGATACTTCCCGTCGTCCGACGTGTGATGAAGTCCATACCCGGCTTCTTTCATCTGCTCAATGCTCATAGAGGTAAGCGAAAAGCTGCCGCGCGGCGTTCTAATCTGTTCCCCGGTCAAATGCTCGTCGGGGGTAAGCTGCGGCTGCTTTTCCTGTAAAAACTCCGGCACTTTTTGAAAACCGATACTGTCTACATAGTGGGCGGTATTTTTGCCGTTCTGATGAAGCACCACAATATCGGAAATGGAAAGGCTGTGTCCCTTAAAATCTTTCGGGTGGTCGATATTGAATTTTTCCCAAATGCTGTTAAGGGTAATGTCTGCCGTAAGGGGCGCGGTGTAGATAAGCTCATAATTCGCCCGGTCTACGGTGTGTCCCGTCGCCTGCAGGCGGTCGTAAGGCTCAAAGCGCAAGTCCCTTGTAGCGTCGCCGTGGGCTAACTGATAAATCCCGTAGCTGTCCTCTTTGCCATAGAGTAAAAGAGCTTCCTTTGTCGGCTCACTTTCCCGTAGCTGCTGCTTCATGGCGTTGTATTCATGCAGGGCTTCCCAAGTTTCCTTTTCTACACCGAACAAGCCGCCTTTTTCTGCGTGTTCCTGTAAATCGGTCAGACTGGTAACGGCTCCCTCGGTGCCGTCCTCATAGATACGGAAAACCTCGATACCGTACTGTGTAAACAAACGCTCGGCGGCTTCCTGTTTCAGCGGAAACATACCGTCCCAAGAGTAGCCGTAGTCCTGCATTTCTTTTATGCTGATAGTGGTGTCGGGTACAGGGATTTCCGGCTGCTCCTGCGGTGGTGCGTCTTGCCCGATTTCCTGTACCTCGGAAGTCTGCTCCTGTTCCTGTGCCTTTTGCAGCTCTGCGATATGTTCATCAATGCTGTTGATGATTTCCGCTGCGGTGCTGCGGATTGTTTCAAGAGAGCTTTTCAGTTCGGAAAGCTCCCGTCCGGCACTCCACCCGGCAACATACCCAAAGGAATAATCGGAAGTATCAAGCCCGTAATGCTGGCACACGGTATAGGCGATACTTTCTGCCTGTACTTCACGGGTGCGGCGGTCGGGTCTGTTCTCCAAGTCCTCCAACGGGGCGTTAAGGTCAATGTCGTGCAGCTTCGCATGGGCGATTTCATGGATAAGGGTTTTTAAGGTTTGCAGCTCGCTCATGCCCTCATCAAGTGCAATGCGCTTGTCCTCCAAGTGGTAGTAACCATGTGCGCCGCCCTCGATTTTTTCAAAGCCGACAGGAACAGGAGAAGTCTTTTCAAGGGCAGCGAAAACGTCCTTGTAATGCTCCACGTCCCCGGTCAGCATATTTACGGCAATATTGGGGATTTCCCTGCCCTCGGTCTGCGATACGTCAAAGACAGATACCACCTTAAAGGCGGGTATCGTGATTTCCTTTTCCTCGGTTACGGGCTTTCCGTCCTTGCCGATAAAGGCTTTTCCCGTCTGCGGGTCGATTTTCTCCATTTCCTTTTTAATCTTGAACGGCGACGGGGCAAGGATTTTGATACCCTTTTGTCCTTTCATCACGTTTCGTCCAAAGTTATTTTTCCATGCGGAAAATCCGGCGATAAGGGAAGCGTCGGGCTTTTGCATGGCGATTAGCAGCGTATTGTTAAAGCTGTAATTATGAAACTTTGACATGACGCGCAGATATTCCTTGTAACGCTCGCTGTCAAACAGTTCCGTAATGCCTTGCTCCAAACGGTCGGTAATCTCTTTGAGCTTTTCGGCGGGCTTCTCGCTCGTCAGCACGATAGGGATAACCGGGCGCGGCTCCTGCGGCTGCGCTTCGGGAATAGCTGCTGTCTGTACTGCCGGGGCTGCGTCCCGTTCGACGGTCGGCTGCGGATAGCTCATAATGCGGTATTCCTCCGGCACATCGCGCCCCTCAAAGTGTTTCTCCCATGCGTCGCCGCTTTCCACAAGATAGCCGTATTCCGTAAAGCTGCCTTTTTCCTGCGCGGCGGCGTTTCGTCCAAAGGCGATAGGGTCAATGCTGTTTTTCCATTCAGCGGGCATTTGCACCATGCCGGATTTGTTAAGGTAATAATCACCCAATTCGCGGGGATTATGTACTTCGGGGATATGCACGAAAAAGTCCTCGTTATAGGTAAAGTCAATGAGCTGCCCGATATTCTCAAAACCGTTCTTTCGCTGCGTGGCTGCGTTCAGCGCGGCAATACCGGCAGCGTCAAGGGTTTCCAGTCGTGCCGCAAGAAAATTCAGCTCGTCCACCTGTGCCGCGCATACCATGTCATAAGGCAGGGCAATGTGCCTGTCCTCCCGGTCAGAGTAGCCGTGAATGAAAAAATCCTGCGGATTGTCAGCGGTAATGCCGACGCTTTGCATAGCTTTGTGAAGTCTTTCTTTGTGGCGGGCATGGAAAGCCAGTAGCCACCCGGTTCTCCCGTTTCAAAACGGGTGCGGCTGTCAATCAGGATTGCAAATTGTTCCGTTTCCTGTCCCGGCTCGGTTCTCGGTGCAGCGGCGGGAATGTCGGCGGCGGGCTGCTTGATTTCCTCGCCCTCTACGGTGTAGCCCGGTAAGAGCTGCCCGTTTACCCTAAACTGTTCCGCGTATTCCGGCGGGATAGCCGGGGAGATTTCCGTAAAAAGTTTTTCATACGCCTTGATACGCCCATTCAGATATTTTTCCATAGCCGCCCGGTCAGCAAATACCTTTCTGTCCTGTCCGGCGATTTTCGCCTGTCCGTACCCGTGGGGGCTGTTGGTGTAGATGTTCCAAGACAGCGTATAGGAATACGGGATAGATTTCTGTGCTGCCTTGTCGTAGCGGGTATTTTCATACACATGGTAGCTCATTTTATATACCCGGTTGCTGATGGTGTGGCGGTCGTTGTCCTCGTCCTGCCACTTGTTCGCCGTATGCTTCACTTCGGGTATTCTCGCATACTCAATCGCCTTGTCAAATAGCAGGGTCTTTCCTGCCTGTTCCTCCCATGCGGAAGCCTGTACTTTCAGATTTTCAAAAACAGTCTGTTCCGCAGCCGCGCTTTCCTCCCGCAGCTTCACAAGCTCGGCAAGAGGTAAGGCGGTCAGCGGGGAAATATCCGCGCCTTTCGTGTCAAAATAGATACCGCGCTCAATCTTCATCTTGTCGGCGGCTTCCAGTCTGTCATGGTCGTATGAGGAATAACCTGTTTTCCATTCGTCCATTTGCTCGCTCCTTTCTTTTTCAATCATGCGGTGCATAAGTTCGTAGTCCTCAATACTCATGCTCCCGTCAAATACATAAGGGGCAAAATCTTCCCCGTCCCGGTAGGGCTTTTCGGAAAAGGGAAGCCCCGCTGCATGGGCGGCGGCTTTTGCTTCCTCGATAAGCTCTGGGGGAAGTCTGTCGTCGTGGGCTTCGATAAATCCGGCAACGTCATTTGTGCCGTTTTTGTAGTGGTGGCGCACTCCGGCGGTCAGCTCGTCAAGGCTCATATTCTCGCCTAAATGCCCGCAGTAGTAGCCGTTTAAAATAACGGCGGCGGGGTCAGCCGCCTTGATTTCCTCTAACCGGCTCCTGTCAAACGGTTCTAAAGTACCGTCCACTTCAAGATGAAACAGCTCGGCGTTCCATGAACGTCCCTGTTTCCAAAATGCTACCCATGCAATACCGTCCCTAAGTTCCTCTTGATAGTCCTTTACGCTGTCGCGCAAACTTGCCATGTGTAAAACCTCCTTTCGCGTATGGCAGCGCGGACGCTGCGTTTGTGGTTACATAGTCCTACTACGGTGCGCCCGCATTTCTGCCAAAGATTTTTGAGGATTTTTAGAGGGTTTGGGAAACTTCCCAACAAGCAAAATTCCCGCCAAGCTCGGTAAGAGTGGCAGGGATTTTACGGAAGTGGGTACCCGCTTCCTATGCTTGCTATTCCAGTTCTTTGTCCTTTGAAATGGTTACTTTGTAATTCACATATTTGCCGCCCGTGTCGGCTAACAGTACCGTTCCGTCATAGGTTTTGCCCGTTTTTACGGAATACAGCTTTTTGACTTTTGCCTTGCCGGATTTTAAGAGTGCTGCGGCAATCTTCGGGGTAAAGACGGTTTTCCGTTCCTCAAAGAAGCGGTCATTTTTCCACATGGTAAAGCTGCAATCCCTGTTGGAACAGTAGTAGTTTTTCTTTCCCTCGTAGACCGGGGATTTGCAGCGGGGACATTTCCCAAGCTCTGTTTTTTCTGTCTTGAAAAGCTCCGGCTTTTCGCCCAACACGGAAGCATAGGTTTTTACAAGCTCCCGCGCCATAGCTTCAATGCCCTGCATGAAAGCGGTAGGGTCAGCGTTACCCTTTGCAATCTGCGTTAGATTGTTTTCCCATGCCGCCGTAAGCTGCGGAGAAGTTAAGCTGTCCGGCAGGACGCAGACAAGGTTTGTGCCGTCTTTGGTGGGAAATAGCTGCTTGCCCTTGCGCTCGATAAAGCCGCCTTTGACTAACTTCTCAATGACGGCGGCGCGGGTGGCAGGCGTACCAAGCCCCCGGCGTTCTGCGTCCGGGTCGGTGTCCTCATTCCCGGCGCGTTCCATAGCCGACAACAGGCTTGCTTCATTGTGAGGCTTCGGGGGCGTGGTGTCATGCTCCGTAACCGCTGCGGCAGGATTTTCAAAGGCCTGCCCCTCGGTATAATCCGGCACATCTAACGCAAGTTCGTTTTCCTCGTCGTCGCTGTCGGGCTTCTTTTTGATGGTCGCCCGAAAGCGACGGTCAATGTCTTTCCACCCGGCAGCGATTACCATTTTTCCCCTTGCCGTAAAGTCATGGTCGGCGCAGGAGAAAACCGACGTTACCGCTTCGTAAACGTGCGGCGCTGCGGTCGCCATAAGCAGCCGCGCCCCGGTAAGGGTAAGGATATTTCTTTCACTTTCCGGCAGCGCGGAAAGGTCAGCTTTTGCAAGCTCTATTGTGGGGATAATGGCGTGGTGGTCGGATACTTTTTTGCTGTTCAGTACCTTTGCAAGCTCCGGCGTAAAGGAAACGCCCGCCATAAAGGGCAGCTTGCCGCAGAGAAGCGTTACCATGCTTTTTGCCGTGTCGCCCATGTCGTCGGTCAGATAGTTGCTGTCCGTTCTCGGATAAGTGAGCAGCTTCTTTTCATACAAGGTCTGTGCAAGGTCAAGGGTCTGCTTTGCCGTGTACCCGTAGATACGGTTTGCTTCCCGTTGCAGAGAGGTAAGGTCAAAGAGCTTCGGCGGGGCAACGGTTTTCTTTTCACGGGTCAAGGAAGTGCAGACAGCCGCCGACGCTTCGCAGGCCGCTTTCAGTTCGCTTGCTTCATCAGCGGCGCGGATCTTCGCGCTTGCCGCTTCCGCGCCGGAAAGCATAAGGCACACATGGTAATATTTTTCTTTCTTGAAGTTCATAATGGCAGCGTCCCGGTCTACAAGCATTTTTAAGGTCGGGGTCTGTACACGTCCCACGTTCAAGGTCTTTCCATACAGGCAGGAGAAAAGGCGGGTCGCATTGATACCGATAAGCCAGTCAGCCTTTGCCCTGCATAGTGCGGAATGGTAGAGGGCGTCGTATTCCCGCCCGTCCTTCAGATTGTCAAAGCCGCTTCGGATTGCTTCGTTTTCCATTGAGGAAATCCAAAGACGGGTAAAGGGCTTCTTGCAGCCCGCTTGATGATAGACAAAGCGGAAAATCAGCTCGCCCTCGCGCCCTGCGTCGCAGGCGTTGACAACCTCGGAAACGTCGGCACGGCGCATGAGGCCTTTTAAGATTTTGAATTGTTTTCCCTTGTCGGCTGCTACGGTGTACTGCCATTCCTGCGGCAGAATGGGTAAGCTGTCATAGCTCCATTTTCTGTACTGTTCCCCATAGGCGGCAGCTTCCGCAAGTCCTACCAAATGCCCGATACACCAAGAGATAACATAACCGTTCCCCTCGATATATCCGTCTTTCTTCTCCCTTACGCCAAGGGCGGCGGCAACCGCCGCCCCGACGCTGGGTTTCTCACAAATCACAAGTTTCATTCTTCCTCGTCCTCCTGTTCGGTGTCTGCGCTGTCAGTTTCTTCCTCCGGCTCGTCCTCGTCGTATTCGTCAAAATCAAACTCGTCAAGGTCGGTGCTGCCTTTTACGCTCTGTTTCGGTTTCATAAACTTAACGTAGTAGAGGGCTGCGCCGCCGCCAAGAAGTCCCACAACAAGGAAAATCAAAAGCCCGCCCATGCTGTTTTTCGGTTTCTCCGGCTCTGCGGGAGCTTCCGGCTCGGCTTCTTTGCCTGTGCAGTTATTCATAGTTACAGAGCAGACAGGACAGGCGGTATTGACTTCGCCCGCCTTGCATTTTTCGGTACAGTTGCAGACAGCCGGGGGCTGTTCGGTCTGCTCTTCCCCGATAATCGCCATAAGGTCGGTTTCGTCTACTTGATTTAAGAAGTGGACGGAACTTTCCCCCTCGGCTGCCCGGTCAACGATAATGTAAAAATAGTTGCCGCCTTTGCTTTTCACGACGATAAACTGCTTATCCTCGGCAGCGTCCCCGTCGATGTCGTCCACAAGGGTCATGTTGCCCTCCGGGGTAAGGGGCTGCGGTTCGGTTTCCACGATTACGCCGCTGTCGTCGGTTTCCTCTGTCGGGGTCTGCGCGTAGGCAGTAACGGAAAAGCCGCCCACAAGAACAAGGGCGGCGCAAAGTGCGGTAATGCTTGCAAGGATTTTATTCTTCATTCTCGGTTTCCTCCTGTTCGTCATAGTCTGCGGGGATAGAGGCAATGCCCGGAATACCGTTTCCGGAAAGCATGGTGTTAAGCTCCTGCGGGGTCAGACGCATGGAGCGCACAAGCTGAACGATTTGCAGATTTTCCGCTTCGGTTTTCTGTGCTTCCAGTCCGCGCAGCTTGTTCTGATACTCCGTGATTTTCTCACGGGTCTTTTGGATTTCCTTTTCTATTCTTTCGATTTTACTCATAGCCATAATGATTTTTCTCCTTTCGATTTTCAAATGTGTTGTTGTATGTCAGTTCCAGTTCATCAGCCCGTACCCTTTGATACAGGCATAGTCAAGGGGATAGCTCTTAATCTTGCAGGCGTCGCCGGAATTGCCCTCCACGGTGTAGACACGGTTTGCGTCCCTGCCGATGACAAGCCCTACATGGTCTGCGCTTCCGTCTAAGTCCCAGTCAAAAAAGATAGCGTCGCCGGGGGCAATGTTTTCATAGCCCCGCGCTCCCCATTGTCCGTGAGAGGTAAACCACGGAATACCCTGCGACTGGCAGGCGGCAAAACGCGGCTCGGAAAGTCCCATTTGCCCGTAACACCAGGACACGAAACAGGCGCACCATTCCACGCGGCTGTTAAAGCCGTACCAGCTCCAATAAGGATAGCCGCCCACATTTCCGACTTGCCGCTTTGCAAGGTCAACAATGGCGGTATTGCCGGGGCGCGTTCCGTTTACAAAGTCCACGCCGCTTAAATCCTCGGACGCGGAAGTATCGGGAGAGCCGCCGCCAAAGATAAGGGGCTTGTTCCCGCTTGTCTGCAAGTACACCCGGTACATTTCCAGTTGTTCCGGCGTCAGATTGTTTTCTGCAATGGTAGATAGCGGGGTATTCGTCAGCTTGATATTGAGAATGTAATAGTTGTAAGGTACTTCAACCTCATATTCGTAGGTTTCAGTGGTCGTTTCTCCCGTTTCCGGGTCGGTAACGGTGGTTGTGCCTGTCCGCGTTTCCGTCCGATAGCGTACCTCGATTTCTTCGGTCAAGGTCAGCTTGTATTGCTGCTCAAAAATCCGCTGCAATTCTGCCTGTACGTCGGCGCGGGTGTAGCTTTGGTATTTTGCGGTCAGATAGGACGCTAATTCGTGGGGGTTATGCCCGATATTCGCAAGGTCATAGCGGTACTCGTCATAGCCCGGATTGTCGCGCTCGATATTGTCAATCCTGCTTTGCAGCTCGTTTTCCAATCCGGCGTAGCTGTTTTCTACTTCCACAAGGTCGCTGTCCTCGGAGGTATAGGACGTTCCAAGCACCCCGTTTAACGCGCCGGAAAACATAGCTCCGCAGGAGGACAGCCCGGACATAACCATGATAAAGAGCAGCAGCACTCCGACAGCGATTGCCACACCCGCCGGGTGCCTTGCCACAAATGCTGCGGTCTGTTTTGTTTTCTCGGCGGCTTTGGCTGCCGCCTTGCGGGTGCGTTCTGCCGCGCCCTTGATACCCTTTGCGGTATTGCGGGCTTCCTTTGCATACTGCCGCTTGATTTTCTGCTTCTGCCAAAACCGGGAAATGGGGTTAGAGGTAAGCTGCGGGTTCTCATGCAGGGTCTTGTGATACTGAAAATCCACGTTTGCCTTGAAAGCCGCTTTTTCTGCCTTTGCCGCTTCCCGGTAGGGTTTCAGCTTATGGCTGCGGTAGCCCTGTTTGATTTTCCGCGCCCCGTACTTCAATCCCCGTTCTGCGGCTTCCTCGCTCTTGTGTGCGCCCTCCACGCCGGAATTATCCTTTTCGACAGAATGGATTTTGTTATGTACCAAAATCCCGGCTTCCTGTGCGGGGCGGGATAAGGGGCTGTGTTTCTCCTTAAATCCGGGCGGCTTGTCCTTTTCCTCAAAGTGCAGGCGGGTCTTGCCTTTCCCGGCAGCTTCGTCAAAGG
>SKEC01002723.1_pt1 | contig 11380 bp, 8 predicted proteins | sample 4826641 | NCBI WGS metagenome assembly SKEC01 (sample SAMN11008819, study PRJNA524170) | human gut metagenome | biome: Human fecal sample; material: Feces; isolation source: fecal sample from pouch patient p18, p21 | host: Homo sapiens | place: Israel: Tel-Aviv | collected 2015-12-22
AAATTTCCGTGGGGGCCAGCATGGCGCTCTGCCAGCCGTTCTGCGCGGCAAACCAGATGGCCGCGGCGGCCACCAGCGTTTTGCCGCTGCCGACGTCGCCCTGCAAAAGCCGGTTCATCGGCACGTCGCCGCAAAGATCGGCCAGAATTTCCTCGGTGGAGCGCTTTTGCGCACCGGTGGGCGGGTACGGCAGGCTGCGCCAGAACGGGCCGAGGTCCAGCGGGTGCATGGGGGCGCTGGTCTTGCGCCGCCCGTGGCTGCGCAGCAGGAAGATGCCGATTTGGAGCAGGTACAGCTCCTCAAAAATCAGCCGCCGCCGCGCCGCGGCAAGGTCGTCCGCGTTTTTGGGCGCGTGGATGCCCCGCACGGCCTGCGCCTTGGCGGGCATCCGGTAGCGGGTCAGCAGCTCGGGCGGCAGCGGGTCCACAAGCTGGTCCGCGAACGCCAGCGCTGCATGGGCGCAGCTGGCGTGGCGGCTGGCGGGCAGACCGTCGGTGCCGGGATAGACCGCCACAAACGGGCAGTCAGCGACCTGAGCCTCGGTGCGCACCAGCGGGTGCAGCAGCTCGCGGCGGGTCAGCGCCCCGCCGATGCGGCCCTCAAAGTAGTAGGTCTCCCCCACTTCCAGCTTGTCCGCCGCGTAGGGCGCATTGAACCACGACAGTGCCAGAATGCCGGAGTCGTCCGCCGCCAGCACCCGGTTCATGACCCGCCCGCCCTTGACGCGCCGGGCGGGCTCCTTTTGCAGCACGGTTGCGCGGACGCAGCATTCCACGTCATACGGCGCGGACACGACGGTGTAGGGCTGGGTGTAGTCGATGTATTTGCGCGGATAGCACAAAAGCAGGTCGCGGATCGTGAGGATGCCGAGCTTCTCAAATTTTTTGGCGAAGGCCGGGCCAACGCCCTTGAGGAATTGGACGGAATCGTTGATGGTGGGCATGGGGGCCTCCTTTCTTTGGGATGGCGGGCAGCAATGGGATGTGGCGCGGGAGAGATGAATCCCTCCCCTACGACTGGCGAAAGGCTTGCAGCTTGCGTTTGTAGGGGGCGGCGTCCTCGACGCCCCGCGGAGGGGTCAAGACCCCTCCCTACGATGCGGAAGATCAGTGGGTGGCTATGGGAAGCGTGCGGGCCGGGCATGCCCGGCCCCTACGGGGTGGCGGATGGTTGGCGGGTGCCGGCCGGGAGGTGCGGACGGCATATAGGCCGCTCCTTACGGGCAGGCGTATTGTAATATCCGTATTCCGGACAAACATCATTCTATATCCAAAGAGGTGCTGCTTGCACCTCTTTCTTTTTTTGTGGTGTCGTGTTATAATATATTATGTATAGTTATGTACAAAATTTACAGAGAAAGGTATTTATTCATCACCTATGCAGCATTTGAAAAACTTTAACTGGAAGAAATTTCTTTTGCAGGGGGTGCTCCCCTGCCTGCTGGCGGTGGCGGTGGGGTTCATCTCCCGCTATCAGCTGGAGCTGTCCGACGGCGTGACCGAGAGCTTTTTGCAGCTTCAATGGCCGCTCTACGCGCCGCTCAATGCGCTGACCGCCTTTTGCCTGACGCTGATTTTGTTTGCGCTGCTCGGCAAGTGGAGCCGCGCAACGGGCATTTCGGGCGCGGTGTTCACCCTCATTGCGCTCATCAACTACTACACCCGCGACCTGCACGGCTCGGCGCTGATGCCCCAGGACATTTTGAACCTCGGCACCGCCGCCGAGGTCATGGGCAGCTACACCCTGAAAATCACGCAGGACGTTGTGAAGATCGTGCTGCTCTACCTGCCGATTCTGGCGATTGTGTTCGTGCAGGCGCGGCTGGTCAAGGGTGCGCCTAAGCGCGCCGGCTGGAAGGCCCGCGGCGTGCGGGCGGCGGGCAGCGCACTGGGCGTGTTTCTGGTCATGTTCTTCGGCTACTTCGGCCCCGTGACCATCAAGCCCAAGACGACCTACGGCTGGGCGTGGCAGAACACCTACTATACCTACGGCTATCTGGCCGGGACGATTGAGGCCACCAGCCTGATGGCCGACCCTGTCATTGAACCGGAGAACTACAACGACGCCGCGGCGGTGAACACCGCCCGCAAGGCCGACGACTACATCGCCCCTGCCAGCCCCGAGAGCGCCGAGGACTACCCCGACATTGTGCTGATTCTGTCCGAGAGCTTCTACGACTTTGACCTTGTCACCGACCTGCAGGCCGACACCGACATCATGCCGGTCACCAAGAACCTGCCCAACTCGGTCTACGGCCACACGATCAGCCCCCATGTGGGCGGCGGCACAAACTCCACCGAGTACGAGATGCTGACCTCCAACTCGCTGATCCTGATGCCCAGCATCACGCCGTTCAACTGGCTGAACCTGTACAACGCCAACAGCGTTGTCAGCTACCTCAAGGGCCTGGGCTACTCCACGATGGCCGCCCACCCCTACACGAACTCCAACTACCGCCGCGACTCCGCCTGGCTGGCGCTGGGCTTTGACGAGACCCATTTCCAGAGCGATTTTACCACGCAGGAGACCTACGGGGACCGCCCGTACCAGACCGACTCGGCCACCTACCGCGACTGGGAAACGATGTACGAGGCCATGCCGGAGGACAAGCCGCGGTTCAGCTTCCTGGTCTCCATCCAGAGCCACGGCGACTACGATATGAACGATGCGTCGCTGGATATTGTCCACGCCGCCACCGACTACGGCGACTACGATGCGCTGATGGACGAGTACCTGAGCTGCATCAAGATGACCGACGCCGCCGTGCAGGAGCTGTGCGATTACTTTACCGCGCAGTACGAAAAGACGGGCCGCAAGGTCATTGTGGCCATGGCCGGTGACCACGCGCCCAGCTTTGTGGGCCATGTGGCCGACCCCAGCTTTGCCGAAACCGACAACGAGCTGCAGATTTTGGAGCGCAGCACGCCGTTTTTCATCTGGGCCAACTACCCGCTGGAGCACACGGCAGCCGCCACCAGCACCACCGACCCGCTGAACCGCATGGACATGGTCATGCTGACCCCCACTCTGCTGCAGCAGGCGGGTCTGCCCCTGAGCGACTACTACGAGTACCTGCTGGAAATGAAGCACAACACCCCCGTTGTGACCGCCGCCAACGACTACATGAAGGTGGACGGCAGCACAGCCGAGTACGGTGCAGACCCCGCGCTGGACGAGTGGGCCAAGGGGTATCTGATGCTGGAATACAACAACATCGGCGCGCACGCCAAGCGCGACCAGAGCATTTTTGACCCCGCCGAATAAAGAGGAGGCATCCCTATGACAGGTCTGAAACGAACCCCGCGCAGCCGCGGCGGCTTTACGCTGGTGGAGCTGATCGTGGTATTGGTGATTCTGGGTGTGCTGGCGGCCTTTGCCGTCCCGGCGCTGACCGGGTACATTGACAGCGCCAAGGAAAAGCAGGCCGTCAGTGAGGCGCAGGCGTGTGTGATGACGGCGACCCGGCAGGGTGCGCAGAACTACGCCTTGGTGCAGAACGCATCGATAACGGGAAAAAGCGATGGTGCAGATGCTCTGACAAGCTGGGCAGGCACGTTGACAAACGAGGCCCCCACCGTGACCGGCGGAGATGTAGCACTTACCGAGGGCAGCGGGCAGTATCTGCTGCATGTGAACAACCCGCCTAAGGGCAGCACTGCCACGACCACGATTGCGGCAGATGCCGGGGTCAAGGGTACCGTGCAGGGGATGACCTGCAACGCCAGCGGGCAGGTTTTATACTTAGTGTATACCAGCGCCGATGGGATACAGGTCGTATACACGAACGCGGGAACCACCGCGAGTGTAAATATCGGCAGTGATGAGGCTGTTGTTGTGCCGACGCCGAAGCCGGGCAGCAGCAGCGGTGGAACGACCGGCGGCGGTGGAACGACTGGCGGTGGCGGCATCGGGGGCGGCGGTACGACCGGCAGCACTGTTACAGCAGATGAACATCACTTCATTATCCACTTGCAGGATGTCAGCACTGCGGACTCTACGCCTTTTGCAAACAGAGAATATCACATTGTAAGTGGCGAAAACTCCTTTTATAGGACCTCTGATGCAAACGGTAATATTCTGTTGGAAATTTCTCCTCATGAGGAGGGGCGCCATCTTTCCAATACGGTTATCGGGGATACGCCGACTTATATCACCGAAACTAAAGTTCCTGCTGGCTATCAAATCATCCCCAGCGATACAAAAATCAATATCAATGTTCGCCTTAATGGGGACGCCTATTCTCTCAATAGCATACAGGATGACGGAAATTTCAATTCAGGTGTTGTCGAGATGGATAAAAGGCGGCTTACCATTATGCGCTTTCCCGTTGCCAAATTGGAGCTGCACGTCACTGACTCTGAAGGAACCCCGCTGTCCGGTGCTATTTTTGCTATTATGGACGGCCAAAAAACTGTTGCCCAACTCACCAGTGGTAGTAACGGAAAATGCTCCATTCCTGTCAAACTGCATGAGGGAGATAACATCGGATATCCTGCTACTTACCTAACTACCGGAGACCAAACTGGCCAAACTTATGTTATAAAGGAAACTCCTCCTGCCGGATATAAGGGAGATTTCACATGTTCGTTTCATTTATATTATAACCCATATCTCGCTACTCCGACTCCCCATAATACAACCTGGTTCAAGATTGATGCTTTTAGCGACAATCGTGGAGAAGGGGGTAAATATGAGTTAGAAAAGACTGTTGGTGATGCGGATACTTTTCATGTCATAAACAGCATAGGCTAACTCTGCACTGTCTATATCCGTAAAATTGATAACGCCGGAAATCCTGTATCCAACGCCAATCTAAAGGCTAACAATACCAGCAGCTTCGTTACGCCAGAGCATAAACTACAGGATACAACCAAAATATAGCAGACTGTCGAAAAACGCTTGTAGGGGCGAGCATTGCTCGCCCGTGCCCGTTTGCCTTGCAAAAAACTGTCCCGGAAAATGCGTTGCTGCGGTAAGTTGGCGGGCGGCCCATGGTCGCCCCTACGCACGCAATAAGGCAAGAATGCGATTTATTGACGGTCTGCTATATAATTTCACCCTCAATCAATAAGAAAGCCCCCACCCAGCCGCAGAACATCTACGGTTGGGTGGGGGTGGTTTTATTTGTAGAGATTGCAGGGGCGCGGCGGCAGCGGCAACACGCCCGGGCGGCTATGGGATTTGACCCTGCGTTCCCTGCCAATCATAAAAACTCTTTCCAGTAAATCTCTGCGCTTCTCGTCATCTCCCGGGAAAAGTCGCTCGCGTACTTGCGCTTGCAAAATGCCTGCACGGCTTTGTCAAAGTCGTAGTCGAGCTGGCCGTTGGCGGCGGCTTTCGCCGCAAAGTCGGTGCGCAGCTCGTCGGGCGTGCGGTCCGTGTACACATTCTCGCAGACGACGGCCTGCTCGGCAAAGCGGGCGGGCTTGGGGCGGCGCTGCTGCTGCTCCGTGGGGCGGCCAAACACCAGCATACAGGCGGGCACAACGTACTGCGGCAGGTGCAGGGCGTCGCGCATGGCCTCAGCATTCTCGAGGACGTCGCCTATGTAGCAACTGCCGATGCCCAGAGACTCGGCGGCGACCACGGCGTTCTGGGCGGCAATGCAGGTGTCGGCCACGGCCAGCATCAAGTCCCCTGCCCCGGGCTTGCGGGCGTCCGTGATGCCCGCGGCGTGGTAGGCGTTGAGCCAGCGGCGGCAGTCGGCCAGGAACACCAGCACCAGCGGCGCCCCGGCAATGAACGGCTGGTGGTCGCACAGGTCGGCCAGCGTGGCCTTCAGCGCCGGGTCGGTGATGTCCAGGATCGTGTACAGCTGCTGGTTGCCCGCCGTCGGTGCCTGGAACGCCGCGTTCAGGATGGCCGCCCGCTCGTCCGGCGTGACGGGGTCGGGGGTGAATACCCGCACGCTTTTGCGGGCGGAGAGGGCGGAGAGGATAGCGTTGTTTTCCATGATAAGCTCCTTTAAGCCTTCCCCCGGGGGGAAGGCAAATGAAAATCAATTTTTCCGTTTCTTCAAAAACTTCCCGATCAGCGTATCCAGCATGCTCAGCACCTCGCGGATGTTCAGCACGCAGACCACCGCGGTGATGCCCACGACGGGCAGCGCCCAATGGGTCAGGTTCATCATGCACCAGATCTCCGCCAGCACCAGCGCCAGATTCAGCACAAGCCACGCCGGGTGGAAGTCGATCTCCAGCAGACCGCGGGTCGAGTAGGCGCGCAGCAAAAACACCAGCATCAGGCTCAGGAAGCTGGCCGGGGTTACGCCCCACGGGCCCCATTGCAAAATGAACAGGTAGTTCAGAATCAGGTTCAGCACCGCACCGGCCAGCATTGTGAACAGCGAGCCGGTAGACCGTTTATACACGACGTAGACGCTGTTCAGGAACTGGTTCAGGCAGGTCAGCATCGAGCAGAGCGTCAGGAACGGAACAAACGTCCAGGCGTCAAAATATTCAGCCTTGAACACCCGCATGAGCAGCTGGCACAGCATGATGATGCCCGCCACGCAGCAGAACAGCACGCTGGCATACACGCGGAATATCTTGGAGAAGAACGCCTCGCGGTCCGTCTCCTCGGTCACAGCGGAGAGCTGCCACGCCTCGTAGAAGATGCTGCCCAAAATCGTGATGATCTGCGGCAGGAAGTACCCCGCCGACAGCAGCCCGACCCAGTGGTTGCCGCTGCGGCCCGCGTAGCCCTCGCACATGCCCTGCACAAAGAACATGTCGCTGGCGTTGATGATCCAAAAGCTGATGGACGCCGGGATCATCGGCAGGCAGTAGCGCAGCATCTCCTTCCACAGCGCCTTGTCAAACGCCTTGGGCTTGAAGTACCGCCAGCACCCGCCCGCAATGAACACAAACACCATGGATGTCAAATCTGCCAGCGCATTTGCCAGCAAAAAGCCTGCAGCGCCCATTTTTAAGGTGCTCAGGAACAGCAGGTAGTAGAGCAGCAGGCTTAGCGTTGTCAGCACACCGTCTATGGCGACCAGCCGGTTCAGCATCCGCGAGCGGATGAACTGGGTACACAGCGTTCTCATACAGCTGGCCAGCACGCAGAGGTACAAAAAGCCCAGGTACTCCGCGGCGTTGGGGATGAGCCGCACCAGCGGCATGGCCAGCAGCAGCACCACAAAGCCCAGCCCGATAGTCGCCGCGCCGTTGACAAAGACGCTGGATTTGTTGGTCGCTTTGTCCAGCCCGAACCGGATGACCGCATAGGCCACGCCAAGGCTGACCACCGGGATCAGCAGGTTTGTGGCCTGCTGCAAAAGGCTGGACACGCCCATAACGTCCGGCGAGTCAAGCGCGTAGCTCAGATACGGGCGGATGAAGAAGCTGAGCAGCTTGGAGCTGAAGTTGGAGATGGCAAACAGCAGCGTATTGCTGACCAGCGTCGTATATTTTTTCTGTGGAGACGGCAAGATGGGAACCTCCCTTTTGGTATTGATGTCGCGTAATCCTTGCCTCCCTCTGCGAGGGAGGTGGCCCCGCAGGGCCGGAGGGAGAGAACTGTGCCATTGCCCGAAGTCTTTCGGGTTACGTCAGCTTCTCTCCCCCACCCGCTGCGGCGGGAGCCCCCTCCCAGAGGGGGCCAAGGGGAATTCACCGCAGCTTCAGCAGCCGTTCCCGCTGCTTATAATCCGGCAGCACCTCCGCCACCGCGGCCCAGAACGCCGGGCTGTGGTCGGGGTGGGCAAAGTGGCAGAACTCATGCACAACAACGTACTCCTGCGCGGGCAGCGGCATCGTGCAGAGCCGCCGCGCAAACGCCAGCGTGCCGGTGCGCAGACTGCACGACCCCCAGCGGGTGTTCATGTCGCGCACCGCAATTTTGGGCATCGCGCCGCCCGGGCAGGTCGCCGCAAACTGCGGATAGTATGCCCGGCACAGCGCCTGCATATAGGCCAGCGCCTCGGCCTTGGGCGGCAGCGCGGGGGCCTCGGCGGCCTCTCGTTCGCGCCGGGCCGCGGCACGCGCCTGTGCGGTGCGCACCCAGTCGGCCCGCGCCGTGACAAAGGCGTCCACATAAGCCGCAGGCACCCGCGGCGACGCACTGGCCGCCACACTGCCGTCGGCCCGCACGCGCAGGTTGATGTTGCGCACCCGCCGCCGCGTCAGCGTGTAGGTGATGCCGCCCGCCGTCCGCTCCATGCCCGGCCCCCCTTTTGCAAAAGTATATAGTTTATTGTACACGCATTTGCCCAAAAGTGCAACAGTTGCCTGCGGCGGCGCATTGTGGTATGATACTGCCAAAAGGGGGCTTTTGCATGAAATCGCTGTTTTTTGTTCTGCCCGCCCTGCTGTTGGGCCTGACGGCCTGCGGTGCGCCGGTGGCCGCCGTGACCCTGCCCGACACCGTGCAGGTCGAAAAGACCCAGACCGCCGAGACCGCCGTCCTCTACGAGGATGCCGACGGGCGTGAGGTCAGCCCCCGCCGCGCCGCCCTGACCGAGTGGCGCTGGTCTGTGGCCGATGACACGATTGCAGAGGTCGATCCCAGCGGCATTGTGACCGGTCTGCGCGGCGGCTCGACCACCCTGACGCTGCAAAGCGCTGACGGGAAAATTTCCGCCAGCTGCCCGGTGCAGGTGTCCAGCCCGCTGCGCGGCATTGCTTTGGACGACTACACGCTGTATTTTGATGACGAGCTTGTGACCTGGATCACCGCCGACGGCACGCGCGAGTCCGACTACGCCTACGCCAGCCGCGTCGGCGCAGTCTGCCATCTTCTGCCGGAGGACACCACCGACCACCCCGCCGTGACCTATCACATCGCCGACGAGCGTATCGCCCGCTTCGACGGCTCCTGGCTCGTCCCCGTGAATTACGGCACCACGACCCTGACCGCCGACTGCGGCGGGTTTACAGCGCAGTGTACCGTAACGGTGGTCAGGCCGGAGGAATAACCGTAGGAACAGGCAAAGGCGGGCACCGTGCAGTGCCCGCCTTTTAAATTTGCATCAATATGGATATTATCAATGTTCCTGACAAGATAATTGAAAATCCACAAATCAAAAGTGCAATTAAACTTATCACACTTTTATTTCCGTATTCTTTACTTGTTTTATAGGTATAGTTTCTTTTTTCTTTCTATTGTTAATACCTCTTAAAATATGCTATAATCGTCTAAGAACCTAACGTACATTATCAGAGGTAAAAAGTGAAAGATACAAGAGCTTCTATATCATTGTTTTCCGGGGCAATGGGATTGGATTTAGGCCTCCTACAGGCTGGCGTAGACATAAAACTCGGTCAAGATTTTAATGCCGCTTGCGTTCACACGATGGAGCAAAACGGTCATAAGGCTATTTTAGGTGACATTCGTGCTATCGAGCCTGAACAGCTTTTGTCTGCTGCTGGTTTGACTTTTGGCGAGCCGTTCCTTATCTGCGGTGGTCCGCCTTGTCAGCCATTTTCCACCGCTGGCAAGCGCCTTGGTATCAACGACCCTCGCGGAAGTCTTTTCCGTGAATATGTCCGCATGATTGATGCTATTAGACCTCGCTTTTTTGTCATGGAAAATGTCAAGGGACTTATGAGTTCACCCTTAAAAGACGAGAATGGCAACAACACCACCGGGAAAGTCATTGATGTTATTTTAGACGAGTTTGCCAAACTCCATTACAAAACGGTTTTCGGTGTTCTCGATGCTGTCAACTATGGTGTCCCGCAGTTTAGAGAGCGCTTTGTAATGATTGGCAGCCGTGATAATGAGAATATTTTCTTGCCCCTTCCCACACACTTCCAAACGCACCAGAACGCTGCCAACCGCTGGGTCACTCTTGGTAATACAATTCGTGACTTGGAAAATATGCCCGGTGAATGCGCTGAATTTAGCGAGTCCCGCTTGAAGTATTTGAAGATGGTTCCCGAAGGTGGCAACTGGAAAAGTCTCCCCCCGGAAGTCTTAAAGGACGCTATGGGCGGTGCATACGAATCTGGTGGCGGCAAGGTTGGTTTTTATCGGAGATTGTCCTATTCGCAGCCTTCTCCTACCGTTGTTACAAGTCCTATCCAAAAAGCCACAATGATGTGCCACCCTACGAAAGATAGGCCGTTAAGTGTCGCGGAGTATGCACGGATTCAGCAGTTCCCTGACAACTGGACTCTTACTGGCACTACGATTGACAAATATCGTCAGATAGGAAATGCCGTCCCTGTAGGGCTTGCCAAGGCCATTGGAGATGCCATTGTTTCCGTTGCCGAGGGGACTTCAACCATTCAGGTCAAAAGGGTGCGTGGCACAGCCATTCACGAAAAAATACAGGACGCTATTCAAATAGGAGGTATGTGTAATGCTAAAACTTGAGCCACTTAATTCCACCTACGATGAAGAAAAAGTTATTGAAGCCACCTCGATTGCTCTAAGTGAATTTTATACTTCGCTAACGAACAAGCTCAATAGCATCGAACTTAAAGACCTACTAAAAAAGAAAAATCCTTATCTTTATCGTGCTAAAGGTATCAATGACGCATCAGAAGTTGTTAACCGAATTTTGTCAGCCTACATTTCTTCAAGTGAAGAAACTATCTTTGGTAACGCCTTCTTTGAACCTATTGCCATCGCAGTTTCTGGCGGACAAAAGGCCATTACCGAAGGCGTTGACATCACAGTTGATAAAAATAACACAATTTATAGCATTGCCGTAAAAAGCGGAACATCTGTATATAATGGTGACAGCAAAAAGAAACAAATAGATAACTTTTTGGCTGCCAGTAAGAGGGCTCAACAAGCGCACAAAGCTTTTATGCCTGTTGTTGGCTATGGGTACGGAAAGCGAAATCCTAAAAAGGAAAAATTTTATAAGGAGCTTGCCGGAAAAGACTTTTGGGAATGGCTAACGGGTGACCCAAACTTTTACACTAAAATCATTTCTTACATGGGAACAAAGCCAGAAGAATTCACCTCAACTTTTGAAAATTCTTACGCCAATGCCCAAAATCGTATGCTTCGCGATTTTACGAAAGACTACTGCAAAGATGATGGTTCCATTGATTGGGACAAACTGATTAAATTTAACAGTGGTGATTGACGAAGCCGCTCATAAGAAAGACCGGGACATTTTAGCTTCCCGGTCTTTTTTTCTATCCGAGACGGATACGGGTTTCCTTTTGTCCGCGATTGCCTAAAAAGCCAGATGGGGACGGACAAAGGCAAACCTTGATTTTGTTTGGAAAGTGTGGTACGATTGTGGTACACGTCAAAAGGCAAAAGAAAAAGTCCTCAATTTCTAACGAATCTTCGTTAAAAATTAAGGACTACATTTGGTGACCCGTACGGGAATCGAACCCATGTTACAGCCGTGAAAGGGCCGTGTCTTAACCGCTTGACCAACGGGCCTAAGAGATACAGGATTTTGCTAAAACAG